>CDZB01052232.1_pt1 | contig 59320 bp, 50 predicted proteins | sample 554961 | NCBI WGS metagenome assembly CDZB01 (sample SAMEA3182106, study PRJEB8094) | gut metagenome | biome: human; feature: gut; material: Stool; isolation source: human stools | place: Canada | collected 2013-02-26 | reverse complement strand
ATGGAAATGAAGCGTCTGGGGCTATGCACCAAGTCGCTGATCGTGGTGCCCAACCACATCACGGAACAGTGGGCGGCAGAATGGCTTCAGCTCTACCCAGCCGCTAACATTTTGGTAGCTACCGAACGCGATTTTGAAAAGCGCAACCGCCGCAGGCTGTGTGCCCGTATTGCCACCGGAGATTATGATGCAATCATCATCGGCCACAGTCAGCTCATGAAGATCCCCCTGTCCCGTGAACGGCAACAGGCCATTTTGCAGCGGCAGATCGACGAGGTGCTGCTGGCCATCAGCGACGCTAAGCGGCAGAAAGCAGAAAACTTCACCATCAAGCAGATGGAGCGAACCCGTAAGTCATTGGAGGCGCGGCTGGAGAAGCTCAACGATCAGAGCACCAAGGACGACACCGTGACCTTTGAGGAGCTGGGCATCGACCGGCTGTTCATTGATGAGAGCCACAGTTTCAAAAATCTCTTTTTGATGACGAAAATGCGCAATGTCGGCGGTATCGCGCAGACGGAAGCGCAGAAGTCCTCGGATCTCTTTGCCAAGTGTCAGTATCTGGACGAGCTGACCGACAGCCACGGTGTTATCTTCGCCACCGGCACCCCGATCTCCAACAGTATGGTGGAATTGTATACGGTGCAGAGGTACTTGCAATATCAAACCTTGCAGGAGATGGGTCTTATCCACTTCGACGATTGGGCCAGCGACTACGGTGAAACCGTTACCGCCATCGAGCTTTCCCCGGAGGGCAGCGGCTATCGCCCGAAAACCCGTTTTGCAAAATTCTTCAATCTGCCGGAGTTGATGGCGACCTTCAAAATGGTGGCGGATGTGCAAACGGCGGATATGCTGAAGCTGCCCGTCCCAAAGGCCAACTTCCACACCGAGGTCATCCACCCCAGCGAGCTGCAAAAGAAAGCTGTTGCAGGACTGGCGGAGCGTGCCGAGCGCGTCCGCGCCCGTGTGGTCGATCCCAGCACCGACAATATGCTGCGCATCACCAACGACGGACGCAAGCTGGCGTTGGATATGCGGCTGCTAAGCTCTCTGGCACCGGACGATGAAAACAGCAAGGTTTCCGTATGCGCCCGGAATGTCTATCGGATATGGGCAGAGAGTACCGCACAGCGCAGCACGCAGCTGATTTTCTGCGACCTGTCTACTCCCAAGGCGGACGGCAGCTTCAATGTGTATGACGATCTGCGGCGGAAGCTGCTTGAGATAGGCATTCCGGAAAACGAGATCGCTTATATCCACACCGCCAACACCGAGCAAAAGAAAAAGGAGCTGTTTGCCAAGGTGCGCGGCGGCGAGGTGCGTATCCTCATGGGCAGCACCGCAAAAATGGGAGCCGGAACCAATGTGCAGGACAGGCTCATCGCCTTGCATGATCTCGATTGCCCATGGCGGCCCAGCGACTTGCAGCAGCGCCTTGGGCGCATCGTGCGGCAGGGCAACCAAAATCCGGAGGTGGAGATCTTCCGCTATGTTACCGAGGGCACATTCGATGCCTACCTCTATCAGCTGGTGGAATCCAAGCAGCGGTTTATTGCCCAGATCATGACCTCCAAAGCACCGGCCCGTGCGGCGGAGGATGTGGACGAGACGGCACTGTCCTATGCCGAGATCAAGGCACTGGCCACAGGAAACCCGCAGATCATCGAAAAATGCAATTTAGATATGGAGGTCAGCAAGCTGAATATGCTCCGTGCCAGCCATCTGAGCCAGCGGTATGCGCTGGAGGAGCTGGTGTTGCGGAAGTATCCGGCAGAGATCAAGGAACTAAGCGAACGCATCGCCGGATATGAGCAGGACAGCGCACGGCTGGCCGAGCATCCGAAGCCCGCTGAGGGCATTGCACCGATGGTATTAAACGATGTCACCTACGCCGAGCGTGAGAACGCCGGTAAGGCGATCATTGAAGCCTGCACGCACATGAATGGCGCGGAGACCGTTTCTATCGGCAGCTACCGCGGATTTTCCATGCTGCTTTCCTACGACGGTGCTGCCAACGAGTTTCGCATGGTACTCAAAGGCAAGCTGTCCCATACGGCTGTACTGGGAGCGGATGCAGGCGGCAATGTCACCCGTATCGACAACGCACTGGAAAAGATCACGGAGCACTTGGCCAACGCCCGGTCGCAGCTTGCCCATACCACCGAGCAGCTTGAAAATGCCCGCACAGAGATGACCGCACCCTTTCCGAAGGAGGCAGAACTGGCCGAAAAGACGCGGCGGCTGAACGAGCTGAATGTGCTGCTGAATCTTAACGAGCAGGATCGCCCCGTCATGGCGGATGAGCCGGACGAAGGCGACCGGATCCGACCAAAAAACGCAGAACGGGAGCGATAATTTGCACCTTTGCGCAACCTCAAAAAGCAAGCCTGCGGAGCGAGTTCCGCAGGCTTTGCTCTTGCTTCGATTTGTTTTGAGGGGATCACTTCAGGCAGTGACGGAGACCGCTGAGAACACGTACCCGCCCCGGACCGTGCGGATATAGGTCTGGCTGCCGCCCATCTTCCGACGGAGATTGGAGACGGTATTCGCCACGACCTTCAGGGTGTCCGCGCTGTCCCGGCCCCACACGGCGGAAAACAGGTCCTCCTTGGAAAGCGTGACTCCCGGATTGCTGGCGAGAAGCAGCAGCATATTGAACTCGATCCGGGTCAGCGCCAGCGCGGTTCCGTTTTGAAACGCCTGCTGGGATCGTCCGTCAATGGTTAGTTCCGGGAAGGTAAGCGTGTGCCGGGAACTGAGGGAGACCCGCTCTGCGGCGATGTCCTCCCGCCGCAGAAGGGCCAGGATCTTTTCCTCCAGATCCCCCTCGGCCCCGTTTGCTTGAATGATGATCATAGTGTGTCTGTGTGTTACTCCGTGTCCAGTTCGTGGAGCAAGTTGACCATCTCGATAGCGCTGACTGCACAATCGTAGCCCTTGTTGCCTGCCTTGGTGCCGGCCCGTTCGATGGCCTGCTCGATATTCTCCGTGGTCAATACTCCAAAGAGAACGGGTACGCCGCTTTCCAGAGACACGGCGGCGATCCCCTTGGAGACCTCGTTGCAGACGTAGTCATAGTGGCTGGTGGAGCCGCGGATCACCGCGCCGAGGCAGATGACGGCGTCATACCTGCCGCTCTTTGCCATCTTGGACGCCACCAGCGGGATCTCAAAGGCTCCGGGAACCCACGCCACATGAACGTCATCCTCCCGAACCTCGTGGCGCAGCAGGCCGTCCAGCGCACCGCTGAGGAGCTTGGAGGTGATGAATTCATTGAACCGGGCGGCTACGATGCCCACCTTGATGCTTTTGGAGACCAGCTTTCCCTCGAAGGTTTTCATAACTAAGTACCTCTTTCTTTGTTAATATTCCAAAATGTGTCCCATTCGTGCCTGCTTGGTTTTCAGGTAGAACAAATCATGTGCCGTTGCCGCCATCTGGATCGGAACCCGTTCGGAGATTTCCAGGCCGAACTCGGAGAGCTGATACACCTTGTCCGGATTGTTGGTCAACAGGCGCAGGCTCTTGACGCCAAGCTCCCGCAGGATCTGCGCGCCGAGGAAATACTCCCGCTCGTCTCCGTGGAAGCCCAGAGCCAGATTGGCCTCCAGCGTGTCCATGCCCTGCTCCTGCAATTCATAGGCCCGCAGCTTGTTGATGAGGCCGATGCCCCGGCCCTCCTGCCGCATATAGAGCAGGATGCCCCGGCCCTCGTTTTCAATCTGGGTCATGGCGGCGGCCAGCTGCTGTCCGCAGTCACAGCGGAGAGAGCCGAAGGTGTCTCCGGTCAGACATTCGGAGTGGACGCGGCAGAGGATGTCCTTCCCGTCACCGATGTCGCCCTTCACCAGCGCGACATGGTGCTCACCATTCAGACGGCTCACAAAGCCGTAGGCTTTGAAATCGCCGTATTTCGTGGGCATATTCACCGCCGTGACCTGATCCACCAGCTTTTCGTGGCACTTGCGGTACGCCTGCAAGTCCCGGATGGTGATGAACTTGATACCGAACCGCTCCGCCAGCGTCATCAGCTCAGCAGTGCGCATCATGGTGCCGTCCTCCCGCATGATCTCGCAGCACAGGCCACATTCCTTCAGTCCCGCCAGACGGCACAGGTCAACGGTGGCCTCCGTATGACCCTCCCGCTCCAGCACGCCGTTTTTCTTCGACAGAAGCGGGAACATATGGCCCGGTCGGCGGAAATCCTCCGCCCTCGCGCCCTCCTCCACGCAGGCCATCGCCGTCACGGAGCGCTCGGCGGCGGAGATGCCCGTGGAGGTGGATATGTGGTCGATGGACACCGTGAAGGCCGTTTCGTGGTTGTCGGTGTTGTTCTGCACCATCTGGGGGAATTGCAGCTTGCGGACAAAGGCCTCCGACATGGGCATACAGATCAGGCCCTTGCCGTGGGTGGCCATGAAGTTGATGTTCTCCGTGGTGGCAAACTCGGCGGCGCAGATGAAATCGCCCTCGTTTTCACGGTCAGGGTCGTCTGTGACCAGAATGATCTTCCCCTGTCTCAGATCTTCCAGTGCCTCGGGAATGGTATTGAAATTCATAGTAAAAACTCCTTGTTAAAAGCCGCAGCGCAGCAGCATTTCTTTTGTGAGGGTGCTTTCGTTCGTTGTGGTATGCGGTTTCGGTTCTTCCGGACGCAGCAGCTTTTCAATGTACTTGCCCACCACGTCGGTCTCCAGATTCACAGGGTCGCCTCGGCGGCGCTGGTTTAGATTGGTCTGGGCCACCGTATGAGGGATGGTGGACACGGAAAAGCCCTCGCCGTCCACGGCGGCCACTGTCAGGCTGATGCCGTCGATGGTGATGGAGCCTTTTTCCACCACATAGCGCAATATCTCCGGCCCCGCGAGGACGGTGTACCAGACGGCGGTATCGTCTTTTCGGATGTTGGCAATGTGTCCCACGCCGTCCACATGGCCCGCCACGATATGCCCGCCGAAACGGCCGTTGGCAGGCATGGCCCGCTCCAGATTGACCACGCTCCCCGCCGTGAGTCCCGCAAGGGACGAGCGGTTCAGCGTCTCGTGCATCACGTCCGCCGAAAAGCCATCGGGAAAAAGCCGGGTCACTGTCAGGCAGATGCCGTTCACAGCGATGCTGTCTCCGATCCGGGTCTCCTCTAAAACAGTTTTCGCATGGATCGTCAGGACGGCGGAGTGCTGCCCGCGCTTGATGTTCTTGATCGCTCCGACTTCTTCTACGATTCCTGTGAACACGGATATTCCACCTCGCTTTCTATCAGAAGATCCTCGCCCAGCCGTTCCAAACGGCTGTTTTTCAATCGGAAGGCATTGGTCGGAGCGGGGACGCCCACGCCCTCCACGGGGGTTTTCGCATCCCTTCCGCCGAATAGCTTTGGGGCGATATATGCCTGCACCTGCTGCACGATGCCGCATTCCAGCGCGGCCCAGTTCAGCGTTCCACCGCCCTCCAGCAGGATGCTGTCGATCTGTTCCCGCCCCAGCCGCTCCATGAGCTGCCGGAGATCTACATGGCCGTTTTCCTCATTCAGGCAGAGCACCTGGCACCCGGCCATCCGGTAAACCGCCTGTCTTTCTGGGTCGGTGCAGCAGGTGGCGAGGATGGTCGGGATCTGGTCTGCGGTAGTGACCACCTGCGCCTGCGGCGGCGTCCGCAGATGGGTGTCGCAGATGATGCGAACGGGGTTTCGCCCGTTCTCCATACGGCAGGTCAGGAGGGGATCATCCGCCAAAACGGTACCCACGCCTACCATGATGCCCCGGAACCGGTGGCGCTGCTGCTGGACATGGCGCCGGGCCGTTTCACCTGTGACCCATTTGGATGCACCCGTATAGGCCGCGATCTTGCCATCCATCGTCATGGCGTATTTCATGGAAACGAAGGGCCGCCCGGTGGTGATGTAGTGGAAGAAGATCTTGTTCAGTGCGTCACATTCCTGGCGCAGAACGTTTTTCGTCACCTCCACGCCGTGAGACCGCAGGATCGCCACGCCCTTTCCCGCCACCAGCGGATTTGGGTCGGCGGAGCCGATCACCACCCGGCGGATGCCGGATGCCAGGATCGCATCCACGCAGGGCGGCTGCTTTCCGTGGTGGCAGCAAGGCTCCAGCGTCACATACATGGTGGCTCCGGCGGGGTCGGCGGTGCAGGATGCCAGCGCGTTCCGCTCCGCGTGGGGTTCACCGTACCGCTCATGCCAGCCCTGTCCGATAACTGCGCCGTCCTTTACGATCACGGCGCCCACCATGGGATTGGGCGCCGTCCAACCCCGGCCCTGTTCCGCCAGCGCCAAGGCCAGACGCATATATTCTGCATCGCTCATACCGTTACCTCCAAAAGAAAAAGCCCTGAACGAATCGTTCAGGGCAAGGTAGAAAGACACAAGTATCCTTGTGTAAAAGCAAAGCTCCGGAATGTAAACACATCCCAGAGCAACTTCCATAGACGCAAAGCAGTCCCCCTGCGTTGTCATCTTCTTTCATCCAGACTATACTGTCGGCTTCGGAGTTTCACCGAATCATGCCTTGCGGCTCGTGGGCTGTACCACCGGTAGGGAATCACACCCTGCCCTGAAGACTTTCTATTCAATTACGATGGAAGTATAGCACGGCGACAGGTGGATTGCAAGACCATTTTGCAAACCGGGACAAAACCGGGACGGTCAGACTTTCTGGGCGGGAGGTTCTCATGGTGGGATGGCTGGTATACCTTGGCAAACGGGAATTTCCCGTTGACCCACGCCGTGACCCACGAACAGAAAAACCGGGGCGGAAACAGTGGAACAGAGCGTATCTACGGGTATGGAAATCCCGCGGCAAACCCGCTTAACACCACTGAAAGCCCACGGAAGGCGTCCCTATCGAATCTTAGAAGAAATCGGCACAATGTCTACCAGGCAGTTACGAGAACGGAAATGCTTAAAATACTTGGTTTCCGTTTCCTTGCCCTCGCAGATGATATAAATGATAGGTCTACGCTTACGGCGACTGGCTTTATTGGGGTCGTATTCCTTTCTCATTCCTGCCATAAGCCGTCACCTCCGATAAACGGAATCGCACCAAAGCGTCCTTGCAAATACCCCTTGCGGATGTTCTCACCCTTTCTCGGAGAGAAGGACGCCAGCGAATACAACTCAGTCGCACAGGACTTCTCATCCTTTTCCGCAAACCATATCTGATCTCTGCGGAAGAAGGTAAGATCAAGCAGCATAGCATCATGCGTCGTAAACAGAAGCTGTGCTCCCTCAGTGTTGATCGTATTGTCCTGAACCATCTCGATCAGCCGCTTTGTCAGGAGCGGATGCAGACTGTCCTCGATCTCGTCAACGACAAGCAGTGCGCCGTTCTCCAGCGCTTGCAGCCAGCCGCCGATACGGGAGAAAAATCGTTGTGTTCCGGACGACTCCTGATCCATAAGGAGCTGAAAGTGTTTCACACTGCCATCCGCACCGATGACTCGGTGCGTGGTTGTAATGACCGGGGCCTTGCCGGAGATGTTCTTGACAGTCACATCGGAAATACCGAGGTCTGCAAGCAACAGTTCCTTCAGGATACGAGCCTTCTTCTCATCGCCGCTGACGATCTGCGCGACCGTTTCCGAAGTAGCCGGTGCTTCCTCCATCAAGAATGTCAGCTTTTCCAAGAACCACTTGTAGGCGTTTTCCGTTTGCGGCAAGTTCCAGTCATTTGAGGAAACAAGATACAACTTATTATCCGGCGTGCGGTTACTGAGTGTGATTTGCTCATTAACATTCTCACGGAATTCGTATGCGCCGTTTTCTCTTGAGAAAATCAGTGCCTCGCGCCCGTTCGGCCAATGGTATAGATACTCCGTATAGATCTTCTTGGCATCAAAAGAAAAGCCGTAAGCATACCGAACACCTTGATAAATGAACACGACCTCAAAGGATGTAGGCACTGTGGTGTCACCAAACGGTTCCCATGGCAATTTTTGTCCCTTGGATATTTTGGCCGCTTCTCCGACGACCATATCCTTCATCGTCATCAGTGCGTGCAGCACATTACTCTTGCCGGCGGCATTCGCTCCGTAAATAGCAATAGCCGGTAAAAGTGCTCTCTTTTCGTCCGGGTGCAGCAGATAAGACTCCAAAGACTTATCCTTTGAAGCGGCAAAACTGATCACCGCGCTATCCTTGATAGACCGGTGGTTTTCAATCGAAAACTGTATAAGCATAAGCGGATACCTCCATCCACAGTATAGTTTCTCCATACTTCGCCTATATTATAGCAGTTAAAATCGTCTGTGTCAATATTTATATCTTGTTTTTGCAGAAATAATGCAAAATCAGATGATAAAATTATTAAAGCGGCAGCGAATACAATTTAGCCATAGGAAAATTGATGGGAAAAATATCTGATAATGGATCGGCTCCTCTGCGCCCTTGCCATATACTATAAACGAGATTATCATAAGTTAATTTATCATATGAGGACACCACAACCGAATAACCCTGATCTGCATAGAGTATGCAGATCCCATACATAGCCGGACGGCTTTCACCGATGTGAAGCCTATCCGGCTTATTCTATTTCAAGGAGTTGATGAACCGATGGGCTATGTCACAAGAGAGATGATCGACCGGGCAAAGAAAATGGACTTGCTGACCTACCTCCAGACTTATGAGCCGCAGGAGCTGGTGCATTTCGGCGGCAACACTTACTGCACCCGTGAGCATGACAGCCTTAAAATCTCCAATGGAAAGTGGTGCTGGTTCTCACGCGGGATCGGCGGAAAAACAGCGCTGGATTACCTGATCAAGGTCAAAGAGCTCCCTTTTACCGAGGCGGTAGAGCGGATCGTGGGACGGGCGGCGGAAAGACCGTCCGTTTTTCATGCCCGCGCTCAGCCGGAGAAGCCGAAAACGCTGCTCTTGCCGCCCAAAAGTAACAGCAATACCCGCGTTATTGCCTATCTGAAAAGCCGCGGCATTGACGGTGGATTGATCGAGCAGTGTATCCGTTCCGGCCAGCTGTATGAAAGCCTCCCCTACCATAATACCGTATTCGTCGGCATGGATAGGAACGGAACGCCGCGCTATGCGTGCCTGCGAGGCATCGGAACGGATTTTAAGGGCGAGGCGACCGGCAGCGACAAGAGATTTTCCTTTGCCCTCCCGGCTACGGGCGAAAGTCGGATGCTCTGCGTATTCGAGTCGGCCATCGACCTGTTATCTTATGCCACCATGGCGCAGGCTGGCGGGCTGTCGTGGCGGTCACAGCATCTGTTATCCCTGGCCGGAGTCTATAAGCCGCAAAAGGAAACACAGGAGCACCGTCTGCCGTTGGCGCTGACACAGTATCTGAAAGACCATGCGGAGATCAAAACCATTTGCCTGTGCCTGGATAATGACATGACCGGACGCAGCGCCACCGAGGCGATCCGACAGCAGTTGGCCGAGCGTTATAAAGTAGCAAGTGCCTTCCCCCGGCAAGGCAAGGATTATAACGATTGGCTTTGTATACGGATGGGATTGCAACCGGCGAAAGAAAATCCGATGACGGAAAGGAGCTTTGCACGATGAGCGAATACAGGGTCATCATTACCGAAACATTGAAACGGGCCGTTACGGTGGAAGCCGAAAGTCGCGAAGAAGCCGAAGAAGCGGTGCGCCGTCAGTATCAAAACAGCGAGCACATTCTTGTGGCCGAGGATTTTGACGGCGTGTCTTTTTCGGCGCAGTATCCCGAACAGCAGGTCGAATTACCCTATGGGAAAATGAAAGAGCTGTTTCGTAAAGCCGAGCGTGCCGGCACTCATGTATGCGGCTATATCACCTTTATGCAGGACTGTTTTACCGTACAATACAGCGAACGCTCCCGCACCTACGCCGTGTCCAGCGGCAATAAAGCGTTTCAGCCGAACATGGGTGGATATTCCGTCTATGGAAGCTGTCTGGACGGAACGGATCCCTGTGTCCGGCTGGAGCAGTATATGGCGGTCGAACGCGGTGGTGAAAAGGGCTGGAGCGTAGAGCGCTGTTATATGCTCCGTGAGGACTATGACCGTGTGATGGCGCTTCCGGAGCGCGGACGGGATCGGGAGCGATGATCGTTTGTCGGCAGGTCGGCTCCGACGCACGACCGCAGGGAGCGTGAGAATGTGCTATACCAGCAAGCAACGCCTTTTGGGGACAAAAGGCAGCTTGACAGGGGCATCCCCCTGTAACCCCTGCGCCGCCGAGCGCGGCAATATCGCTATATGGAGGAATGAACATGACCAAACGAAACATTGAGATCAAGGTGCGGCTAAGTCGCAAGGAAGCGGAAAATCTGAATAAACAGGTAAAAAAGTGCCGTCTGTCCCGCGAAGCCTACCTTCGCCATCTGATCACCGGAGAGGTACCCCGTGAAGCACCGCCGCCGGAATACTTTGCCTTTATGCGTGAGATGCACTATGTGGGACACAACCTTAACCAGATCGCACAGAAAGCCTAGGCCGTGACCACTACCTGGTACACATGACCGTGAGTGATGTTGCAATACTCCCCAAGCATAATAAGATCGTTTGTCACTGTCTTTTCCCAGCGAGCATATTCCACATTGTTACGCTTCAGGACCATGACCAAATTAACGGTATATCCATTATATCCGCGGGTAGTTCCCCGGCAATATGCTGAGCCATTGATAAAGCCCAAATCTGCAGATAGTTCCGAAATACCAATGTACTGTGGTGCAATCTCATCTTCCGGCGCAGCATAGGCCTGCACCGGAACGGATACCACCAAGCAAAGCGCGGCCATGACGGCGCACACAAAGGAAACCAGTTTCTTCTTCATGTCTTCTCTCCTGTCTGTCATTTTTCTGCAATAAGGGTCCTGACTGTCCGTCAGGACAAAACGATGCTCTGGGCAATTCTCAGGGCGGTTTCTGTGGAGATGTTATCGCCGTAGAGTGTGACAATACAATTAGATTTCGGATACATCCATGTAATCTGAACGCATTCCTCTTTCTGGACTACTGTGGCAAGGGTATTTTGCACAGAGACTTGGTATATCTGGTCAGCTTCTGTGTCGACTTTAAAAACGCCTTCATCAAAAAAAGATATTGCCCGAACATCAATTGATGATTTAACGCCGGAACTTGACTTTATATAACGGCGTAGTATTACTCTATCCGGTGCATCACTTTCCACCAGCTCATATCCCTCCGGCAGCCAGCCCACTTCGATGCCCTGGTACTGAACACCTCCTTCCGTTTGGTTGAATCGGTACTCCGCATGATCGCCGAAGGTCGCCACAGCCCACCGCAGCGCGTCGCTGCGGAAAACGGGTGACACGGCGAACGCAGCCGTCAGGCAGGAAATGACCAGCAGCATAACGACCGCCGCTTTACTGAGGACCCGCGACGCCGTCCGGGCTGCGGCGCGGGCGTGGCCCCGCCTTACCTGCCGGGAGATCGTCCGCAGACACCGGCGCTTCGCCGTCTCGGAGGGGCCGCCCTCCTGCGCTTTCAGCGCCTGGTTTTCCTCCTGGTACTGCTGCCCCTGATGCTGTGCAACACTGTGCATCAGCAGCCGGAACAATGCATCATTATACTGCTCATACAGCATTTCCTGCTTTGTCATGCTGGTACCTCCTCAAATCCCTCTACACTAATAGAACTGTTGAAACGGCAAAATGCAACAGTTTTTCTAAAATTTTTCCAAAAATATTTTCTTCTTTGGAAGCACTATTGTCAAGATGCGATTTTTTTGCTATAATTTTTCTCGGTTTTTATTGCTTTTCTGAAAAGGAGAGAATACCGAATGATTCCCATCTGCATTCAGACCATAGAGAATGATGATGACCGGGACTTTATGGAGTGGCTGTTTTTGGAATACCATCCGCTCATGTACGCAACCATCCGGAAGGTCATACATGACCAATGGACGTGCGAGGATGTGCTGCAGGAGTCTGTCAGAAAATTCATCGACCATATTCCCCAGCTGCGGGAGATGGACGCAGCCTCCCGCACCAACTACATCGTTGTGGCGTGCCGGTATAATGCCATCGAGGAGGAAAAGCGTCAGCGCAGAGCCCCCTTCCCTGTGGGGAATGGGGTGATCGACATTGCCTCCCGGGATGCAGAGGATCCGGAACGGCAGATCCTGCTTTTGGACGATGCCGATGTGCTTTGGCGGGTCTGGCCGCAGCTGGATTCGCGGACGCGGCAGCTGCTGGAGGACAAATATGTCCTGAACATGAGCGATGCGGAGATTGCCTCTGCCCTGGGCGTCAAGCCCAGCAGTGTGCGGATGCTGCTGACAAGGGCCAGGAGCAAGGCGCGTAAGGCGATAGAGAAGAAAATGTGAACAAAACTAAGCCTCATATATAAGACAGGTAAGCTGTTATACCCGTCTTATATATGAGGCATTTTTGTGGTAAGAGGGACTCCGTTTTTGGCGGTCAGGCCCGTCATGCGGCTGAAGCTGTCGTAGGCGTAGTTAGCGGAGATGGCACCCTCCGTCGCCTTGGTCAGCCGGTTGTCCTTGTCATAGGCATAGGTGCTGCTTGCTGTCCGGACGTGACCGTCAGCCGTGGTAAAGAGTCAGAAGGTAGGAAGAGAGATTCCGGACAACATCCTGGGCGTTTCACGCTGTTCTGCAGAAATACATTTCAATGCGGTATTCTACTTGTCTTGTTGATGTTAATACCCGGTGTATACTTTTCGTCGCCCCGATATGCAAATTGCGGGTCTGTATCATCGGCTAATCTGATAATGTACAGAGACCGTATACCCACATTATCTGCATCTGCGGTATCCAGCAGCATATATTCCATGGCAAAGCGGTACTTATCCTGGGTTGTTTCAACATCGTAAGTCGCATACAGGCATTTCCAATAACGTCCCGTACCATCTTCGTTCATCCCACCTATAGATCCAGGGCCGCCCCAGTCATTATATGAAAGCATATCACCTCGGAAGTAGTCAAACAATGCGGTGATAGTTTCTTCTATATTTTGCGATTCCTTCAGTGATTTTTCAGAAAAGAATGCTTTCAGAGCGACACTGTCTTGATTTTGAATGGCTCCTATTAGAGCTTCAAAACGCTCATTTGCAGTCTCTCTCTCATTTTTTTTAAATAAATCTCTTACCATATTTGAGTCACCTGATGAGCAAGACGTTAATAATAGGGTCATAATAATCAGCATTAACAAACATACTTTCCTCATAGCAATTACCTCGTAACATCAAAAGTAAAACCTGGCTATACCAAATCCTTGCATCAAGGCAAATGTCCATCCCGCAGGTCTCGAAGCCCGGAAAGCATTATACATACCAGGATCGTTAAGCCGTATAGTGAATATAGCCGTTAAACTGCTCGCATTCATATTCTGGTAATTGGGGTTAAACCCGGTAATCCACCAGGTATAATCGCTGAACGAAATAATAGTTGAACCGTTATATTTCACTTCTACGTACATAGACATTGCAAGGCTCTTGTCCACATGCCAATGCGGTTCACCACCAGTATAAATTCCTAACTCGGCCCCGGCACCTAAATTAATGTAGTCGCCCTTCCACGCCCATATAACATATTCTTGTCCATTGTATGTAAAGGAGAATTTCGCAGGTTTGCAACTGGTACCCAAATCGAAAAAGAAATCATACATATCATTATACCCAAAGTACTGTTGCCAACAGTCAAAACTCGCGTGGTAAATCCCTTTATCATCCCTATACATATCCAAGAAAAATGCTCCTACAGCAGCAGTATCAATACCTGCTCCGATACCAGCATTATTAATTGCGTGGGTAATTCCTCTGATGGCCTCCTTCCAAAACATTCCGCCGACATCATAGCGATTGACCGGCTCATTACCACAATATGCGAACATATTGTGTCCGTCGAATCCCTGCCCCGTGGAAGCATAGCCATCCGCATTGATAAACCTTCCCCAGGTGGGATTATAATACCGGCTGCTGAGGTAGTACAGGCCCGTCTCGCTGTCGTAGACATACCCGCGATAGCGCAGGGGATTCACAGCACCCAGCGTGGCAGACATGGAACCGCTGACGGACATGGGCGCACCCCAGGGGTCGTAGGTGTAGGACACCACCTGGGTGCCGCTGGCATTGACAAGACCGGTGACATCGCCTTGGGCATTTTTCAGGTAGAAATACCTGTTGCCGTTGTACGTCACAGACGCCGGGCCAGTGGAGTCGTAGGTAAAGTGCAACTTGTTGCTGCCCCAGGTCATCTCCGTCAGCTGATCGCCCAGGTAAGAGAAGTTGTACGTCGTGCCGTTGACTGTCTTGGAAATGCGCTTGCCATCGGCATTGTAGCCGTAGGTGATGCTGCTGCCGCTCTTGCTCATAGACGCCAGCTGGCGGCCGTGCTGCCAGGTGTAGGTCCATGTGCCGTCGGACAGGGGATTGCCTATGGCGTCGTAGGTGATGGACTTCCCATTGAACGCCGTCAGCAGGTCCGGCCAATTGGCGTCGCCGTAAGTATAGTTCACCGTTGCGGACAGGTAATAACCATAATCATCCGGGGCTGCCGCAACTATGACTTCTATTGGAGGTTCAACCGGCGGATCGACCGGTATGACAATATCGCCGCCACCGCCACCCGAACTCTGCTTGGGCTTGTAGATTACTTGCTGAAGAAGATTGCCTCCATCGTCATAGGTATAAACGCAGTGCTGCTTGGCCACGGGGTCGTATACATCCACAAGTCTGCCAAATGCATCATAGGCATAGGTGACCGTCTTGCTTCCATCGCTTATGGAGGTAATATTCCCCTTGTTGTCATAGGTGTACGTGTACGCAGCCTTGCCGTTGTTCCAGGTTTTCACCTGGGTAGAGGTGGCCGACGAGCTGGGGTCCACATAGGTGACGGCGGTGCTGACCACGGAGGTGCTACCGTTTTTGGAGGTCAGGCCCGTCATGCGGCTGAAGCTGTCATAGGTGTAGTTGGCGGAGATGGCGCCCTCCGTCGCCTTGGTCAGCCGGTTATCCTTGTCATAGGCGTAGGTGCTGGTGTAGGTGGTGCCGTTGAGGGTCTGTGTCTGGGAGGACAGGTTGTTCTCGTCGTCGTAGCCCCACTGGACAATGTTGCTGTAGCCGTCGCCGGACTCCTCATACCGCATGAGCCGGTCCAGGAAATCGTAGCTGTAGCGGTTGACCCGGCCGGAAATGCCGTCGGTCAGCTGGCCCAGGTTGCTGTTGGCATCGTAGGTGTAGGACACGGTGCTGCCGGTGTCGCCGTAGGTCACTGCGGTGGTGCGGCCAAAGCTGTCGTAGCTGTAGGACACGGCGTCGCCGTTGCCGTAGACGGACCGGCTCAGCCGCCGGTTCTGATCGTTGGTATAGCTGTGGGAGATCAGGGTGCGGCTTCCGGCCTTCACCGCCGTGGTCAGGTCGAACACCCCGTAGGTGAAGCTGTAATCCGTGCCGGAGGCGGTGGAAATGGCGGACAGCAGATCCTTGCTGTAGGTATAGTCCACCGCGGCAGTGCTCTGCTGGACCTTGGTGGTGCGGTACAGCTGGTCGTGGGTGTAGTTGGTGCGGGTGCTGGCCGTCTCGCCGGGAGCCTGGGTCCAGTTCAGAACGCCGGTCTGGGTGTCGTAGCCATAGGTGGTGGTCTGGCCCAGGGCGTCCGTGACGCTGGAGACCTGGTCCCCGTTAGCCGTATATACCGCGCTGGCGGAAATGGTCTGGCTGCCGCTGCCCAGCTTTACGGTCTTGATGTTGCCATAGGTATCATAGGTGAACCGGGAGGTAACGCCCTCCGGGCTTACCGCTTTGGTCACGTTGTGGTAACTATCATAAGTATACGACTGACTGGCCCCACTTGGCAAGGTCATTTTTACCAAATTGTTGTTGGAATCGTAATCATATTTGGTTTTGTTCTTTTGCAGGTCTACCACGCTGATGAGATTGCCGTTGGAGTCGTAGTCATAGCTATGTCCAAACTCCTCTTTGAACAGCTGCACATTGTCGAAATAGACGGTGTTCAGTGTTTGGACATAGGCCGTGTAGATGCCCATTTGGGAGTAGGGCTTGGCTGCTTTGACCACGCCGGAAACAAACTGCCAACTGCTCTGGCTGTCTGTATCCGGATTGAACTTGATAAAGTTGTCGCTTGTGGTGCCATCTGTGTAATAGAATCGCACCATCAGGGCATACATCCGGCGATTGCTGTCGTCCGTATATACGCAGTCGCCCTTGGCCCAGCCGGCCACCGTATATACATCGCCTGCGGCCCCGCCAAGGCCGCTCAGAATTTGATTGCCATACTTGTGCTTGTTGGGGTCACCGGTAAAGCGCATAACCCGCTTGTCCGAGTTCTCCGTGGGAGAGCTGGTATAGGTGATGATCTGGTCCGTACTGGCGCAGCTGGAGTTGGGAGTCCAGGCGGAATTAAAGGAAAAGTCGCTGTTTTCCACCAGGTTATACCGGCTGGGCGAGGCGGTCTGTTCCAGCTGCAAGGCGTCAAAATAGGCGGCCGTACCGGAGGTGTTCTGCAGGAAGGGAAGAACCGAGGCATAGGCGCTTCCGGATGGCAGCGTATACGTCACCTGCAGCCGGGTCCAGGTGTTATTGGCCGGTGCGGCGGTGCTGACGACCAGGGGCTCCGTGCTGCCGGGCTTCAGCAATCCAATGCGGGCTCCGCTGGCTCCGGCTCTGACATAGGCGGAGAAGGTATATGTCTTCCCGGGCTCAAGGGCCCGCACAGCGCTGCTGACCGGCTTGAGGGTGTTGTTCTGAATGGACAGGGAGGTGCGGCCATAATAGGCCTGGGCCTGGCTGTAGCTCCAGCTGCCGCTACCGGTGCCGGATACCGTCCATCCGGTCTTGCTCTCGAGGCTGCCGCTTTCCAGCAGATTGATGACGGTATTCTGCAGCTTGGACGACAGCGTCAGCTGACTGGCCTTGGCCAGGTCCGTGCTGTTGGCATATTGGGAGAACTGCGCACGGCCCAGTCCATCCTGCACCGACAGGGTACTGCCGTAGCGGTTGAACTGCATGATCTCCTTGTTGCCGTTGTGATCGGTAAATGTGGTCTGGTTATGTGCATATTCCAGAGACAGTGTTCCGCCTGCGGTGCTGCCATCGTATTCCTTGATGGTCGCGATTCGGTTAGGCTGTCCGTTCGTGGTCGTGTTATAGGTATACGCCAGCTTATAGCCGTCAGCATCCTGCGCACCGGTCAGCAGATGTTCTGCACCATAGGAAAATGTCGCATTTTTCCCGTCTGGATATCCGATGGTCCTCAGATTATCGCCGCTGACCTGGTAGGTCATAGCGGACAACTCTGTTGTGCCGGTACCTGTAAAGCTGATCTTGGTCAGGTTGCCGCTGCTGTCATAGCTGAATCGGTATTTGCGGCCAACGCCATCCGAGATGACCGAGATGTGATCCTGCGATGCGTAGTAAATGGAGACACTGCTGGCTGTGGCCTGGTTATTGGAGAGTCCAGCGAGCCGTCCACTGGCATCGAAATAGCGTTTGCTGCCGCTCTTTTCTGTGATACAGAATTTTTTCGTTCCGCTGCCGGTATCCGTCAGTTGACGTGTAGGCTCCAGTTCATCCACATACAGCCCGGCAGACTTTTTCATAAAATAGTGGCGGGTGCCGTCCTCATCTTCCCACCGGTAGTAGGTAGTGCCGCCTAAAGTGATCTGCTCAACGCGCTGGTTGTAATTGGTACGCCAGCCGTAGCCAAGACCGTAGGCCTTGTTTCTCTTGTCGTTTGCGTTATAGACAGCGTTGATGCTGACGGGCATCCGATTGCCGGAAAAGCCCAGCCCTGTGTGGACCCACACCAGGTTTCCGGTGTAGTCATTGACATAGCCGGTACCGGCCCGTCCGGCACTGGAAGAGGTATAGTCCCAGGTGCTTTCCAGTCCGCAGTTGTTGATGTAGGAGATGACCAGCATGGGGCATTGCTGCGTGTTGCTGTAGTCAGAGGAATAGAAGGACGCAGTTTTTGTTGTCGTCCCACCCTCTACGGCTTCCGACATGCGAAGCATGACACCAGTATTTCCGGAGGGCTCATACCATTTTTGGGCAATGTTCGTAATATCCCAGCTATGCCAGGTTTGTCCGGCAACGAATTGATAATCTTCTGAGGTGTGGACATAGTCCGCCCGGTTAGCCCAGGTAATTGTCTCAGAGTCCCACATGCTTTTGACCTGATGCGCCGTCATATAATTGCCCGAGATACTACCAGAGCCGCTATATTTACAAAGCAAGACCTTTGCGCCCACGACCACATCTGCTGAGGTCAAAGAGGGGATATTCTTAAAACGAATATAAATCCGCTCCCGCCCGCGGTTGGTGGAATATCCTGCATCCAGAGAAATGGCATCATAGGCTGGCGGATTGCGCTGGGTCACGGTCTTATCCCGGATGGTGAACGTGTTGGATACCGGCTGGACTACGGGGTCCAGTATCACGGGATACGCGGCATCCGCCATCCAATCCTGGGGCAGATAGTACCGCAGCTCATAGCCCTTGTCGTTTTCCTCCAAGGTCACTTTGATATCATTGGAGTATGCGTTTTCTGCATCCAGCAGATACGGAGCCGGCATATAGAATACCGGTTCATCTTGGAGACCGGCGTCTTTGGCATAGGCCAGAATACGGTTGTCCTCTTGAAGCTCCAGCCGCAGGCTGTCCGTTTCCAGGCGATAGCGGTAGCCCAGCATTTCCTTCGGGCAGCTGCGCAGAATCAGGGACTCCTTCAACCGATTGGAGTCCAAGTCATAGGTCACATCCGTGTCGTGATAAACATTCTGATACACGGCCTCACTGCGCTGATTCTTCAGCGCAGCTTCTGGCTGAAGCTGGCCATCGTCTGCCAAAGTGGAAGCGGTACTGCTGATTGCCGCAGTGCTTTCGCCTGTGGGAACGCAGATCATATCCTCACCGGGCAGTTCCTCCCCCATGGAGGCGCTGCCGCTTTCCGAGATAGCGCCTCCGTCTTCAAACAACTGACCTGTCAGATAAAAGGATAGACTATATCCATTCCGGCTGACAGTGATCCCTCCAGCGGTGTTCAGTTCGGCGGGTACCGAGACATTCCACATACCGGCGACATTCTGATAAACCGTCTCGCCGTCCCGCGTAGCCGCAGGCAGAAGGCGATTATCGATATCCTCCCACTGGCCATCCTTTTGATAATGAACGGCTGCGGGATAGATAACTACCTGCCGCACGCCGTTGGCCAGCAGAAATTCTTTCTGATTTTCCTCCCGTCGCTCCAGGACTTCTCCTATTACATCGGGAGGTGTCTCTGCGATGTTTTCCGTTGTCAGCGGCCACAGGTCCCCCAACTCTTCAGCCATGACCTGCACAGGGAGCAGGTATACGGTCAGAAGGAGCGCCAGGAAACAGGACAATATGCGTTTCCACAGTTTCATTCGTTTTTCTCTCTTTCTCTTTGTATTCAGACGCTGGTTTGTGCGTCTACTTATAGAACTGTCCCACTTTCTATTTTGCAACAAAATTCGACACATTTTGCAAAATTTGGAGCAATTGTCAATATACCGCATTGAAATTGAACCTTTTGACTAAGAAAAATGTCCGTTTGAAATAACTGGTGTGCCGCAGACCAATGCCAGGTGTCAACCTGCCTTCGCTGTTTTTATCAATTCTTATGCTTTGAATGGGAACTGCCGGGTTAACGTTGCAATTTGCGCCGGAATGATGTAAACTCTGCTTGTATTATCAAAGCGTCAAGGGAGGACAGACTGCGTGAACTTGGATCTATTTCCCCACAACAAGGCTGCATACCACGCGGCAAGCCGTATGCTGGAGGATGAGGGAAAGGCTGCGATCGTGCATCCCACCGGCACCGGAAAATCCTTTATCGCCTTTCAGCTCTGCGCGGACTATCCGGACAAAACGGTTTGCTGGCTGTCTCCCAGCGCTTATATTTTCAGGACGCAGCTGGAGAATCTGACTGCCGTCACCGGAGGAGAGCAGCCGGAGAATATTCACTTCTTCACCTATGCAAAGCTCATGTCCATGGAGCCGGAGGAAATGTCTGAAATTCGTCCGGACTACATCATCCTGGACGAGTTTCATCGCTGCGGCGCGGAAATGTGGGGACAGGGCGTGGACAGGCTCCTGCACGTGTATCCGGATGCGAAGCTGCTGGGCCTGTCCGCCACCAGCGTGCGGTACCTGGACGGCCAGCGGAATATGGCAGATGAGCTGTTTGACGGGAACGTGGCCAGCGAGATGACCTTGGGCGAGGTGATCGTCCGCGGCATATTGCCTGCACCCAAGTATGTGGTGGGGCTCTACAGCTATCAGAAGGAGCTTGAAAAGTATCAGCGCCGCATTCACCGGGCCAAGTCAAGGCCTACGCGGGATGCGGCCCAGGTATACCTGGACGCTCTGCGCCGGAAGCTGGAAATGGCGGATGGGCTGGACGTCATGTTCCGGAAGCATATGACGGATCGATCCGGAAAATATCTGGTGTTCTGCGCCAATAAGGAGCATATGGATGAGCTGCTCTGTCATGTGTCCCAGTGATTCGGCGGAGTAGACCCGGAGCCCCATGTTTACCGGGCCTATTCGGAGGACCCGGAAACCAGCCAGGCCTTTGCTGCTTTCAAGGCGGACGACAGTGCACATTTGAAGCTGCTGTTTTGTATTGACATGCTGAACGAAGGCATCCACACGCCGGATGTTTCCGGGGTCATTCTGTTTCGTCCCACAGTTTCACCCACCGTCTACAAGCAGCAGATAGGCCGGGCCCTGTCCTGCGGCTCAGCCAGGACTCCGCTGATACTGGACGTTGTCAACAATGTGGAGAATCTATACAGTATCGGAACCATCCAGGAGGAGATGCAGGCGGCTATCACCTACTATCGGTATTTGGGCGGCGGCGACATTGTCCAGGAGCGATTTGAGATCATCGACGAGGTACGGGAGTGTCGGCAGTTATTTGCCAGGCTGGAGGATTCTCTGTCCGTTCCGTGGGAGCATATGTTTGTGTGTGCGGCGGCATTTTACCGGGAGCACGGACACCTGAATGTGCCGAAGCACTATAAGACGCCGGAGGATTATTCTCTGGGAGCCTGGCTGCAAACCCAGCGCCGTGTGCACAGTGGGTCCGTTCCGGGTACGCTGACAGAGGAACAGGTCCGCCGGCTGGATGGCATCGGGATGGTATGGGACGTCCAGCAGCAGAGATGGGAAAAATATTTGGCTGCGCTGAAAGCATACAAGGATGCTTACGGTGATATGGATATCAAGAAAAACTATGTGGACCCGCAAGGAATCGCCCTGGGGAATTGGGTAGCCAACCTGCGGAATTACCGGGCGTCCGGCTTGCGTTCATCGTATTTGACGGAAGAACGCATCCGGCAGCTGGATGAACTGGGCTTTATCTGGAGCAAGGTGGACCGTCAGTGGGAAACAAATTTTCAGGCTGCACAGGATTATTACAGGGAACACGGAGACTTGGAGGTCCCTGCGGCGTATATTTCGCCGGATGGCCTGAAGCTGGGCGTATGGATACAGTCTGTGCGCCATAACCGAAAAAAGCCGGGAAAGGGCAAGCCATTGACGGAACGTCAAATTGCGGCGCTTGACGCCATCGGCATGAACTGGACCGGGAAGCTGGACAGGGGCTTCGCCAACGGGATGGTCCACGCACAAGAATACTTCCGTGCAAATGGAGATATAAATGTCACAAGATCCTGCTGCTCACCGGATGGGTTCCGGTTGGGCGAATGGGTCGCAAACCAGCGCGAACGATATCGGCGGGGAAGCATGCCAGAGCAGCACAAAAAGGAAATGGAGTCAGTGGGAATGGTATGGGAACGACCAGATTCGTGGAATACAAAATACGCTATGCTGGAATCATACTACAAAACGCACGGCAACATATCCATTTCAACAAATTATAAAGAAAATGGAGTATGGCTGGGACGGTGGCTTTCTGAGCAGCGGCAAATATATCATGGAAAAAGAAAAGGAAAGCATCTTACGGAGGAGCAAATCAATCAGTTAGACTCTCTTGGGATGCTATGGATTCCCAACAATGATACCAAATGGCTTGCGATGTTCCAATCGTTGGTTGACTATGGGAACCAGAATCATAATTTTGATGTTCCTGCTAATTATGAGCAGAATCCCAGGCTCAGACACTGGGTGCAGCAGCAACAAAGCTTATACCGCAAAAACAGTCTTGCTGCATGGAAGGCAGAAAAGCTTTTGCAGTTGGGACTGCTTCCATAATCTTATTGTTCTGTTATGTGACTTTGCAAGTCCTCTGCTTTCAGAGATGGAAGCGGGGGCTCCAACGAAATGTATTGCAAGCATAAAAAGTAACTGCCAAATTTAATTTTAAGGGTTACAATATTGCGTGTAAGTGAGGTAGTAAGTAGAGGGGCCCAAATTCCCTTCGCTTGTTGCCTCACTTTTGCTGCAAGCTGGTACCTTGACATGTTCATATCATTCATCAGATACATTCCCATAGCCTCCGCGAGAAGCGGGAGCGATGCAGCTGATACGCCGTGATATCCAAGGAAAACGGACTAGCGATTTTTGTCAGCTGCAAGTGCACAGCGGATCTGTGCATCGCCATGACCGGCTATGGGCACAATGATACGCCTGTCTGGCCATAATGTTGAGCGTTGAAGCGGGATTTGGAACGTGATCCGTCGTAACAAGTGGAGGCAGCTCGGAGAGATCCTCGGAGGGGTGTGATTCCCGTGGAGTTGGATTAAGCCGCCAACCGTCTGATGACTTCCTATAGGTCGGGGTGTCGGGGACAAAAGGACCGATTCGCAGAATAAAGACCGGCAGCACATGCTGTCGGTCTCTACATAAGTTGATGTGCCGAATGGGGGTGAAGTACACATGAACCACATATACCTGCGGGGCGAAATATACTACGCAGACCTTGACCCTGTTGTTGGATCGGAGCAGATGGGAACACGACCCGTATTAATCCTTCAAAACAATGTTGGAAATCATTTCGCGAGAACGGTTATTATTGCACCAATTACCAGCCGCGTTCATGCAAAATCCAAGCTGCCTATACACAGTTGCATTGGTATGATCGGTAGAATGAAATATCCTTCCGTGGTCATGCTGGAACAATTGCGGACCTTGGACAAACGCCGCATAGGATACTATATTGGCAAACTTTCCGAAGAAAAAATGCGGGATGTGACCAAGGCGTTGTGTGTCAGTCTTGCCATCCGTCAAAATGATGTATATGGGGAATAGTACTGCTGTGGTAGCATTGTGCAGTATGAACAGGTACATTTATATCGGTATGAGCCGAAATAGAATGTCACCTATTCCTGCCTGGGTGAGATTAGAGCAAGTGGAATGCTAAGCACGCAGACAAAATGCTTTGTCTGTGTGCTCGGCGGCCGTTGGGTTAAAGTCGGAAGGAATTGTTCATAATGGTAGCGGAGGTGGCGACACATGAACGATAAGAATGAGCAGCAGATCGGCGCGGCAATCTATGTCGTGGAGCGCGTATTCACCGGCACAAAAACCATCCAGGAAGTGGTAACAGAGGAAATTGTTTTCACGGGAAAACAGACCGGAAGTTTTGACCGGCAGGATAGCCGCATGGTATAATGGAGCCGTAAATGAGTGGTTCCGGGAAGGAGGAAACATGAGGAACCACGTTCAATTAGCAGACGCCTACTACCGCCTTTCCGATGAAGAACGGAAGTATGGCGAATCGGCCAGCATTACCAACCAGCGCACTATTGTCCGGGAGTACTGCGAAAGGCATGGCATCATCCTGGTGGAGGAGTTCGTGGACGACGGCTTTTCCGGCGGAAACTTTGAGCGGCCCGGCTTCCAGGCTATGCTGGAACACCTGAGAACCGGCAAGGCCAACATGGTTATCACCAAGGATCTGTCCCGCCTGGGCCGTGATATGACGGAATCCAGTCATTACGCTGAGCGCTATTTTCCGGAACACGGCATCCGCTATCTGGCACCCGGCAGCAACTTTGACTCCCAGGAAGATAATCTGATGGCACCGTTTCAATTTGCCATGAACGATGTCTACCTGCGGGACACCTCCCGCAAGGTCAAGCAGACGCTGAACACCAAGCGCAACAACGGCAAGTATGTGGCCTGCCCGCCCTACGGCTACCGCAAGGCGGAGCGCACCACCGACCAGCTTGTGCCGGACGAGAACACCGCCCCAGTGGTGAAAAAGATTTTCGACCTGGCCGCCTCTGGTCAGTCCTGTCGCAGCATTGCTATCCGGCTCAACGAGGCATGCATTATGCCGCCGCTGAAGTACCGCGTGGAGTGCCGTGACAACTTTACCGAGCGGGGTGCCCAGCGGGCTTCCGATGAGTGGAACTACACCACGGTCAAGCGCATCCTGCGCAACCGCGTCTACCTGGGCCATACCCTGCTGGGTAAGAGCCGCAAGGTCAGCGTGAAGTCCAAGAAAAAGATCATCGTGCCAGAGGAGGAATGGGCGTTTACCAAGGATACCCACCAGGCGCTGGTGACCCAGGAGCAGTTCGACCTGGCCGCCCATTTCATGGGGGAGAACACCAAGGCCAACGGCGCAAACCCAGCCTTCCGTCACAGCATCTTCGGCGGCATTGCCTACTGTGCCTGCTGCGGCGCGGCCATGTGCTCTGGCGGCTCCGTCTACAACGGCGAACGGGCGAAATATTGGTATTTGGTGTGCAACAACCTGAGTTCCCGAGCACAGACCCGTTGCCTACATGGGGCGCGTATTCGCTATGATGACTTGATGGAAGTTGTTCGCTGTGACCTCAACAAACTGCTGGCCTTTGGCGAGGATGACATTCGCACTATCACGGAGAACGCCGTCGAACAGGCCAACGCCTCTTTGGGCGGCGAAGAACCCGCCGTGCAGATCGAGAATATCGACAAGCAGACCGCCCGTCTCAAGAAGATGATCGAGCGCTCTTACCGCGACAACATCGCCGGGATGCTTAGCGACGACATTCACGAGGAGATGGTCAAGAAGTTCGGCATTGAGATCGACGAGCTGACCGTGCGCCGCAAGAAGCTGGTGGCGGGCGAGACCACGGCCAAGGAGATACGCAGTGCCTATGGGCTGTTCTTCGACCTTGCCAAACGGTATACCTGCGTAGAAACCCTGGACAGAGATATACTGCACACGTTCGTTGAGCGTATTGAGATTGGTGAAAAGATCCTGCCGGAGGGCAGGAAAGTCGCTGGGCCGCGTACCCCGTACCGGCAGAGCATCCGTATCTTCTACCGCTTTATTGGAGAGGCCTCGGGAGACAGTCTACGCCAAGTGCAGGCGAATAGAGATCGTGAAGAGACTGTCGGTGCTGCGGGAGCTTTTTGAGGTGGATACACATCCTCCTCGCTGGCAGCCTCCATCTTGAACTTATCCATGGCGGCACGGGCCTGGGGCACGTTCAGCTTGTTGGTATTCTTGGTAGACATGATTGCGTTCTCCTTTCTTGCGTTTTCAGCGAAAACCGCCGTTGGGTATCGCAACCATAGATTGTGCCGCCGATGCCCCGAATATGCGCCGGGCGCATCTGGTAAAATTTTGCGTTACTCTGTAAAATCTCAAAAAATTTCAGAAACCCTATCGCTTTTTTTGGTACTCTGTGCTATCATGGCCCTGGTTGCACAGAGAAAGCGAGGAACGATCACATGCTGGATATTTTTGATATTCTGGGCCCGGTGATGGTGGGCCCGTCCAGTTCCCACACGGCGGGAGCGGTCCGCATCGGCAGCATGGCCCGGACGTTGCTGGGCGACGAGCCGGTGGAGGCCAAGATCCATCTGCACGGCTCCTTTGCCGAGACCGGCCCCGGTCACGGCACCGACCGGGCCCTGGTGGCCGGTCTTCTGGGCATGAAGCCCGACGATCTCCGCATACCCTACGCCTACCAGGAGGCTAAAAAGCGTGGGCTGGAGTTCACCATCGACACCGTGGAGCTGCGGGACGCTCACCCCAACACCGCTGTGATCGAAACCTGGGACGCCGGCGGCAAAAAGCTGGAGCTTCAGGCGTGCAGCGTAGGCGGCGGCCGCATCCTGGTGAACAAGGTGGACGGCATCGACGTCAGCTTCGACGGCATGTTCAACACCCTGGTCATCCGGAACCAGGATGAAAACGGCGCCGTGGCGGCGGTGACATCAGTGCTGAACCAGCTGCGCATCAACGTGGCCAATATGAGCCTGTGCCGCCACAAGCGGGGCGGCGACGCGCTGATGGTCATCGAGACCGACCAGCATATCAAGCCCCACCAGGTGGCGTTTCTTTCGGAGCTGACGGGCATTCTGTCGGTGACCTATTACGATAAGGAGGATGATGACGATGTCGCTGGATTCGATGAAGGAAATCTTTGACCGCATGGAAGCCGAGCACAAGCCCTTCTGGGAGATCGTGCTGGAAACGGACATGGACGAGCGCCAGGTGACCCGTCAGCAATCCATGGCAAAAATGCTGACCACCTGGCAATACATGGTGGACGCGGCGGACACCTACACCGGCCGCCGCCGCAGCGTCAGCGGCCTGGTAGGCGGCGACGGCCTGAAAATGCGGCAGTATTCCATCCGGGGCCGGGCCATGTCCGGCGGCTACGTCAGCGAGGTCATCGCCGAGGCCCTGTCCATGGCGGAGTCCAACGCCTGCATGCGCCGCATTGTGGCGGCCCCCACGGCGGGCGCCTGCGGCGTGCTTCCGGCGGTGCTGCTGCCCATGTGCAAGTATGAGGAGCTGAGCCAGCACCGGATCCTGGAGGCCCTGTATGTGGCCAGCGGCATCGGCGCGGTGATCGCCTACAAGGCCTGCATCGCCGGTGCCTCCGGCGGCTGTCAGGCGGAGATCGGCACCGCCTCCGCTATGGCGGCGGGAGCCCTGGTGGCCCTGCGGGACGGCACCGGCCAGCAGATCGGCCACGCCGTGGCCATGGCCCTGAAGAACCTCATGGGCCTGGTGTGCGACCCCGTGGCGGGCCTGGTGGAGGTCCCCTGCGTCAAGCGCAACGTCATCGGCGCGGTGAATGCCATCAGCGCGGCGGACATGGCCCTGGCCGGCATCGAAAGCCGCATCCCCGTGGACGAGGTCATCGACGCCATGGGCGAGGTGGGCCGCCGCATGCCGGTGGAGTTCCGGGAAACCGCCCTGGGCGGCCTGGCCGCCACCCCCACCGGCCGCCGGGTCAAGCAGCAGATGCACCCGGAGTCCCAGGGATTCTGATTCCTGTTCGCAGTATTTTTCTCAAAAATAACAATCCGTATACAAAAGACATCCCCGATGCATGGCATCGGGGATGTCTCAGTTTGTCAAAAAAGCCTCACAGAGTTTGCCGCCCGCAGGCGGCAAATCAATTGAGATCATTTTCGTCCGGGGCGTGTACCTGGACGAAAATTCTTCTCAGATCACGCCCAGGCCGGTGGCGACCTTGCCGATGAAGTCCTGCACGTTGGTGACCATGGTGGTGGCGGACAGGCTGCCGCGGTCCAGCAGCTTATTCACCACAAACTCCGCCGCGTCCACGGCGTACAGATACACCGGGCGGATGGTGCCGTCGGGCATCACCCGGAAGGACGGCGTCATGTTGCCGGTGGCGATGGTGTGCAGCATGGTGGCAAGGCAGATCACGGTGGTGGACTTGCGCACCAGCTCCCGCATAGCGGCTGCGCCCTCGTAGGCGTTGCCGTACACCTCCGGCAGCGGCCCGTCGTCCCGGATGGAGCCGGTCAGCACAAAGGGCACGTGGTTCTTCACGCAGCCGTAGATGATGCCGTTGTCGATGTGGTAATCCTCGATAAACTGAGGAATGGACCCGCTGCGGCGGACCTTGTTCAGCACGTCCAGGTGGTTATAGTGGCCGTTGGGCTGGGACTGCTGGGTATAGATGTCCTGACCCAGGGCGGTGTGCAGCAGCGCACCCTCCAGGTCGTGGGTACCCAGGGCGTTGCCCGCCAGCAGGCCGTGGCAGTAGCCGTTGTCGATCAGGGCCTGCATGGCCTTCCGGGCGCCGTCATCAAAGGCGAAGGCGGGGCCCATGACCCACACGATGTTGCCGTGATCCTTCTCGTGGCGCAGCAGCTCCACCAGCCGGTCATAGTCCTTGGCATAGGAGGTCTCCCGGCTGCGGCCCTGGCGGAACACGAACTGATCCTCCAGCGTCTCGCTGTCCTGGGTGAAGCCATTGCAGTGCATATAAATGCCGTCCTGGCCGTGCTCGGTGCGGCCCAGGATCACCCGCTGGCCCTTTTTCAGGTTGCGGCTCTCCACCACGGACAGGTGTCCGTCGTCCTCCAGCACCACGCAGCTGTCCATGCGGCTCTCCTCCGCCAGGGTCCAGCGGCCGTTGATCTTGAAATATTCGGGATACATGGACGTGCTGTGGAACTCCTCGGGAGCCACGCCGTCCTTTTCCACCGTCTCCCAGCGGGCGTCCGGCGCATTTTTCAGGGACGGCTGGTCAAAGTCGGGATGGTGATAGGCGGGAAATGCAAAAGCCATGGGGCGTCTCCTTTCTCAGTGCAGGGTGGCGTAGATCACGGCCTTGATGGTGTGCATCCGGTTCTCGGCCTCGTCAAACACCACGGACTGCTTGCTCTCGAACACCTGGTCGGTGACCTCCATCTCGGTGATGCCGAACTTCTTGGCAATGTCTGCGCCGATGGTGGTGCGGGTGTCGTGGAAGGAGGGCAGGCAGTGCATGAAAATAGCGCCGGGGGCGGTCATGGCCATGACCTTCTCGTTGACCTGATAAGGGGTCAGCAGACGGATGCGCTCGGACCACACGCTGTCGGGCTCACCCATGGAGACCCAGATATCGGTGTAGATCACGTCGGCGTCAGTTGCGCCCTGGGTCACATCCTCGGTGAGGGTCACGCTGCCGCCGGTCTCCCGGGCGATGTCCCGGGCCTTTTCCACCAGCCACTCCTCGGGGAACAGTTCCTTAGGCGCGCAGGCGGTGAAGTGCATGCCCATCTTGGCGCAGGCCACCATCAGGGAGTTGCCCATGTTGTTGCGGGCATCGCCGAAATAGGTGAAGCGCACGCCCTTCAGCCGGCCCAGCTTCTCCTCGATGGTCAGCAGGTCCGCCAGCATCTGGGTGGGGTGGAACTGATCGGTGAGGCCGTTCCACACGGGCACGCCTGCATGGTCGGACAGCTCCTGCACCAGATCCTGGCTGAAGCCGCGGTACTCGATGCCGTCATACATCCGGCCCAGCACCCGGGCGGTATCGGCGATGGACTCCTTCTTGCCCATCTGGCTGCTGCCGGGCTCCAGATACGTCACGCCCATGCCCAGGTCCATACCGGCCACCTCGAAGGAGCACCGGGTCCGGGTGGAGGTCTTTTCAAACAGCAGCACGATGTTCTTCCCCTCCAGCCAGCGGTGGGGCACACCGGCGCGCTTCATATCCTTGAAATTTTTGGACAGGTCCAGCAGATAACGGATCTCCGCCGGGGTATAGTCCAGCAGCTTCAGAAAGCTTCTTCCTCTGATATTCACAGCCATAATGATGTTCTCCCTTTCTATTGATAAATATTGATGGAATTGATGGATATTCTCTCAGATCTCGTCCCGCCACAGGGGCATGCTCATGCACCGGGGGCCGCCCCGGCCCCGGGACAGCTCGGCGCTGGGCATTTTCAGCACCCGGATGCCGCTGTCCTCCAGGATCTGGTTGGTGACATAGTTCCGGTCGTACACCACCACCACGCCGGGGGCGATGCACAGGGTGTTGGACCCGTCGTTCCACTGCTCCCGCTCGGCGGCGATCTGGCTGCTGCCGCCGCAGCGGATCAGCTGCACCCGGTCCAGACCCAGATAGCCCGCCAGCACCTGCTCCAGGGGGCCGCTGACCTCCCGGGTGGTGAGCTTGCCCTGTCCCCGGCCCGTCAGCTCGAAGATCCGCAGGGTGCCCAGGATCCCCGGATGCACCGTGAATTTGTCCACGTCCACCTGGGTGAACACGGTATCCAGATGCATGAACGCCCGGGTGCTGGGGATTTCAAAAGCCAGCACCGTGTCGATCTCGGAGCTCTCGTCGGCGAAGATGGCCGATGCCAGCTGCTCGATGGCCTCCGGCTGGGTCCGCTGGGAGATACCCACTCCCAGCACCCGGCGGCTCAGGTTCAGGATGTCCCCGCCCTCGATCCAGAAATACTGGTCCGGCGTATAGTACAGAGGCACCTGCCCGGCGTAGTCCGGATGATGCCGCAGCACATAGTCGCCGTACAGGGTCTCCCGGTTGCGGGTGTCCGTGAACATATGGTTCAGGCTCACGCCCCGGCCGATGCAGGCGAAGGGGTCCCGGGTGAAATACAGGTTGGGGATCGGCGGCATCAGGAACCGGGCCCCGGTGTGCACCAGGCTGGACAGCCGTCCCTGCTCGTTGGGGAACACATCCTGATACGACACGCCCTCCATGGTTTTCAGCACCAGCTCCAGGGGGTCCTGGATATCCAGCAGATACCGCTTCAGGTCGCCCCGGTATCCCATGGCGGTGCTGCCGGCCCGGCGGATGGTCTCCTCCACAAACCGGCGGCGCAGCTCCTCGTCTCCTGCCAGCACCTGGGCCGTCAGGTCCTCCAGATAGACCACCTCCGCCCCGTTGTCCCGCAGGATCTGGGCAAAGCAGTCGTGCTCCCGCTGAGCGCCGTACAGATAGGGAATATCGTCAAACAGCAGCTGGCCCATGGTATTGGGGCTCAGATGCTCCAGCTCCCGGCCCGGCCGCTGCAGAAGCACCCGCTTCAAAGGGCCGATCTCGCTTTTAACGCAAATGGGCATGGAATTTCCTCCTCTCCAGTTCCCCCCTATTTTACCAGATTTCCGGTCCGATTTCTCACCCTGACGCGGCCCGATTTTTGTATTTTAACCGATGTTTTGTCCCGGTACTTTGACACTTTATTGTAATAATACTCGCTTCCCACCGGGTTACTCTGTAAATTCATGCGTTTTTTGCCCGGCCGTCCAGGTAAAACAGGCCGTTTTTGTACAAGATTTTCTGCGCAAAATGTCCCATTCCCCCCTTGGCAGCGCCGCCCGTATGTGGTAAAATAACCCCCATAAGGAGGGGATATTCATGAAACAGACCATCGCCCTGCAAACCCCCGGGCGGTCCGACCTGGACCAAAGCAGCCTGTTCTCTTTTGACCAATTCACCGCCGCCCGGCCCACGGCCCCGGTGATCCACCGGGACGCCCGGTTTCTCCTGGTCCGCAGCGGCAGCGGCGTTATCCGGCTCCAGGGCCGGGAGTATCCCCTGTCCGCCGGAAGCCTGGCGGCCATCCTGCCCTGGCAGATCAGCGAGATCGTCCGGGTGGACGAGCCGTTGGCCTGCAGCGTCATCGCCTATCACTACGATACCGTGGCCCGGGCCGCCCATCTGTTCCGCGGCGAGGATGGCCAGCCCATGCCCATGACCCGGCTGATGGAGACGGTGCCGGTGCTGGAGCTGTCCCCCCGGCAGCGGGCGGAGGCCGGACGCATTGCTGACGGCCTGGCCCGGGAGCTGGGTCTTGCGTCCCTTCAGGAGGAGGGACAGCTGTTTTCCAGTCTCAATGCCGTGAGCCTGCTGGTGCAGCTGACAGTGCTGTTCGCCCGGCAGGCCCTGGCGGCGGACCGCCCCGCTGATGCCCAGGGTCCCGACCACCGGGAGCTGCTGCGGTATATGTACCTCCACTGCGGCCAGAAGCTGACGCTCCAGCAGCTGGCGGACGTGTTCGGGTGCAGCCGGTCCACCGTCAGCGCCCGGATCACCGCCATGACGGGGCTGTCCTTTTTCGACCTGCTCAACGAAATGCGCATCGGCAAAACCGCCGACTATCTGCTGTATACGGACCTGACCCTGAAGGAGCTGGCGGAAATTCTGGGCTATGTGGACGAGTCCCACATCTCCAAGGTGTTCGCCGCCCGGCTGGGCACCCGCATCGGCCAGTACCGGGCCACCTATCAGAAGGTGCAGAACATCTGCCAGATCGAGGAGAGCCGCCTGGGGTACAGTCTGGTGCAGCACATCTACCGTCATTACCGGGAGGACCTCAGCGCCGCCGGGGTGGCCCGGGCCTTCGGCATTTCCGTCCAGCAGCTCAACCGCACCCTGCTGTGCCAGGTGGAGCTGAATTTTGAGGATTTCCTGGCCCTGATCCGGGTGAACCGGGCCTGTAAGCTGCTGACCACCACCCGCATGACGGTGCTGGACATCGCCCTGGAGGTGGGCTACCGCAACGCCAAAACCCTGAACCGGAATTTCCTGAAATACCGCCTCATGACCCCCAGCGCCTACCGCGCCGCCCACTCCGGCCAGTAAATTCTCCTCTCCCCTGCTGCAAAAAACCCGCTGCCGTTCTCCCGGCAGCGGGTTTTTATGCGGCCCGCTGAGAGCAGCGGGCCCTACAGGCGCTCTATCGGCGATTCTCTGCCGCGATAACCACCGTTCCCTTCCCCCTTGCAAATCCCCGGAAAATAGGGTATACTGACCCTGGAAAATATAAAAAAGGAGCGTGCATTATGGCCGTTTTGAATCATCTGGAGCCCCAGCGTGTTTTTCGTTTCTTCGAGGAGCTGTGCGCCATCCCCCACGGTTCCGGCAACACCAAGGCCGTCAGCGACTGGCTGGTGGATTTTGCCAAGGCCCGGGGCCTGCGGTATGTCCAGGACCAGCTGAACAACGTGGTGATCTTCCGGGACGCCACCCCCGGCTATGAGTCGGCGGAGCCTGTGATCCTCCAGGGTCACATGGACATGGTCTGCGAAAAGGAGCCCGGCTGCGCCAAGGACATGGCCGCCGAGGGCCTGGACCTGGTGCTGGAGGGGGACACCGTTTCCGCCAGGGGCACCACCCTGGGCGGCGACGACGGCATTGCCGTGGCCATGGCCATGGCCATTCTGGACGATGATTCCCTGTCCCACCCGGCCATCGAGGCCATCTTCACCGTGGACGAGGAAACCGGTATGTATGGCGCCGAGGGCCTGGACGTGTCCGTTCTCAAGGGCCGCCGGATGCTGAACATGGACTCCGAGGACGAGGGCATTTTCACCGTCAGCTGCGCCGGCGGCGCCCGGGCCGACTGCTGCCTGCCCGTGACCCGCAGTGCCTTCAGCGCCCCGGTGCTGGAGATCTCCGTCACCGGCCTGGTGGGCGGTCACTCCGGCGCCGAGATCGACAAGGGCCGGGCCAACAGCAGTATGCTGCTGGGCCGGGTGCTGTGCGCCCTGGAGGAAAAGACTGACCTGCGGGTCATCTCCGTCTGCGGCGGTCTCAAGGACAACGCCATCCCCACCGGCTCCGTGGCCCTGGTGGCCGCCGATGCTGCCGCCGCCCAGGCCGTCTGCGCCGAAATGGACGCCGCCTTCAAAAAGGAATACCGGGTCAACGACCCGGCCATCACCGTCTCCGTCCGCCCGGCGGAAACCGACCTGCTGCCCCTGGATGAAAGCTCCAGCCGCAGCGTGGTGTGTATGCTCACCTGCCTGCCCAACGGCATCCAGGCCATGAGCGCCGATATGCCCGGCCTGGTGCAGACCTCCCTGAACCTGGGCATCCTCACCACCGGGGACGACGCCGTTCACGCCTCCTTCAGTGTCCGCAGCAGCGTGGCCACCCAGAAGCAAATGCTCATCCAGCGGCTGGGCTCCCTGATGGAGCGGCTGGGCGGCTCCGTCAGCACCCACGGCGAATACCCCGGCTGGGAGTATATGCCCCAGTCCCCCCTGCGGGACCTGATGGTCCAGGTGTTCACCGACCAGTACGGCTACGCCCCCAAGGTGGAGGCCATCCACGCCGGTCTGGAGTGCGGTCTGTTCTCCGCCAAGCTGTCGGGTCTGGACTGCGTGTCCTTCGGCCCCGACCTGAAGGAAATTCACACCTTCCGGGAGTCCATGTCCGTGGCCTCCGTGCAGCGGGTGTATGCCATGGTGGTGGAGACCCTCAAGCGTATGCATTGACCCGGTGTGTCCCTGCCCTGTCCCGGGTCAGAACCCGGGACATCCCAGGGTGTATCGGGACATAATTCGCGATAAATGAGGTAAGTTCATGTTTTATATCTGGTGGCCCGCGTATATTGTCCCGGGCCTGATGGTGCTGGCGGGCTTTGCGGGGCAGCTGCTGCCGGGCCGGAAATACCGCAGTCCCCAGGGCCCCCTGGCTCCCGAGCGGCAGAAATTCGCCGACAGCCTGTTTCTGAAGCTGCTGCGGCAGTCCGGCCTGGTCTTTGCGGCTCTGTCGTTTATGATTATGCGTTCTGTGCGGCTGGTGGCCAGCTCTAGTCAGCAGATTCTGCTGTATATCGCCGTAATTCTGCAAATTATCGGGGCGGTGGCCCTGATATTGCCGGTGGAGCGCAATCTAAAAGCGTATTTTGACGACCAGGAGGATGAAACATGAGCATCACCGAGCTGGCTCCTGCCAAGCTGAACCTGACCCTGGACGTAGGGGCCCGCCGCCCGGACGGGTACCACGAGATCACCTCCGTCATGCAGAGCGCCGCTCTATATGACGTTGTGACGCTGGAAACCGTCGAAACAGACGATATTGTGGTGGAATGCCCCGGCACCGACCTGCCCACCGGGCCGGACAACCTGGCCTGGAAAGCGGCGGACGTCTTTTTCCAGGAGACAAATATCCCCCGTACAGGGATTATCATCCGATTGGAGAAGAAAATCCCCTCCCAGGCCGGTCTTGGAGGCGGCAGCAGTGACGCCGCCGCCGTATTGCGGGGCATGAGACGTCTATTCAGTGCCAATGTGTCCGATGAAGCGTTAGAAACCATGGCCGCCCGGGTGGGCAGCGACGTTCCCTACTGTGTCCGGGGCGGAACCGCCCTGGCCCGGGGCCGGGGTGAACGGCTTACCGCTCTTTCGCCGCTTCCTATGTGCTGGTTCGTTATTGTGAAGCCCCCGGTGGCCCACTCCACTGCTGTGATGTTCCGGAAGCTGGACGAGATCGCCATTGCAAACCGCCCGGATTCCGATGCCATGGCCAAAGCACTGGAAATTGGCGACCTGGCGCATATTTGCCGTCTGGTGGGGAACGTTTTTGAGCAGGCCCTGCCGGAGGACAGCGAAGTTTTCACCATTCGCCGCCAGCTTTCCCGTCTGGGAGCCGACGCCGCGTGCATGACCGGCTCCGGTTCCGCCGTAATGGGGCTGTTCCGCCGGGAGGAAACCGCCCGGCTGGCCGCCCGGGAGCTGGAAAAATCCTATCCCCTGACTTTTTTGGCCCCCCGGCTGTGAAACCGGTATAAAATACGAAAACGCCGTCCATACTGTAGGAAATTCCTGCATAGGACGGTGTTTTTGTATGAAAAAATCACATTTCCGATACTGGGAGCTGGCGCTGCTGCTGGCCCTGGCCGTGACCATTCTGTGGGGGGCGGCTTCCCTGGGGCAGCAGGAGGAGCTGGGCCGGAAGGTCATCCGCCTCCACGTCATCGCCAACTCCGACTCCCCGGAGGACCAGGCCCTGAAGCTGCGGGTCCGGGACCGGGTGCTGGCCCGGGCCCAGGAAATTCTGGAGCAGTCGGCGGACATGGAGCAGGCGGAGCAGGCCCTGACCGCCGCCCTGCCGGAGCTGACCCGGGAGGCCCGGGAGACCCTGGCGGCAGAGGGCTGCGCCCAGCCGGTCCAGGCCCGGCTGGAGCCGGCGGAGTTCCCCACCAAGGACTATGACGGCTTCTCCCTGCCCGCCGGGAAATACCTGGCCCTGCGGGTGATCATCGGCCAGGGAGCGGGGCAGAACTGGTGGTGCGTGGTGTTTCCGCCTCTGTGCACCGCCGCCGCTTGCCAGTGGCAGGACGCGGGACGGGCCGCCGGGTTGGAGGAGGATGACCTGTCCCTGATGGCGGAGGAGGACGCCGGGTACGAGCTCCGGTTCCGGTCGGTGGAGCTGTGGGAAATGCTGCGCCAGTGGCTGGGGAAATAAGGGGGCGGATACATCTGGTTTTAGGGGCGGGGCAGAGCCCACACCCCTGCACAGCAGCCATCGGCGAAGGGCCAGCAATGCTCCGACGCCCGGCAGGAGGAAGTCTGCCGGGCGTCGGAGCAAAGTGTATGTGTGGAGGGTAATTGTGTGGTAAGAGGGGGGCTTATTCGCCGCAGAGCTTCTTCAGCCGGGCCAGGCGGCGGTCGGTGAACTCCTGCAGCTCCTCGATATCCTGCTCCGTCAGGTGACGGAACTTCTTGAAGCGGGTGACAAACTCCTTGACGGGCTTGGGGTTCTTCACGTCCACGGACATCTTGAACACGCCGTTTTCCACCTCGTACAGGGGGGCGAAGTTGGTCTCCACCGCCAGGCGGGCCACCTCGATGCTCTCATCAGACTTGCAGCCCCAGCCGGTGACGCAGGGATTGTACACATGCAGGTACACCAGGCCGTTGTCCACGGCCATGGCCTTCTCCAGCTTGCGGACCATATCGGGGATATAGGCGGGGCTCATGGTGGCCATATAGGGCACATCGTGCATGGCCATGATCATGGGGAAGTCCTTCTTGTTCTGCTTCTTGCCGCCGTGGCCGTTGATAACGGGGGTGGTGGAGGTCCAGGCACCCTTGGTGGTGGAGCCGCTGCGCTGATAACCGGTGTTCATGTAGCCCTCGTTATCATAGCAGATATAGATGATCTTGTCGCCGCGCTCCGCCGCGCCGGACAGGCACTGCATGCCGGCATCCACGGAGGCGCCGTCGCCGGCGAAGGCCACCACATTGACCTTGCGGCCGATGCGCTCATAGTGCATCTTGATACCGGCCAGCATGGAGGCCACATTGTCCAGCAGGGGGAAGAACACGGGGGTCTTGGCGCCGGACTCCTTGTCCCAGCCCACGACGCCCACGCCGCCCATGCATCCGGGAGGCACGGCGAAGATGGTGTTGGGGCCCAGCACCTTCATGCAGGTGCGCAGAGTCAGCTCCACGTTGCAGCCCACGCAGGCGGATACGCCCGGGGAGATCTGGTCCTCATAGGTTGCCAGCTTTTCAATAACATTCATGACAGTTCCTCCTTACAGACCCATGACCTCGCGGTTGAGCCAGACCGTGTCGTGCTTGCCGGTCTTGCCGTCCTGAGCGATGATCTTGTCGATGGCATAGTCGATATGGGTGGCGGTGATGTCCTCGCCGCCGAGACCGGCGATAAAGGGAACGTTGGGGACGAAGGATGCAGCCCGGTTCATGGAGGCGCAGATCTCCTCATAGATGATGCCGGTGTTCCAGCCGAAGGACACGTTGCGGTCCACCACGCCGAAGGCCCGCTTGCCGGAGAGCACCTTGGCCACCCGGTCGCAGGGGAAGGGACGAACCATACGCATCTTCAGCAGGCCCACCTTCTTGCCGTCGGCCCGGGCCTTGTCCACCCGGTCCTTGGCAACGCCGGTCATGGAGCCCATGGTGACGATGACGTAATCCGCGTCGTCGCAGCGGTACTCCTCCACGGCGCCGCCGTAGCTGCGGCCGAACTTCTCGCCGTACACCTTGTCCAGCTCCTCCAGGAGCTTCAGGGCGTTCTGCTGGCCCATCATGTGCTTGAGGCGGTACTCGGTCAGCAGGTTGCCGTTGGTCAGGGGGTCAACGGCCATGGGACGCTGGGGATCCAGGATGATGTGCTCGGGCACATACTTGGGCAGGAACTCGTCCACCTGCTCCTGGGTGGGAATCTCCACCCGCTCGGACATGTGGGACAGATAGAAGCCGTCGAAGCAGACGTTGATGGGCAGCAGGACATTCTTGTCCTCGGCAATGCGGTAGGCCATGATCATGGTGTCCAGGATCTCCTGGTTGTCCTCCACATAGATCTGCAGCCAGCCGGCGTCACGGACGGTCAGGGAGTCCTGGGGACCGCCCCACAGGGTCTGGGGAGAGATCATCTCGCGGTTGGCCACGGCCATGACCACCGGCAGACGCAGGGTGGAGGCCCGGAAATAGGGCTCATACATCAGGGACAGGCCCTGGGAGGCGCTGGCGGTGAACACGCGGGAGCCGGCCAGGGACGCGCCGGTGACAACGCTCATGGCGGACAGCTCGCTCTCCACCTCGCTGACGCTGCTGTCCAGCTTGCCGCCGGTGACGAAGTCGGCCAGATACTCCACGATGGGAGTCTGGGGGGTGATGGGATAGGCGGCGATGATATCGGGACGGCACAGTGCCGCGCCGATGGCGGCAGCCATATTGCCGTTGATGACCTGAATGTCAGCCATTAGTTCTCCTCCTTTACCGGCTGCATGGTGATGGCGCCCTTCTTGCACTCGTGGGCACAGATACCGCAGCCCTTGCAGTAATCGTAGCAGATCTCGAACGAACCGTCCTCGTGGCGGCGGATGGAGTTAACGGGACAGTACATCAGGCACATGCCGCACTTGACGCACTTGTCGGTGTCCATCACGGGCTTGCGGGTCCGCCATTTACCGGTCTGGATAATGTGCAGGCCCTCCGGTCCGATGGGGACGATGTAATCACTGATAAATTTCATGGTGTTCCTCCCCTTATTCAAACGTGTACAGCTTCACTTCGTTATAGCCGCGGCGGAAGGTCTCCACGTTCTTCTCGCCGAAGAATCGGCAGATGACCTTTTCCAGCTCGTCCTTGTCCACCCAGCCGGTGGCACGGACGAAGGCGCCCAGCATGATGGTGTTGGTGATGGGACGGCCCAGCATCTCCAGGGCGATGGAGGTGGCGTCCAGCCAGGCCACGGTCTTGACGTTGGGATTTTTCACCAGGTCCGCGCCGTTTTCGGCCTTGGTGTTGACGATGAAATAGGAGTTCTCCGTCAGGCCGTCGAACACAGGGGCGGAGATCAGCAGGCTGGGATCCAGCACCAGGGTGCAGTTGGGATGATAGACCTGGTTCTTGGGACGGATCTTCTCATCGCCCAGGCGCACATAGGACGTGACCGGCGCGCCCTGGCGCTCGAAGCCGAAAAACGGGATGGAATTGCCGTATTTTCCACTGGCTACCGCAGCGTGGACCAGCATTTCGCCGGCCTTCACCGTGCCCAGACCGCCGATGCCGTGGAGTCTGATTTCTTTCATATCGCTACGCTCCTTCATATTCCGCATGTGCGGCGTTTTACTTTTTCATGACCACCATGGCGTCCACGGCGGTGGCCGGACGGCCGTCGCCATAGAGCATCAGGGGATTGATGTCCACCTCGGTGATCTCCGGGTGCTCCTCCACCAGGCGGGACAGGCACATCAGGGCCTCCACGATCTCCTCCCGGCGGTACTGCTGGCCCCGCAGGCCCTGGCAGGCCTTGGCCAGCGGCGTTTCATCGATCATATCCTCGGCATCCTGGCGGGTGATAGGCAGCACACGCAGGGACACCGCGTGCAGCAGCTCCACCAGCACGCCGCCCAGGCCCGCCATGATCACATGGCCGAACTGGGGATCCGTGCTGACGCCCAGCAGGACCTCGAAGCCCTTGGGCAGCATCTGCTCGGCCAGAACGCCCTGGACCCGGGCCCCGGGGGCATTTTGGGCGGCGTTGGCCATGATGGTGTCGTAGGCGGCCTGCATGCCGTCCACATCCGTGACGTTCAGCACCACGCAGCCCACGTCGGTTTTGTGGAGAATGTCGTCGGACAGGACCTTCATGGCCACGGGGAAGCCCAGCTGACGGGAGGCGGCCTCGAAGGCGGCCCGGTCGGGCTTGTCCAGCAGCACGGAGGCCACCATCCGCACGCCGCAGGAGGACAGAAGGCTGCTGCTGTCGCGCTCGTTCAGAGCGACGGTATTCTTTTCAGACATGGCTCAGTCCTCCTTCTGCCGCCGACGAAAGGCGGCGTAATTGCACATATTCTTCGCTGCCAGGACGGCCTTGTCCGGGGCGTCGAAGGTACACAGGCCCGCCTGCTCCATGATGCGCCGGGCCGGAGAGGTATAAGCGCCGGCCATGACGCAGTAGAACACAGGCTTTTCCTGGGCCTGGGGGGTGGTTTCGGTCATCTTCACCAGCTCACGGGCCAGCTCCTCCTGGGGCAGGAAGGTGGGCACCACCGTGATGAACACCACGGCGTCCACGTTTTCATCCTGCAGGACGATCTGGAGGCCGTCCACATGGTTGCGCACGGAGGCGGAGGCGGTGATATCCGCGTAGCCCTCCGGGTGGCAGATGTTGGCCATGGGCTGCTGGGTGGCGGCCAGGCGGGCCTTGGTATCGTCGGACACCAGGGGCATCTTCAGCTGGGGCCACCGGGCGATGGCGTCGGTGCAGTAGATGCCGGGGCCGCCGGCCTGGGAATACAGGAACAGATTGCCGCCGCCGGGCAGGGGCAGGCGGTCGAAGGCCTGGAGGGTGTCGATGAGCTCGTCGATGGTGTCCACCCGGACCACGCCGGTCTGCTTGAACATGGCGTCGTACACGGCGTCGGACCCGGCCATGGAGCCGGTGTGGGAATTGGCGGCTGCGCCGCCCAGGGCGCTGCGGCCCACCTTCAGCACCACGATGGGCTTTTTGCGGCTGACCCGCTTCAGGGTCTCGGCCAGCTCACGGCCGTTGCCGCAGCCCTCCATATAGATGCCGATGACCCGGGTGGAGTCGTCGGTCTCGAAATAGTTCAGCAGGTCCACAAAGTCCACATCGGCCATGTTGCCGATGGAGATGAACTTGTTATACAGCACCGGCTCCACCCGTCCGGCGCCCTCCATCAGGATGGTGCTGGCCAGAGCGCCGCTCTGGGAGATGAAGGTGATGCCGCTGGGCTGGCCGAAGGACGAGAAGGGCACGCCGGTGTCCACGAAGGTGGTATCCACCAGGCTGCGGTTGTCGATGACGCCGATGCAGTTGGGGCCCACCACCCGGATGCCGTATTTCTCCGCCGTGCGCATCAGGCGGGCCTGGCGGTCGATGCCCTCGGGGGTCTTGGTCTCGGCGTAGTCCGCCGCGGCGCAGACGATGAACTTTACATCGCCCTTTTCCTCCATGCGGCGGTCCAGATCGTCCATGACGCTGTAGATCATCCGGGAGGGCATGATCAGGACCACCAGGTCCACATGGCCCTCCACCTCCGCCAGGGAGGGGGAGCAGGGATAGCCCAGGATCTCCGTTTCCTTGGGATTCACCGGATACACCTTTCCGGGGTAGCCCTTTTCCCGCATGTTGCGGATCGCCACAAAGCCGGCCTTCCCCGGGTTGGAGGAAGCGCCCACCACGGCGATGCCGTCAGGCTGGAATAATTGCTTCATGCTTGTTCTCACCTCAAAATTCAGGATTCCTGCATGGGGTCAGGAGAGGCCCCACTGACCGCCGTCCAGAATGCCCACCACGGCCATGTCCACCGGGGCCTCCGCACACTTGCAGGCGTAGCGTGCGTTGCTGCCCCGGGTCACCAGAACGAAGTTGCCCTCGCCGCAGCCGATGGTGTCCGCTGCGGCAAACACCGGGCCGTCTGCCTCCAGGCTGCCCCGGTCGTTCAGAGCCGCCGCCTGGACCAGCACGATGCTGTGGCCCACCAGCTTCTCGTTTTTCACGGTGGAAATGATCTTTCCGATCACCTTGCATACATACATGACTCAGTTCCTCCTCGTTTTGTCCATATGCAGGCAAAGCATTCCGTTTATCTGCTTATAGCCTGACATATTTTCGGGGAAATGTCTGTCATTTCCATTACATTTTTGCGCTTTTGTTCCGCCGGGGGGTCAGTGCTCCAGCACCTGGCCCCGCTGGAGGTCGTCGGTAAGCTGGCCGTTCCAGGCGGCGATATGGCCGCCCTTGATGGTGGCCACCGGCCAGCCCCGCAGGGTGCGGCCCTGGAACAGGGAGAAGTCCGAACGGCTCAGCAGCTGGCGGGGGTCCACGGTACGGGCGGCCCGCAGGTCCACCAGCACCAGGTCCGCGTCGCTGCCAGGGAGAATGGTCCCCTTCCGGGGATATACGCCGAAGATCCTGGCGGGGTTCATGGTCATCAGGGGCACCAGCTTCTCAATGGGCAGCTCCTGGCGATAAATGCCCTCGTCCAGGACGCTGACCAGGTGGGTACCCAGGGTGGGATATCCGGCTCCGGCCTCCCGCATGCCGGAGGACACCTGCTTTTCACCGGCGGTGAGCACGGTGTTGTCGGTGCCGATGGTGTCGATGAGGCCGCTGCGGATGCCGTCCCAGAGGGCCTTGCGGCTCTCCGGCTCACGGATGGGCGGCAGCATCTTGCCGTAGGCCCCGATGGGGCTGTCGGTATCCAGGCAGAGATAGGGGGAGGTGGTCTCCACATAGAGGTTGGGGTGCTTGTCGGCGGCCAGGGCCTCCATGGCCTCCCGGGTGGAGCTGTGGACCACATAGGTGCGCACGCCCATTTCCCGGGCAAAGTACGCCGCCCGGCGGACGGCCTCGCCTTCGGCCAGGTTGGGGTGGGTGCGGTTCCAGTCGGCCAGGGTGTCCAGCGGCTGGGACTGCATATCCTCCGTGGCATAGTCGCAGATGGAGGTGTTTTCGCAGTGGATGCTGAGGATGGGGTGGGCCGTGGGAGGCAGCTGCTTCATGCGCTGCATCAGCCGGATGATGAAGCCGTCCTCCTGGTGGGGGTACAGGCCCGGCACGCCGCACATGTACACCTTGAAGGAGTTCATGCCCTGGCGGGAATACAGGGGCAGCTCGTCGATCTGCTGCTGCTCCCGCAGGGAGAAGTGGGGGATCATGTCCACCCGGGACAGCTGGGACACCTCCCGGCGCAGGCGGTCGATCACCGGCAGATAGCTGCCGGGCTGATTGAAGTAGGTGCCGATGGTGGTGACGCCCCCCAGGATGGCGGAGCGGGTCTCGCTCTCCAGCTCCTGGCCGAAGGGCACCGCCAGGCCCAGGTGGGTGTGGGGGTCGATGATCCCCGGCAGCACATACAGGCCGGAGGCGTCGATGACCCGGCGGCCCCGGGGCACCTCCGCCGTCAGGGCGGCGATCTTCCCGCCCCGGACGCACACATTCAGCGGCAGGCAGCCCATCTCCGGCAGCACGCAGGTGCCGCCCAGGATGACCAGGTCATACTCCTCCCCGCCTCCTCCGGCGGCCTGGGGCCGCAGGGGCGCGGCGGGCGCGGGCCGGGATACGGAGGCCGGCTGCGGCGCAGCCGGGGCGGGCCGGGGTGCCGGCTGCGGGACGGCAGCCGTCCGGGCGGCCGCCTGGGCGGCGTCCACCAGCTTCACGCCCCGGCGCTGGGCCAGCTCCCGGGCCAGGTCCGTCAGCCGGTCCTCGGGTCCCATCACCAGCTCCGTCTCCCCCCGGCGCACCAGGGCGAGAACGTCGTCGGAGGTGAGGATCCGTTTCATTTCCCGGCCTCCAGCTCGCTTCTGAGCTTGCCCACCTCACCGGCCACGGCGCTGCTGAGCAGCGCCAGCTCGGAGTTGATGATGCACATATCAAAGCCCTTGGCGTACCAATTGCGGGCGGCGTCGAAGTTGCCGGCGAAGATGCCCAGGCGCTTGCCGGCCCTGGCGGTCTTTTCCCGCAGCAGCATGATGGTATCCGTCAGGCGGGGGTTGCTGAACTGGGCGAAAATGCCCATGTCCATGGACAGGTCGCCGGGGCCGATGAAGAACATGTCGATGAAGTCGCTCTGGACGATCTCGTCGATGTGCTCCACGGCCTGGACGGTTTCCAGCTGCACCACGATGTTGGTGGTGCGGTTGATGTCCTGGTCCGTGGCCAGCTGGATGATGCTGTCGCCATAGTCCCACAGGCGGGAGGGGCCGCTGCCCCGGTGGCCGATGGGAGGATACTGGCTGTAGTCCTTCAGGCGGCGGATGTCGTCCATGGTGCGGATCTGGGGGATCAGCAGGGCGTCCGCTCCAATATCCAGGGCGCCGGCCACGTTCTCATAGGACAGGGTGGGAATGCGCACCATGCCATAGGTGGGGGTGGCCTTCAGGCTCTGGAGCATCTTCTGGACGGTTTCCAGGTGCATGGCGTTGTGCTCGGCGTCGATGCAGACAAAGTCGAAGCCGAAGTGGCCCACAAACTCCGTCATCACGGGATGGGGCGTGCCGATGAAGGTGCCCATCAGCTTCTTGTCGGAGCAGATCAGGTCACGGAAGGCGGGCTTGTTCAGGCCGGGGGCCGTCAGCTTCTGGGCGGTGACGGGGCCGCCGGAGGGGGCGGCAAAGGCGGAGGAGCCATAGCCTCCGCCCACGGCGCTGCTGCCGCCGGAGGGGGCGGCTGCGGGACGGGATGCAGCGGGGCGGGACGCCGGCTGGGCCGCCGGGGCGGCGCCGGTTACGATCTCCATGCCCAGGGTCTGCAGGGTCTCCCGGGCCAGATCGGTGAGGATGGGCATGGAGTCCAGACGGATGGTCTGCACCCCCTGCTGGTGATAAGCCAGCACATCCTCGCGGGTGAAAAAGTTCTGCATGATCTTGCCTCCCGCGCTTTATCAATACAGGGCCGAAAGGGCCTCGTCGGGACGGGCGATGACGTTGGTGTTGACCACCTTGCCGATGCGCTCCACCTCGGCCTCGGCGGCGTCGATGGCGGCACGGACGGCGCCGATCTCGCCCTTGATGATCACGGCGATCATGGCCTTGCCGGTGTTTTCACGGCCCACCACTTCCACGTTGGCGGCCTTCAGGGCGGCGTCAGCCGCCGCAATGGCGGGCACCAGGCCCACGACTTCGATATATCCGTAAGAGTCCATTTGTGCTCCTCCTTATTCCTTGTCGTCCGAAAGCTTCAGGCCCACCACCTTGGCCGCACCCTCGGCGGGGCGGGCGATGACGTGGGCGCAGTGCAGCTGGCCCACCTGCTTGGCGGCGGCCGCTCCGGCGTCCACCGCCGTGCGGATGGCGCCGATCTCGCCGGTGACGGCCACGGTGACATAGCCGCCGCCGATGACCTCGCAGCCGGCCAGGGTCACGTCGGCAGCCTTGACCATGGCATCCGCCGCCGCAACGGCGGGAATATAGCCGACAACTTCAATAAATCCCCAAGAACGCATTTTTCTTTACCTCCTCAGCATTGCAGCATTTCCACCAGCTCCGGCGTGGGGCGGGCGATGGTGTAGCAGCCCATCAGGGCGTCCATCCGGTTGGCAGCCGCCGCACCGGAATCCACCGCCGTGCGCACCGCGCCCACCTCACCGCGAACGATGATGGTGACCATGGCGGCGCCGATCCAGACCTTTTTGACGATCTCCACATTGGCGGCCTTGACCATGGCGTCGGCCACGGCAAAGGCGGGCACATAGCCCTGGGTCTCCACAAATCCCAAAGATTGCATAGCTGTCTCCTCTCGTTTTCTGTGCGCCTTGGCGCAAATTTTTATGGCTGCCGTCCCTCTCCGCAGGTGCTGGCGTGCCGGAGAGGGGCCGGGCCCCCCTCCGGCAGCGTGTGGAGAGAAAACGGGAGATGGCGTATGTTAGCGGTTGGCCATGATCTCGCGCATGGCCTTGCAGACGAAGCGATCCTCCTCGGGGGTGCCGATGGAGATGCGGTTGGCCTTGAAGTTGCCGCGGATGATGATGCCGTAGTCCAGCAGGCGGTCGGCAAACCACTTCACGTCCACACCGGGATCGAAGTAGATAAAGTTGGTGTGGGAGGGCCAGACCCGGAAGCCCAGCTCCTTCATGCAGGAGACCAGGATCTCGCGGCCCTCCTGGTTGCCCTTCTTGGTCATCTCCTGGAACTCCACGTCGTCCAGGGCGGCCTCGGCGGCGTGCAGGCCCATGCGGCTGCAGCAGAAGCCGGTGGAATCCCGCTGCAGATACTCGATGATCTCGCGGTTGGCCATCAGATAACCCATACGGGCGCCGGCCATGCCGTACAGCTTGGAGAAGGTGCGCACCACGATGAGGTTTTCGTCATCGGCGATGGCGTCCACCATGGTCCGGTAGTTGGGATCCTCCACGAAGTCGATATAGGCCTCGTCCACCACCAGCAGGACGTGCTCAGGCAGCTTCTTCTGGAAGGCGTGGAGCTCGTCGGAGTCGATGAGGGTGGCGGTGGGGTTGTTGGGGTTGCAGAGGAAGATGGCCTTGGTCTTGTCGGTGATGGCGGCCAGGACCTTGTTGAAGTCAGGGGTCAGGGTGTCCTCCTCCAGGGGGACCTCCACCAGCTTGCCCCGGCAGCGCTTGACGTAGTTATAATAGCTGGGATAGGTGGGGGGCGTCAGGATGATCTCGTCGCCGGGCTGGATGAACACCTCGGCGATGAAGCCCAGGCCCGCGGTAGCGCCCTCGGTGACCATGACCTCATCCACGGACAGGCCGTGCTTCTCCGCCAGCTTCTTGCGCAGGTCCTGGGCCCGGACATCGGGATAGCGGTTGGCCAGAGGAGCCTGCTGGCAAATGGCCTCGGCGGCCTTGGGGGAGGTGCCGAAGGGGTTTTCGTTGGTGGCCAGCTGCAGCAGCTTGGTCACGCCGGGCCGCATGCTCTTGGACTGCTCGTCCGCACCCACCACATAGGGAGGGGCTTCCTTCACAAATTCACTGACCAGATTCTTAACAGACATTTTCTTTTCCTCCATAAAGTCATTGGTTGTCCCGTGGGGACCCGTTATCCGTAGTCTAACAGAAAGGGCCCGGCGGGCCTGTAAACGCCGTTACAAACCGGCGAATTTAATCCGAACAGCTTACGCCGGAGTCGTTGATCCGCTGGCGCAGGGCGTCCATCTGGACCACATAGTAAAGCCCCGATTTCTTCATCAGGATCCTGTCCTTTACCAGGCCGGAGATGATGTTGGACACGCACACCCGGCTCAGGCCGGTGATCTCGGCGATGTCCTGGTGGGTGAAGCGGATATACAGCAGCTTCTGGCCGTTCTTCTCCTCGGAATACTGCTCGGCCAGGTGCAGCAGGTAAAAGCATACCCGCCCCTCGCTGTGGTGAAAGCTCATCAGCTCGATCTGGGTCAGCAGCATCCGGTTGATGCGGTTGCTCTGCATGAGGATGTTGTGGGTCATCTGGAAGTTGTCCCGGATCCGGGAGGAGGCCTCCTCCTTGGGGATCACATACACATCCGCCTCGTCGCTGACGACCTCGGCCTGGCAGGAGTTGGGGCTGCCGTCAAACAGGGTCTGGTTGCCGAACATGCATCCGGCGTCCAGCACCATGGTGTTGCGCATATCGCCCTCCGGCGTACACAGGCACATGGCCACCCGGCCGCGCTTGATGATGAAGACGTTCTCGCTGTACTCCTGCTGGCCATAGAATATATGCCCCCGGAAAAAGTGCCGGGCGTACCGTTCGTCGGTCAGGGGACCCCAATCCAGATGACTCATGTCGATCCAAGGGGAGTCGATCTGGCGATATTTGCGTTCTGCCATCTTCATTTACCTCCTGTGTATGATTTTGCGAATATGTGATGCGAACCGGCAAGCCTATTTGGCCCTGCCGGTCCGCACCAGACTGCGGGGAGAGAAAGCTCCGCAGGGCGACTTATGCGATGATTTTTACTTGGTCTGGGCAGGCAGGGCCTTCACAGGCTCGCCGTTGGGACCCTCGTACTTGCGGCCCCAGCCGGTGATCACGGCCACGGCCAGCACCACGAACAGGAACCAGCAGTGCAGGCTGGCACCGGCCAGGCTCACGGGGCTGACTTCCTGCACGAAGGAATAGGTGTCCATCAGGCCCTGGATGCAGGACAGGGTGATGAAGATGAAGGCGCTGGTGACGGGGATCACAGCGGGCAGGGTGCTGCCGAAGCCGTCCATCAGGTTGGCCCGGCGATAGGGGTGCAGACCCTTGGACTTGCCCAGGTCGTTGGCGATGGGGCCCCACATGATGATGGCGGGACCGTTGGCGGAGCCCAGGCAGATGGAGGAGACCATCAGGCCCACGGAGATGATGACCTCGGTGCCCACCACGGAGCGGTTGAGCTTGCTGTGGACCAGGCCGTCGATGACCTGCTGCAGCAGACCGCTGGCGCTGAGGATGCCGATGATACCGGCGATGGCGTACAGGTAGCCCACGGTGCCGATCATGTTGTTGACGCCGTCGATGAGGAAGCCGCCCAGGGTGCCGTCCTGCATGCCCATGATGTCGGAGGGAACCAGGATGCCGCTGACCAGGCCGATGATGGTGCCGGAAATCAGGCCCCAGGTGCAGGCCACATAGATGTTGCGCTTGATGAAGGCCACAATCAGCAGGATGGCCACGGGGATCAGCATGATCAGGCCCTTGGGATTGCTGTACTGGGCCAGGATGGTCTCGGCCTCAGCCGCGTTGATGGCGGAGCCGGAGCCGCCGAACAGGGCGAAACAGACGGTGGCGGCGGCAGCGGCCACCAGGGCGTACTTCATACGGCTGCCCACAACGCCGGCCACGTCGGCCACGCCGGGCTTGTTGGTGTACTCCTGGGTGGAGGCGGAGGCGATGGTGGTGTCGGAGATGGGGCCGACGTTATCGCCGAAAATAGCGCCGCTGAGGATGGCACCGGCCAAGAACACGGGATCGGCGCCCAGCAGCAGGCCGGAGGGATACAGGATGGGGAAGGCGGTGAACATGGTGCCGATGGAGGTGCCGGTGGCAGTGGCGATGACGCAGGTGGCAATGAAGGTGAAGGCCACGAAGCCGCCGCCGGACAGGCCGATCTTATCGCCCAGCCACACGAAGCCCTGGGCCACGCCGCCGCGGGTCATCAGCTTGCCGAACATGCCCACAATCAGCAGGATCAGGGCCAGCTCGTTCATAATCTTGGAGGACATGCCGGTTGCCACGGCGTCCCAGTATTTGCCCCAGTTCTTGGACAGCAGGGATCCGATGATCAGGGCCACATAGCCGCCCATGCACAGGTGCATCATGTCGAAGGTCTTGAAGACCACGAAGAACAGGATGCAGAACACCACGAACAGCAACAGGGGGACCAGGGCGAAGAGATTCGTACCGTGAAACTCTACGTCAAATTTTTTCTTTTCCATACCAACTCTCCTTTTGTTGTGGGGACAGCGGCCCATCCGCTGTCGTTAAAAAAATAGTAGCAAAAAGGATTTTTCCAGTATGTAAAATGCATTACATTTTTTCGGTTTCTCCATTTCGGCCCATTTGCGGCGGCGATTTTTGTAGATAAATGACAATTTTCGGCGGCTTCGTTTCGTTTTGAGAAAAATCAACCCGCCGGAATGGTGAGAATTTTTTGTTGCGTCTGCTTTATCGTTGTAAAACGCTGCACTTTCCGCCGGAATGCATGCCGCGGCAAGCTCTCTCTCAAAATCTTAGCAAAATCTGAATGGGTGGAACAGACACCGTTCTGTGTGGGTATTCGCAAAATTGCGCGAATGAGTGTATATCGTGAACTATATATGGGTAGCACTGTGGTGTGAGTATAACGCCGCAGCAGGCGGATGTCCAGTGTTTTTCCAGAATTTTCCTGTGGTAAATCCTTCCGGTGTCAGGGAGAATCCCGGGGTGCGGAAAAGCTCCATATAATAGAGATGTTGGGCAGATAGCCCAAAGAGGGACCCGGTTTTTCGGCAATCAGCCGAATGTTTCCTGCGGCGAACAATTCCGATTGACACCCTTTCCCGCCCCGTGATAGAATGGGTGCGACAACGGAATAGGGAAATCGGTGGATGGACTCGGGAGAGACTGCGCCCTGCGGGCGCGGCGCCGAAGGGGAACGCAGAAGCTCTCAGGCAAAAGGGACCGAGTCCGGACGATACTCCGAAAAGGCCGGATCACCGGCCACCGAAGGTGCAACCTGCCCCGGATGGGGCGGGGAATCTCTCAGGTCAGGATACGGGGGCGCAAAGCAACGGCTTTGCGCCCTTTTTTGCTGCCCGAAAACGGAACAAATCTGAAGGAGGAGCTTATCAAATGAGCGAACTGAAGCGCACGCAGCTGTATGACGTGCATGTGGCCGCCGGGGCCACCATGGTGGATTTCGGCGGGTGGGAGATGCCCATCCAGTACCCCTCCGGCATCATTGCCGAGCACCTGTATACCCGCCAGGTGTGCAGCCTGTTCGACGTGTCCCACATGGGCCGCCTGCTGATCGAGGGGCCCCAGCGCAAGGAATTTCTTCAGCACGTGCTGACCAGCAACGTCAGCGCCCTGGACCTGAACATGGCCCAGTACTGCATCATCCCCAACGAGAACGGCGGGGCCGTGGACGACGCGTATCTGTATCTGTTCCAGGAGGACAACTATCTGCTGGTGGTCAACGCCGCCAACATCGACAAGGACCTGGAGCACCTGAACCGGGCACTGGCGGGCTTCGACTGCACCATCACCAACATCAGCGACCAGTGGGCCTCCATCGCTGTGCAGGGTCCCAAGAGCAAGGAAATGCTCATGACCCTGACCGGCGGCGTGTCCCCCACCAAGGAGCCCACCAAGAACTCCCTGGGCACCGTGTCCCTGGAGGGTCACCAGGCCCGCATCGCTAAGACCGGCTATACCGGCGAGCCTCTGGGCTATGAGGTATACGTCCGCAGCGAGGACGCCGTGTGGCTGTGGAACCGGCTGGTGGAGCTGGGCGCGCGTCCGGCGGGTCTGGGCGCACGGGATACCCTGCGGATGGAGGCCTCCTTCCCCCTGTACGGCCACGAGATGGGCACCGCCCCCGACGGCACCGAGATCCCCATCTTCGCCGTGCCCCTGGCCAAGTTCGCCGTGAGCTTCTCCGCCCAGAAGGGGGATTTCATCGGCCGCGCCGCTCTGGAGCGCCAGCACCGGGCCTTTGTCCGGTATATGGACCGGGACTTCTCCGACCTGTCTCCCCTGCCCCGGAGGATCGCCCCCATCGCCCTGCTGGACCGCGGCGTCATGCGGGCCGGAATGGATATCTACAAGGGTGATAAGCTGGTGGGCTGGGTCACCAGCGGCACCATGGTGCCCTATTTCAAGACCCAGGGTGAGGGCCTGTCCACCGTGATCCTGGAGGCCAGCGGCAAGCGTGCCATCGGCCTGTGCTATATCGACAGCGACGTGCTGGTGGATGACACCGTGGAGGTGGACATCCGGGGCAAGCGGCTCAAGGCCGTGATCCCCGCCCGGCACATGAGCGTGGGCGCGCCTCCCTTCGCCCGTCCCCTGCTGTACGGCGAGCAGGAGGAGGTCCGCACCGTGGCCGGCGGCGACCGCACCGGCAAGGCCCTGACCCTGCTGCACAAGGCCATCGAGAACCACGTCTGGCGTCAGGAGCAGTGCGTGAACCTGATCCCCTCGGAGAACACCCCCAGCCGGGCCGTGCGCCTGCTGTCCGGCAGCGACCCCGCCTGCCGCTATGCCGAGCACAAGAAGATCCTGGCCTTCTATGAGAAGGAGGTGTTCTATTACCAGGGCACCAAGTTCATCGACCAGGTGGAGCGGATGCTGGCCGAGGAAATGCGGGCCTATTTCGGCTGCACCGAGGTGGAGACCCGGACCCTCAGCGGCCAGATGTCCAACATGGCGGTGTTCTCCGCCCTGATGGACTGGAAAAACCGCTTCGACCGCAAGAACGAGGCCAAGCGCCTGGGCTATGTCATGAACAACCACATCATCAAGGGCGGTCACCTGTCTGCCCAGCCCATGGGCGCCCTCCACGACTATATCGCCGTGGACCCCGTTACCGAGAAGCCCGCCGTGGTGAACTTCCCCGTGTGCCGGGATAACCCCTATAAGATGGACGTGGAGGAGACCAAGAAGCTCATCGACCGCTACCGTCCCGAGCTCATCATCTTCGGCAAGTCCATGGTTCTGCATAAGGAGCCTGTGGCCCAGATCCGGCAGTTTGTGGATGAGCAGAAGATCCCCACCACCATCATGTACGACATGGCCCATGTGCTGGGCCTTATCGGCGATCACTTCCAGAACCCCTTCCAGGAGGGCGCGGAGATCGTCACCGGCTCCACCCACAAGACCTTCTTCGGCCCCCAGCGGGGCGTCATCGGCGTGAACTATAAGGAGGAGGACCTGAAATACGGCCTGTGGAAGACCATCGAAAGCCGCACCTTCCCCGGAAGCGTCTCCAACCACCATCTGGGCACCCAGCTGGGTATGCTCATGGCGGCCTATGAGATGAACCAGTTCCGCGACGCCTATCAGAGCGCCATCATCCGCAACGCCAAGTCCTTCGCCCGCAGCCTCAAGAGCTATGGTCTGGACGTGGTGGGCGACCCCGCCATCGACTATACCGAGACCCACCAGGTCATCGTGTCCGTGGGCTACGGCGAGGGCGCGGAGATTGCCGAGCGCCTGGAGCAGAACAACGTCATCGTCAACTATCAGGCCACCCCCGATGAGGAAGGCTTTACCGCCTCCGGCGCACTGCGCATGGGCGTCAGCGAAATGACCCGGTTCGGTTTCGAGGAGAAGGACTTCGACCAGCTGGCCAGCCTCATGGCCGACTGCATCCTCCGGGGCCGCGAGATCAAGGCCGATGTGGAGCAGCTCCGGGCCCGTCACACCGAAATGCGCTACTGCTTCGACGATGCCGCCATCAACGACGCCCTGGAGCAGCTGGCCGGCAAGCTGGACATTTGAACAAACAACAAAACATATTAAATTTGGAGGTAAATCACAATGCTGTATCCGACTGATCTGAAGTATTCCAAGTCCCACGAGTGGGTGAAGATGGAGGACGGCGTGGCCGTCATCGGTATTTCCGACTTTGCACAGGACGCCCTGGGCGATGTGGTGTTCGTGAACCTGCCCGGCGAGGGCGACGACGTCACCTGCGGCGACGCCTTCGGCGACGTGGAGTCCGTGAAGGCCGTGTCCGACCTGGTGTGCCCTGTTACCGGCACCGTGTGCGCCGTCAACGAGGAGCTGCTGGACCAGCCTGAGCTGCTGAACAAGGCTCCCTATGACGCGTGGCTCATCAAGGTGGAGAATGTCACCGACACCGAGGAGCTGCTGGACGCCGCCGCCTACGAGGCCTTCTGCACCGAGGAGGGCTGAGCATGGGCAGCTATGTCCCCTCCACCCAGGCCCAGCGGGAGCAGATGCTCCGCGCCGTGGGGCTGGAGAATGTCATGGACCTGTACCGGGACGTGCCGGAGCAGATGCTGCTGCGGGAGCCGCTGCACATCCCCGACGGCATGAGCGAGCTGGAGGCCGCCCGGGCGGTGTCCGCCATGGCCGCCGAAAACCGCACCTACGCCACCATTCTGCGGGGCGCGGGGGCCTATGACCACTACATTCCCTCCATCGTCAAATACATCCCCGCCAAGGAGGAGTTTCTGACGGCCTACACCCCCTATCAGGCGGAAATGAGCCAGGGGCTTTTGCAGTCTATCTTCGAGTATCAGACCATGATCTGCGAGCTCACCGGCATGGACGTGTCCAACGCCTCCGTGTATGACGGGGCCACCGCCGCCGCCGAGGCGGCGGCCATGTGCCGGGAGCGCAAGCGCCGGGTGACCCTGATCTCCGGCGCGGCCCATCCGGACACCATCAACACCGTGCGCACCTATTGCTACGGCACCGGCGACGAGCTGCGGGTGGTGCCGGCGAAGGACGGCAAAACCGATATGGACGCCCTGCGGGAGATGCTGGACGACGGCGTTGCTTCCTTCTATGTGCAGCAGCCCAACTTCTTCGGCCTGTTTGAGGACGCCGAGGCCCTGGGCCAGCTGGCGCACCAGGCGGGCGCCAAGTATATCATGGGCTGCAACCCCATTGCTCTGGCCATTATGAAGACCCCCCGGGACTGCGGCGCGGACATCGCCGTGGGCGAGGGGCAGCCGCTGGGTCTGCCTCTGGGCTGCGGCGGCCCGTATCTGGGCTATATGGCCGCCACCGACAAGCTCATGCGCAAGCTCCCCGGCCGCATCGTGGGTGAGACCACCGACGACCAGGGCCGCCGGGCCTATGTCCTGAGCCTGCAGGCCCGGGAGCAGCACATCCGCCGGGAGAAGGCCAGCAGCAACATTTGCTCCAACGAGGCCCTGTGCGCCCTGACGGCGGGGCTGTACATGGCCACCATGGGCCCCGACGGCATGGCGGAGGCTGCGGAGCAGTCCATGGCCAAGGCCCATTATCTGGAAAAGGCCCTGTGCGCCCTGCCCGGGGTGGAGCCGGTATACGGCGGTGCGTATTTCCACGAGTTTGTCCTGAAAATGCCCCGCAGCCAGGAGCTGCTGGAGGCCCTGGACCGCCGGGGCATCCTGGGCGGCCTGCCTCTGGGCGAGGACCGGGTCCTGTGGTGCGCCACGGAGAAGGTCAGCCGCCGGGAGTTGGACGAAGCCGTATCCATCGTCAAGGAGGTGCTGGACAAATGAAGCTGATTTTTGAAAAGAGCGTGCCCGGCCGCCGGTGCACCATTCTGCCCGCCTGCGACGTGGACGCCGTCTCCCTGCCGGAGTCCCTGCGCCGGGAGACGAAGCCCGACCTGCCCCAGCTCAGTGAGACGGACATCTCCCGCCACTATACGGAGCTGTGCCACCAGGTCCACGGCGTCAACTGCGGGTTCTATCCCCTGGGCTCCTGCACCATGAAGTATAACCCCCGCATCGACGAGGAGATGGCGGCCCTGCCGGGCTTCACCAACTGCCATCCCCTGGCTCCCAGGGAGTCCCTGGCCGGTATGCGCCATGTGCTGGACACCGCCCGGGAATATCTCTGCGAAATCACCGGCATGGACGGCATGACCTTCCAGCCGGCGGCGGGCGCTCACGGCGAGTTCACCGGCGTGCTGCTGATCAAGCAGTATCACGACGCCCGGGGGGACAAGAAGCGCACCAAGATCATCGTTCCCGACTCCGCCCACGGCACCAACCCCGCCACGGCGGCCATGTGCGGCTATGAGGTGGTGAACATCGCCTCCGGCCCCGACGGCTGCGTGGATCTGGAGAGTCTGAAGGCCGCCCTGGGCGACGACACCGCGGGTCTGATGCTGACAAACCCCAACACCGTGGGCATCTTCGACAAGAACATCCTGGAGATCACCCGGCTGGTCCACGAGGCCGGCGGCCTGTGCTACTACGACGGAGCCAACCTCAACGCCGTGATGGGCATCGTCCGCCCCGGCGACATGGGCTTTGACTGCATCCACATGAATCTGCACAAGACCTTCGCCACGCCCCACGGCGGCGGCGGTCCCGGCGCAGGCGCCGTGGGCTGCAAGGCGTTCCTGACGCCCTATCTGCCCCACTCCGCCTCGGCAGAGGAGGAGGGGCATATCCAGGTCCGCAGCTTTATGGGCAACTTCCTGGTGGTGGTCCGGGCGCTGACGTATCTGCTGACCCTGGGCCGCCAGGGCATTCCCGAGGCGGCGCAGAACGCCGTGCTCAACGCCAACTACCTGCAGGAGAAGCTCCGGGGCACCTTCCAGCCGGCCTATGACCGCATCTGTATGCACGAGTTCGTGCTGGATCTCAGCGGCCTGAAGAAGGAGACCGGCGTCTCCGCCCTGGATGTGGCCAAGTCCCTGATTGACGAGGGCATTCATCCGCCCACCATGTACTTCCCCCTGATCGTCCATGAGGCCCTGATGCTGGAGCCCACGGAGACCGAGGGACCCGAGGTCCTGGACCAGGCGGCGGAGGTGCTGCGGATGCTGTACCAGCGAGCCTACGATGACCCCGAAGCCATGCACGATGCACCCCACCATATGCCCATCGGCCGTCCCGACGAGGTGAAGGCCGCCCGGCACCCGGTGCTGCGGTGGAAACGGGCGTGATCTCATCAACGGAGGAAGAAGCTATGTCTGATTATCAGCTCATCGTTATCGGCGCGGGGCCCGGCGGCTATACCGCCGCCCTGGAGGCCGCCAGGCTGGGGCTGCACACCGCCGTGGTGGAGCGCCGGGAGGTAGGCGGCACCTGCCTGAACCGGGGCTGCATCCCCACTAAGACCCTGCTCCACGCCTCCCAGGTATACCGGGACGCCGTGGACGGCTCCCCTGCCGGGGTCCACGCCGGGGACATCACCTTCAATCTGGGAGAGATGTTCGCCTATAAGCGGGCCGTTTCCGAGAAGCTCCGGGGCGGCATCCACGCCCTGCTGAAGGGGGCTAAAGTGGACCTGCTGGAAGGCGCCGCCCGCATCGACGCCCCGGGCCGCGTCACCGTTGCCGGCCCGGAGGGGGACACGGTTTACACCGCCGACCGCATTCTGGCCGCCACCGGCTCCGTGCCGGTGCGCCCGCCCATCCCGGGACTGGACCTGCCGGGGGTCATGACCTCCGATGAGCTGCTGGAGGGCAGCGACAGCCTGTATGAGTCCCTGGTGATTATGGGCGGCGGCGTCATCGGCGTGGAATTTGCCACGTTTTACGCGAACCTGGGCTGCCGGGTCACCCTCATCGAGGGCATGGACCGGCTGCTGCCCACCATGGACCGGGAGCTGGGTCAGAACCTGGGCCAGATCCTGAAAAAGCAGGGGGTAGAGGTGCTGACCTCCGCCATGGTCCGGCGGGTGGAGCAGACGCCGGAGGGCCTGACGGTCCATGTGGACCAGAAGGGCAAGGAAAAGGCCGTGTCCGGCGAAAAGGTCCTGTGCGCCATCGGACGCCGTCCCTGCTGGGACGGGCTGTTCGCCCCGGAGCTGGTTCCCGAGACCCGGGGCCGCAGCCTGCTGGTGGATGAGGACTTCCGCACCAGCATCCCCGGGGTCTATGCCATCGGCGACGTGTCCGCCGTGATCCAGCTGGCCCATGTGGCCGCCGCCCAGGGCATCGCCTGCGTGAATCGTATGTGCGGCCGCCAGGCCGCCACGGACCTGAACGTGGTGCCCAGCTGCATCTACAGCAGTCCCGAGATCGCCGTGGTGGGCCTCACCGAGGCCGAGGCCAAGGAGCAGGGCATCAACGCCGTGTCCGGCAAGTGCACCATGTTTGGCAACGCCCGGACGGTCATCGAGGACCCGGGCCGCTGCTTCATGAAGCTGGTGGCCGACCGGGATACCGGCCGTCTCATCGGCGCGCAGCTGATGTGCCAGCACGCCAGCGACATCATCAGCCAGCTCAGCGCCGCCCTGGTAAACGGCCTGACGGTGGGGCAGCTGCTGTCCGTTATGCGGCCCCATCCCTCCTTCGAGGAGGCCATGACCGAGGCTCTGGAGCGCCTGGCCGAAAAGCTGTAACAACCTATACCGGCAAGCGCTCTCCCCCGGGTGCGGAAAATCTTCCGCACCCGGGGGTTTTTGTTGCATTTGCAATTGTGAAATGTCTTGTCATACTATATATTGTAGGTGACAGGGCGGCAGGTACTCCTATATCTTGTGTCTATTGTACAGAATCGACAAAATATCCAGGGGATTTTCGTCAGGCATTTTCCCCATATTTAGGGCTTTGGGCTTGCATCAGCACAGGATATGGTATATGATTAAGGGGCTGATTGACCGCTGCCCATTGAGGCAGCTTTTGCTATGGAGAGAGAAAAAATCAGGAGAAAGGACAGGCGATACACATGAAGATCATCAAGCGCAACGGGGCTGAGGTCCCCTTCGATATCCAGAAAATTGAGGTGGCCGTCACCAAGGCCAACAACTCTGTGGCCGAGGCCGACCGCATGACCCCGGTGCAGATCGGGCGCATCGCCGAGTCCGTGGAGCTGCAGTGCCAGAAGATGAACCGCGCTCCCACCGTGGAGGAAATTCAGGACATGGTGGAGCACCACATCATGGCCCACGGGGCCTTTGAGGTGGCCAAGCACTACATCACCTATCGCTATACCCGGTCCCTGGTGCGCAAGGCCAACACCACCGACGACAAGATTCTCTCCCTCATCGAGTGCAACAACGAGGAGGCCAAGCAGGAGAACTCCAATAAGAATCCCGTGGTGAACTCCACCCAGCGGGATTATATGGCCGGCGAGGTGTCCCGGGATATCACCAACCGTCTGCTGCTGCCCCAGGATATTGTGGAGGCCCATGAGGAGGGCATCATCCATTTCCACGACACCGACTATTTCGCCCAGCATATGCACAACTGCGACCTGGTGAACCTGGAGGACATGCTGCAAAACGGCACCGTTATCACCGGCACCATGATCGAAAAGCCCCATTCCTTCGCCACCGCCTGCAACATCGCCACCCAGATCGTGGCCCAGGTGGCCTCCAACCAGTACGGCGGCCAGTCTATCAGTCTGACCCACCTGGCCCCCTTTGTGGAGGTCAGCCGCCAGAAGATCCGCCGCATCGTGCTGGCGGAGATGGCGTCCATCGGCGTGGACCCCGGCGAGGAGAAGATCAGCGAGCTGGTGGAGGCCCGCCTGCGGGAGGAGATCCGCCGGGGCGTGCAGACCATCCAGTATCAGGTGGTGACCCTTCTGACCACCAACGGACAGGCCCCCTTCATCACGGTGTTCATGTACCTGAACGAGGCCCGGAACGAGCGGGAGAAGAAGGACCTGGCCATGATCATCGAGGAGATGCTGCTGCAGCGGTACCAGGGTGTGAAGAACGAGCAGGGCGTGTGGGTGACCCCCGCCTTCCCCAAGCTGATCTACACCCTGGAGGAGGACAACATCCACGAGGACGCCCCCTACTGGTATCTGACGGAGCTGGCCGCCAAATGCACCGCCCGCCGCATGGTGCCGGACTATATCTCCGAGAAGAAGATGAAGGAGCTCAAGGGCGACGTGTACACCTGTATGGGGTGCCGCTCCTTCCTGACCCCGGACCGTTTTACCGATGCCGGGATCGGCAACGTTGCCAACGCCGGAAATTACGAGCCCGGCAAGCACAAGTACTATGGCCGCTTCAACCAGGGCGTGGTCACCATCAACCTGCCGGACGTGGCCCTGTCCTCCGGCGGAAACACCGAGAAGTTCTGGCAGATCTTCGAGGAGCGGCTGGAGCTGTGTCACAAGGCCCTGCGGTGCCGCCACGAGCGGCTGCTGGGCACCACCTCCGACGCGGCCCCCATTCTGTGGCAGTATGGTGCCCTGGCCCGGCTGAAGAAAGGCGAGACCATCGACAAGCTGCTGTATAACGGCTATTCCACCATCTCCCTGGGCTATGCGGGCCTGTACGAGTGCGTGAAATACATGACCGGCAAGAGCCACACGGACCCCGCCGCCACCCCCTTCGCCCTGGCCATCATGCAGAAGATGAATGACAAGTGCAAGGAGTGGAAAACCGCCGAAAACATCGACTACTCCCTGTACGGCACGCCGCTGGAGTCCACCACCTATAAGTTCGCCAAGTGCCTGCAGAAGCGCTTCGGCGTCATCAAGGGCATCACCGACAAGGGCTATATCACCAACAGCTATCATGTGAACGTCACCGAGGAGATCGACGCCTTCACCAAGCTGGAGTTCGAGGCCCAGTTCCAGCACCTGTCCCCCGGCGGCGCTATCAGCTATGTGGAGGTGCCGGACATGCAGAACAACATCCCCGCCGTGCTGGAGGTAATGAAGTTCATCTATGACCACATCATCTACGCCGAGCTGAACACCAAAAGCGACTATTGCCAGGTCTGCGGCTGGGACGGCGAGATTCAGATCGTGGAGGAGGACGGCAAGCTCATCTGGAAATGCCCCCGGTGCGGCAATACCGACCAGGACAAGATGAACGTGGCCCGCCGCACCTGCGGCTATATCGG
>CDZB01081671.1_pt1 | contig 59354 bp, 54 predicted proteins | sample 554961 | NCBI WGS metagenome assembly CDZB01 (sample SAMEA3182106, study PRJEB8094) | gut metagenome | biome: human; feature: gut; material: Stool; isolation source: human stools | place: Canada | collected 2013-02-26 | reverse complement strand
GGGAAGAGGGTGAATTTGCGCCCTTGTATATTATGCGTGCCCCTATAAAAGGGCGCAAAGAGCGGAGAAACCGTTGCCGAGCCGAAATGATCGGCGAACAACGGTGTCGCCCTAAAACTCACGGCGTTTCGCAGTGCCTTTGCACGAGAAACGCGTGAACAGAGCGAGGAGGATAATTATGACAAAAAGAGTCGTGGTAACGGGGCTCGGGGCGGTCACGCCCTTGGGCAACGACGTGAAGACCACTTGGGAGAATATGAAAAAGGGCGTCAACGGCATCGACACGGTGACCAAGTTCGACGCTTCCGAATATAAATGCCGCCTCGCGGGGGAAGTCCGCGGGTTTGACGCGGCGCTGTATATGCCGAAGGGAGATCTGCGCAAAACAGACCTTTATACGCAGTACGCGGTCGCGGCGGCTACGCAGGCGTATGAAGATTCCGGCATGACGGCGGAGAGCGTTTCGCCCGACCGTTTCGGCGTATACATCGGGTCGGGCATCGGCGGTATCCATACGCTTATTTCCGAACATGCGAAATTTATCGAAAAGGGCCCCGGCAGGGTTTCGCCCTTTTTCGTGCCGATGATGATCTCGAACATCGCGTCCGGCACGGTAGCGATCAAATATAACGCGCAGGGGCCGAACATAGGCATCGTAACCGCCTGCGCAACTTCCACCAACAGCATCGGCGAGGCTTACCGCGTTATCAAACACGGCTATGCCGACGCAATGCTTGCCGGCGGCAGCGAGGCGGCGATCGTCCCCATGTGCTTCGCGGGTTTTATCAGCTGCCAGGCGCTTTCCCAGGCGGAGGACAAAGACCGCGCTTCCATTCCTTTCGATAAGGAACGCGGCGGCTTTATCATGGGCGAAGGCGGCGCCGTCGTCATGCTCGAAGAGTACGAACACGCAAAGGCGCGCGGCGCAAAAATTTATGCCGAAGTGGTCGGCTACGGCTGCACCAACGACGCCTATCACATGACCGCGCCCAATCCCGAAGCGGTCGCGTCCGCGCGTGCCATCGAACTCGCGGCCAAGGAAGGCGGCGTTACGGCCGACGGGCATCTGTATATCAATGCGCACGGCACGGGCACGCCCCTCAACGACAAGACGGAAACGGCCGCGATCAAGCGCGTTTTCGGGCAGGACGCCTATAAACTGCACGTCTCTTCCACGAAGTCGATGACGGGTCACATGCTTGGCGCGGCGGGCGGCGTCGAGGCGATCGCTTCTGTCTTGGCGCTCGACGAAGGCGTCATACCGCCCACCATCAATTATAAAGTCAAAGACGAGGAATGCGACCTCGATATCACCCCGAACGCTGCGGCCGAAGCGGAATTGACTTTCGCCATGTCCACATCGCTCGGGTTCGGCGGGCACAACGGCTGCCTCGCGTTCAAAAAGATCTGACCGAAGAGTATGCGTTTCTTTTGAATGAAGTAAACGCATATTTTTTCATGCGTCAAGAGGAGAGTTTCATAATGGATAAGAAAAAACTGACAGAGATCATAGAAATATTCAAGGAAAGCGGGCTCGGCAAAATGGAGATCAGCGAAACGAGCGCAGACAAGACCTTTTCGCTCAAGCTGGAAAAAAACGCCGACATGGTAGCGGCGCTGCCCGTTCCCGCCGCAATGCCCGCGCCCGTGCCGGCTTCGGCAAAGGACGGGGCGGTCACCGAGCCTTCGCCCGACGGCATCAAGGACTATAACAAGTACCGCGACATCCGTTCGCCGATGGTCGGCATTTTTTACGCCGCGCCCTCGCCCGACGCCGAACCTTTCGTAAAGGTGGGGCAGAAGGTCAAAAAGGGAGACACTCTCTGCATCATCGAGGCGATGAAACTGATGAACGACGTCGTCGCGGAAGAGGACGGCGAGATCGTGGAGATCTGTGCGGACAACGGCTCGCTCGTCGAATTCGGGCAGGTCTTGTTCAAGATCTTTTGAGGGGCAGAGGCGAAATGTTCAGTAAAATTCTGATCGCAAACCGCGGCGAGATCGCCGTGCGAATCATCCGTGCCTGCAACGAAATGGGAATCCAGACGGTCGCCGTGTATTCCGAGGCGGACGCGGAGGCGTTGCACGTGAGCCTTGCGGACGAAAGTTACTGCATAGGCCCCGCCCTGTTAAAGGACAGTTACCTCAACATGACGGCGCTCATCGACGTCGCCATCGCGACGGGGTGTCAGGCGATCCACCCGGGGTACGGGCTTTTGAGCGAAAACCCGCGCTTTGCCGAGCTTTGCGAAAAGTGCGGCATCAAATTTATCGGCCCCAACTGGTCGGTCATCGCAAAAATGGGCGACAAAGACGAGGCGCGCCGCACCATGAAGGCGGCGGGCGTTCCCGTCGTGCCCGGGCTGGACGAGATCACAGACGTTGCCGAGGCGAAAAAGTTCGCTTCCGAGATCGGCTATCCCGTCATCGTCAAGGCGAGCGCGGGCGGTGGCGGCAAGGGCATCCGCATCGTCTGGAAGGAAGAGGATTTCGAGAACGCCGTGCGCACCGCTTCGGCGGAAGCGCAGAGCGCTTTCGGCAACGGAAAATGCTATCTCGAAAAATATCTGACGGACGTAAAACACGTCGAAATGCAGATCGTTGCGGACGAGGCGGGCAACGTGGTATGCCTGGGCGAGCGCGACTGCTCCATGCAGCGGCGCAACCAGAAACTTATTGAGGAGAGCCCCTGCGTCACTTTGAAGCCCGAAGTGCGCGAACAGATGATGAAGGCGGCCGTGCTCGCCGCAAAAACGGTCAATTATACCAATCTCGGCACGATCGAATTCCTTCTCGCCAAAGACGATAAATTTTATTTCATGGAAATGAACACCCGTCTGCAGGTCGAGCATCCCGTCACGGAATACGTTACGGGCATCGACGTGGTAAAGTGGCAGATCCGCATCGCGGCGGGCATAGAATTTATCTACAGGCAGGAGGATATCCGCCTGCGCGGCTGCGCCATCGAGTGCCGCATCAATTCGGAGGACGCGCGCAGCAATTTCCGCCCGAGCTGCGGCAGGATCTCCCTTTTGCACATCCCCGGCGGGCCGTGGGTACGTTTCGACACGGCGATCTATCAGGATTACATGATCCCGCCCTATTACGACAGCATGATCGGCAAACTCATCGTGTACGCGCGCGACAGGACGGAGGCGATCCGCAAGATGCAGGCGGCGCTTGCGGAACTCGTCATAGAAGGCGTGCAGACGAACGCGGAGCTTTCCAGCGACATTCTCGCCCGGCCCGAGTTCAAAGACGGCAGTTACTGCACCAACTTTTTGGATAAATTTTTAAAAGATTATAAATAAACGGCATATAAATAAAGAGCGCGCCGCAAGTCCGGCGCGGAGGCAGGTCATACAGACAGGGGTGATACAGGGTTGAAATTCGATTTTAAAAAATTCTTTTTCAGAAAGCCGAAAAACGAACTGGAAGGTTCGGAAGGGCAACCGGCAAAGGAAGAGCCGCCTCAACAGGAAGCGGCGATCCCCGAAAAACTTGCGGAAAAATGCGAGGGGTGCGGGCAGATCGTCTTAAAGGACGAATTTGCCGCAAACCACGGCGTTTGTCCGAAATGCGGGCATTACCGTAAGATAGACGCGCGCGCGCGCATAGCCCTTTGTTTTGACGGCTTCGAAGAGCTGTTTGCGGAAGAGGAATCGGGGAACATCCTCGATTTTCCCGGATATACCGAAAAACTCGAACAACTGCGCGAAAAGACGGGGGAAAAGGACGGCGCCGTCTGCGGCGTCGGCACGATCGGCGGCGTAAAGGCGGCGGTGTTTTCCATGGATTACCGCTTTCAGATGGGCAGCATGGGCCACACCGTCGGGGAAAAGATCACAAAGACGTTCGAATACGCGACGGAGAACAAACTGCCCGTCGTCGGCTTCGTGTTGAGCGGGGGCGCTCGCATGCAGGAAGGCATCGTTTCCCTCATGCAGATGGCAAAAACGTCCGCGGCGGTCGCCAAGCACGGCGAGGCGGGGCTTCTGTACATTTCCGTGCTCACAGACCCCACCACGGGCGGCGTTTCCGCTTCGTTCGCGTTCGAGGCGGACATCATTATGGCGGAAAAGGGCGCGCTCATCGGCTTTGCCGGGCCGCGCGTCATCGAGCAGACCATCAGGCAGAAATTGCCCGAAGGCTTCCAGCGCGCCGAGTTCATCGAGCAGAAGGGCTTTGCAGATCTCATCGTCGAACGCAAGGAGATGAAAGAAAAACTTTCCGCTCTCCTGAAGCTGCATTGCGGGGAGGGGATCGCATGAGCGCATACGACATCGTTTTGAAGAGCCGCGAAAAGGGCAGGCCCACCGCGGTCAAATATATTTCCAACATCGTGGAGGGGTTCATCGAACTGCACGGCGACAGGCGCTTTGCCGACGACAAGGCGGTCGTCGCGGGCGTCGGTTACATTGACGGGATGCCCGTCACCGTCATCGGCATCGAAAAGGGCGAGGACACCAACGACAAGATCGCGCATAACTTCGGCTGCGCGCATCCCGAAGGTTACCGCAAAGCGGTGCGGCTGATGAAGGAGGCGGAAAAATTCCGCCGTCCCGTGCTTTGTTTTGTGGATACGTCGGGCGCGTATTGCGGCATCGGCGCGGAAGAACGCGGCCAGAGCGAGGCGATCGCCATGAGCATTCTCGACATGATCCGCTTAAAGACCCCGACCCTTTCCGTCATCATCGGCGAAGGCGGTTCGGGCGGCGCGCTCGGGCTTTGCGCGGCGGACGAGGTGTGGATCACCGAAACGTCCACCTATTCGGTCATATCCCCGGAAGGCTGCGCTTCCATTCTGTGGAAGGACAGTTCCCGCGTCGCGGACGCGTCCGAGTGCCTGAAAATGACGGCGGACGATCTCATTTCTCTCGGGGCGGTCGAGCGCGTGATCCCCGAAGAAGGGTTTTCCGACGAATTTTATTCCAAACTGAAAACAGATATCGCGCAGACATTTCAAAGGCTGAAGAAGATCCCCGCAGAAACGCTGGTGGAAAACAGATACCGCCGCTTCCGCAAATTTTAAGCGGGCGGAGCGGGCATGCGCCCGCACGGAAAAACAAGGAGGAGAGAAGATGATAGCGATCGTGACAGACTCTTCCGTCGGGTATTCGACGGCGGAGATCGCAGACAGGGGTATTGTCAGCGTGGTGCCGCTCAATTACAACGTCGGCGGCAAAAATTTTGAGGAAAAGGCTTCGGACAAAAACGGCAATTTCATGCCGCTCATCCGCGGCGTGCCCTGTAAAACGGCGCAGCCGGCCCTCAACAGCTTTATTCAGACTTTTTCTTCGCTCGTTGCCAAGGGCTGCGATATCATCTGCATCGTTTTGAGCTCTTCCCTTTCCGGAACGTATTCTTCCGCAAAATTCGCGGCCGGGCAGGTCGGCGGCAACATCAGGGTCATCGATTCCCGCACAATCGGCGCGGGCATGCACCTTTTGGTGGACGAAGCGGTCAATCTCGTCAAGGCGGGCGTCGCTTTTGACCGTGCGGTCGAAATGCTGGAAGCGCTCAAAAGCAAGATCGGCGTCGTCTTTTCGGTGGAAACGCTGGAAAACCTGATCGCGGGCGGCCGCCTGAATACGGCAAAAGCAAAAACGACGCTCAACAACCGCCCCGTGTTCGAGCTGAAAGCGAAAATTTTGTTCAAATGCAACGTGCGCGGCGCGCGCGAACGTTTGGAAGAAATGATCGCCTGCATTCCCGAAAACACGCGGCGCATCATCGTCTGCCGCTGCGGGGACGGGACGGACGTGTCCGCGCTTACCGAACTTTTAAAAGCGCGCCACCCGAACGTTTATATCCACCAGCGCGTCTTGGGGCCTGTTTTGAGCATCCACGTCGGCGACGGCGCGTTCGGCGTCGCGTATGTGACAAAAAACCAGTAAATTATGTACAAAAAAGCCTCCCGCAAGCAGATAAGATCTGCTTGCGGGAGGCTCGTTTTTTATTTTGAAACGTATCGGATCATATCGACCGAACGGCCGCGGATTTTAACTTTCATATATCCCCGCGCCGGGCTTTGCGCCGCCGTCCGGAGACTTCCCCGTGCAGGGCTTTGCGCCGCCGTCAGGATGTCTTCCCCGCGCCGGGCTTTGCGCCGCCGTCCGAAGGCTTCCCCGTGTAGGGCTTTGCACCGCCGCCCGGAGGCTTCCCCGTGCAGGGGGGCGATGACGGCGCAAAAAACGGAGAGAGTTATACAAACTTGTTTGTATTTTTATCGTAGGAATAGCCGATTTCGGCGAGGGTTTTTTGCAATTCTTCTTCGTTCGCGCCCGCATCCTCGCAAAATGCGGAAAGGGACGGGTAAAAATCCCGCAATTTCATGTTCACGAAGCTCAAAAGAATAAAAGGGTCTTTCGGCAGCTGCACGGCATATACCTCTTTGATTTTCGTTTATTATACCATTCTTTGCGGCAAAGCGCAAACGCTTTTTCATTTGCGGCGCTTTTTTTGTTGACTGACGCGCGCCGATGAGTATAATAGAGATGTTTGATTTTTTGATGTACGGCGGTGGAGATATGGAAGAAAAAGGGAGCGCCCGTATGGATACAAACGGGAAAGAAGCGCCCGTTTCGGCAGGGGAAGAATACGCGGCGGGGGCGGCGTCCGCGCCCGTTTCGGAGGAGACGCCGTCCGTCCCCGACGAGGGCGGCGCATCGGAGCGGGAAAAAGAAAACGGCGCTTCGCCGCTTTCGAAAAGGCGTAAATTCGCGCTTGCCGTCGGTCATTTTTTCAAGAGCAGCGTCGTGCCGGTCGTCGCGCTCGCCGCGGCGGGTATAACCTGCTTTTTCGTCCCTTTCGACAGAGAATATCTGGGATATTTCGATCTGCAGACGCTTTCCTGCCTGTTCTGCACGCTGGCGGTCGTCGCGGCGTTCAAAAACATCCGTTTTTTCGTCTGGCTTGCGGACATCATCGTGCGCAGGTTCAAAAACATGCGCAACATCGTCCTCGCGCTCGTGTTCGTCACTTATTTCGGCTCGATGGTCATGGCGAACGACATGGCGCTCATCACTTTCCTGCCTCTCGGGTATTTCGTGCTCGATTCGTGCGGCAATAAAAAACTGACGGCGCTCACGTTCATCATGCAGAACATCGCCGCCAACCTCGGCGGGATGCTCACGCCCTTCGGTAACCCGCAGAATTTATACCTGTATTCTTATTTCAACATTGCGGCGGGCGAATTTTTCAAGATCATGGCGCTGCCGTTCGCGGTCGCGTTTTTGCTGATTTTGGGCGTGTGCCTGTTCGTAAAGCCGGAAAAAGCGGAAGTGCTTTCCGCCCCCAAAAAAACGCCGCCGGTATGGCGCATAGCGCTCTACTCGGCGCTGTTCGTGCTGTCCGTGCTCATCGTTTTCCGCGTCTTTCCCTATTATTGGGGGCTTCTTGCGGTCACGGCGGCACTGCTGATCTTTGATTTCCGCGCGGTTTTGCGCGTGGATTACGGCCTGCTTTTCACGTTTTGCGCGTTTTTCGTCTTTTCGGGGAACATGGCGCGCATTCCCGCGGTAGAGGAGTTTTTGGGAGGGCTCGTCGCGCTCGACCCGCTCGCGTTCGGCGTTTTGTCCTGCCAGGTCATCTCCAACGTGCCTTCGGCGGTGCTTCTGTCTAAATTCACGTCCGATTACGCGAATCTCCTCGTCGCGGTCAACATCGGGGGGCTCGGCACGCCGATCGCGTCCCTCGCAAGCCTCATAACCCTCAATACATACCGCCGCGTCTGCCCGGGGCAAACAAAAAAATACATAGCAAAGTTCCTGCTCCTCAATTTTTCTTTCCTTGCGGTACTCATCGGCGTCGGTTATCTGAACGTGCTCATTGTTTAATATAAAATCGCAGGCCCGCCGCAAAATTGCGGCGGGCCCAAGTTCGCGGTCAATGAAAGATCAGTCTTTTTGACGGAATTCGCGTTTCAGCCGCACGATCGCAAGAAAGACGAACACGACCGCGAAAACCGCCAAAACGATCAGCCCGATCGCGGGGGACAGTGCGTACATATCTTTATAAAATCTTTCGTTCCACCCGTTGATGCCGCAAACGTTCCCGAAAACGGAAATGCCCCAAGCCGCCGGCGTGATGTATTTGAGATTGCCCGCGCCGCCTTCAAGGGATATGATGCAGTCTGAAAAAACGACCTGCATGATGATGACGAGCAAAACCGGCAAAATCGCGCTTTCCGATTTTTTGAGCAGGGCGGAGATGAACAGCCCGAGCGCGGTCACCGCGATATTGGCGAGCGCCATGGACAGGTACGCCAGGAGATATCCCGTCGCGGGATGGGGGAAAGCGTAATCGATAAAGATCAGGCTTCCTCCGAACAGGAGCGCGCACTGCACCAACCCGATCGCCGACAAAACGACGATTTTTGAAAGCACGTAGGCGGTCACGTCCAGTCCGCCGTATATTTCGCGCGCGAGCACTTCCCTCTCTTTGCAGATCTCGCGGTAGCTGTTCAAAATCGCCATGAGGGTCGCCATGACGACCAGCACGAACGAGGCAATGTTTGCCTGCCCCACGTTTCTGGCCGTGAAAGCGTCCCCGTCCGCCACCAGATACAAAATCACGAGCAAAACGGGCGCTTCCAGAAGCAGCGGCAGAAAAGTTCCTATATTCGTAAAGATCTGTTTGAAATACCGCGCCGTCAGCACGCGGAAATGTTCGAAATTTGCCTTTGCGGAATGGCGGCGGAATCGTTTCATTGCCTGCCTCCTCTGCGCGCGTTTTCGGCGCTCTTTTTATCCGCCGCGTCCGTCCGGGCGGCGCGCTTTGCGGGCGCGTTTCCGCTTTCTGCAGCCGCGTCCGCCGCGGCGGTCTCGGGCAGGGCGGCGGGCGCGCCCGCCGACGGCAGGCTTTCGGGCGGCATTTCCCAGGGCCTGCGCCGCTCCCTTTTTTGCGCGTCCGCGGGCGGAAGGATGCAGCCTCTGCCGTATTCGTCGGTAAACTGCGCGTAAAGTTTTTTGTAATATTCTCCCGCGCGGTATTTCGCCGCGAAGGCTTCGCTCGTCTCTTCGTCCGAAAGGGATGCGAAAATGCGGGAATAACTCCGCCTGTTGAACCAGCGCATCGCGCCCGCGGCTTCGCCGAAGTAGCACAGCCTGCCGCCTCTGCCCAAAAACGCGACCTTGTCGCATTTGTCGAGGTTTTCCATGGCGTGCGTGACGATCACGACGGTGCGCCCCTTTGCCGCGAGTTCTTTCAAAAGATCCATCATTTCCATGTCTAAATCGGGGGAAAGGCCGCTCGTCGGTTCGTCCAAAAAGATGATCTTGGGGTCAGACAAAAGTTCCATGGCGATGGAAACGCGCTTTTTCTGCCCGCCCGACAGGCGGGAAATGCGCAGTTTTTCTTTTCCCTGAAGCCGCACGTCCGCAACGGCGGCGGCGACGCGCGCGTTCAGTTCTTCTTTCGGCAGGCGCGCGCGGATGCGCAGGCGCGCCGTGTAGCGCAGCGCGTCGAAAACGGTGAGGTCGTCGTGCAGGATGTCTTTCTGCGGCACATACCCGATGACGCCCTTATAGCTGTTCATGTTTTCGTAATAGTCGTTGGAATCGTAATAGATCTTCCCGTCCGTCGCGGGGCGGAGGCCGTTGACGCAGTCCAAAAGGGTGGATTTTCCCGCGCCGCTCCCGCCGACGATCGCCACGAATTCACCCGCCCCGATGCGGAAGGAGACGTTCGTCACCAGAGAAATTTTGCCGCGCGCGTTTCTGTCGGGGACTTTTTTGGACACGTTCACCGCGTCGATGCGTATGCCGCCCGCCGCCGTCGAATAGAGCAGTTTGTTTCCGTAAAATATGTACGCCGCCGCAGGAATGGAAATACGGTCGTAGTCGGAAAGTTTCTGCCTTTTGATCTTTTTGTTGTTCACATACGTGCCGCCCACGCTGTGCGCGTCCTCGATAAAGCAGTTTTCGCCGTCGAACACGATGAAAAAATGCTTTTCCGAAACGAGCGGGTTGTCCACGCGGATGTCGCAGTTTTCCCCCTTGCCGACCGTCGTCACCGTTTTTGCGGTCAGATCGAAAGCGGACGCCTTTTTGCGCCGTATCTGCCTTACGGCGGTGATGCGCACCGCTTCGGGCTCTTTTTTTATGTCCGTGCGGCAGATCGAAAGCGTGCCGTCCATTTTAACGTCGGGGCGGCGGAAGGGTTTTCCGTTCAAAAGAGGGCGGTATTTCGAGTCCTCGCCCGCCGCGTCCTCCGCATACCACACGTCGTTTTTCCGCACGAACCGTACGGCGACGGGCGGGAAAAAAGGCTGGCGGATGCAGATGTCCGCCGTGCGTTTCGCGCCGAGGGTAAAACTGTCCTTGTCCTCGCTGTCAAAAAAGCGGAACAGGTCGCCTTCCTGTATTTTCAGTATGATCTTTTTCATGCCGCCGACTCCCGTATTGAGTGCATTTATTATAGCATAAAAAGGGCCGCCGCGCAATCTTTATCGGCATTTTTATGCGGCCGCTCTTCGCTGCGTGCCGCCGCGCGTTTTTCGGCTTTCTCCGATAAGACGACGCGCCGCTTTGCGGGACATTCCGAACAAAAAAACCGCGCCCGAACGTTTCGTTCGGGCGCGGATATGAATTTTGTTTATTCTCCGCGGAAGGGGAGAAGAGCGACGATGCGCGCTTTTTTGATCGCGTTCGAGAGTTCCCTCTGATGCATCGCGCAAGTGCCCGTCATGCGGCGGGGCAGAATTTTGCCGCCTTCGGTGATGTATTTTTTCAGGCGGTTCACGTCTTTATAGTCGATGACTTCGACCTTTTCCTGGCAGAAAGCGCAAACTTTTCTGCGGGAAGGGCGTTTCATAGGCTTTCTTACGGGTTTTTCTTCCATAATATTCACTCCTTTTTTAGTTCGCGGCACGGCTGCCGTCAGAATGCGGCGCCGCCGCGGGATTGAGGGCTTTACCCTCCCCGGCGCGCGTTACCGCGCCGTAAATGCCCCGGCTGCAACGCGGGGCGCGTGTTTTCAGAACGGAATATCCGAATCGTCGTCAAACGCTTCGAGTGCGGGCTTTTTCCTGGGTGCGGGCGCGTAATCGTCGTCCGAGGATGCCGCGCTGCCCTTCGGCGTCAAAAATTCCACGTCGTCCGCAACGACGTCCACGTAGGTGCGCCGCTGGCCCGAATTGTCCTCCACGTTGCGGATCTGCACGCTGCCGACCACGGCGACTTTGTTTCCCTTCTTGCAGAACTTGGCAACGTTTTCCGCAAGCCCGCGCCATGCCGTAACGTTGAAAAAGTCGGTCTGGCGTTCCGCGTCCTGCGCGGAAAATCTGCGGTTGACCGCGATCGAGAAACGGCATACGGGCACGCCGCTGTTCGTTTCGGAAAGTTCGGGGTCGCGCGTTAAATTGCCGATCAGAAAAATCTTGTTCATGGCTTCATCCTCTCCGTTTTCAGTTCACCGCTTTCGAGATCATTCTTCTCAGAACGCCGTCGGTAATGCCCGCGATACGGTCGAGTTCTTTGATCGCGCTTCCGTCCGCTTCGAACGTCATCAGAACGTAAAAAGCGTCGCTCTTGTTCCCGATAAGGTAGGCGAGTTTTTTCACGCCCCACTTATCCGTGGAAAGCACCGTGCCGCCGAGGTTTTTCACGGTTTCCTCGAACCTGGCGATCAGCGCGTCTCTCGCCTCTTCCGCCATGGCGGAATCGATCAGATAGAGCATTTCGTACTTCATTTTTTACACCTCCCGGTCTTATTCGGCGTGCGGTTTGCGCACGCAAGGTCTCGCGCTTCAAAGCGCATTATCAATTATACCCTTTTTCCGCGCTTTCGTCAATGATTTTTTCCCGCGCAAAACAATTTTTATCCCCTTTTTCGGGCAAAAAAGAGCGGAAACGGAAAATTTTTCCGCTTCCGCCGCAAAAACTTTAAGGCTGCTGCGACGCGAGCAGCGAAAACACCGCCGAAATAAAGTCGCTGATCGTCATTTTGCCGAAAGTTTTGTCGTTCCCCGGGAAGGTGACGTTAAACATGTCGTCCATCGTGGGATAATCGTCCGGCTTGTTGATGTTGATCAGCCCGTCTTCGTACAGGTCTTTGATCGTTGCCGTGCGGATGTTCGCGGATACGTTGGTGACGAGCGAGCCGACGTTCTGCAAGGTGCAGGCCTGTTCTTCCCCGTCTTTGAGCATCAGGTATTTCCAGGTGCCGGTCACTTTTCCGTAGGTATACAGTTTTGCGGATGCATACGCTTCGTCCACGGTATAGGTCACGTTCCCTTCGCCGTCCTTTACGGCGGTCGTTGCGATCTGCTCCCACCGCCCTTTTTCGGCGCTGTACGCGAACAGGTTTCCGACCGTATAATGCCCGCTTCCGTCTTTGACGGCGAGTTCGAGTTTGGTAAACACCGTCTTGTCCGCGTTTTCGGGCAGCAGCCCGTATTCCGCGGGGACGAGGGAAATGCTCTTCATCATCTCCGCGCCTTTGTCCAGATACCAAAGAGTATCCGTGCCGTAAACGCCGCCGTCCGCCTGTGCCTCGGCGTACTTGCCGCCGTCGTACACATAAAATTTCGTATCCGAAGTCACGCCGTCGGGAAGGGCGTCCTGCGCGGGCAGAGTCCAGCCCGTCACGCCCGTGGCGAGCGTCATCTGCGGCGTTTCGCCTTCCGAGTCGAGATAGTAGAGAGGCACGCCCGTATAATCGGACGTCATGTCGTCCGTCACGATCGTGTAAGGGGAATAGACGGGCGTCGCGTCGGTCAGTTCGGCAAGTTCTTCCTGCGTATAGTCGGTGTAGGGGATATAGCCTCCGTTTCCTTTGAGATATAGGTTTTCCTCTCCGTAGGCCGAGATCAGTTCGTCTATCCCCGCGAGCGTGCCCGCAAGGTTCTGTTCGTACATATTGTCGGAGAACAGCGTCTGCACGGAAAGATCCGCAATGTCGTCCGCGAGCGTTTGCAGCGTGGATTCGGACAGCGCCCCGAGGAGAGTGCCCGCGTCGGAAAGGTCGAGGATCTCTCCCAGCGTGATTTTGTTGATCTCTTCCGAAATGTTCCCGATCGCCACGTCTTTGAGCGCGAGGAGGATCTTTGCCGAGCCGCCCTCGCCGTTTTCGTCCGGCTCTTGGATGTCGAGCAGGTCGCCGAGGGAAAGCGAATTGAGTTTATCGCCGTTCGAAAGGTCGCCGAGCGTCCAGTCTTTGATGGCGATGAGCAGTTTTGCCGAGCCGCCCTGACCGCTCTCGTCCGGTTCTTCGATGTCCACGAAATCGGAAATGGTCAGCGTATCCATGCTGCCCGTAAGCGTGCCGATCGTGTTGTAGGTATCCGTCACGACGTTGCCGCTTTCGTCGAAATAAAAGTCGTCGCCGTAGGCGAGGCGCAGGAGGGCGTAGGGGGAATTTTCGTCGAGGGTGAGCACGTCGGAAATGCGGATGTTCTGCATCTCTTCGTTCAGTGCGTCGGCAAACCTTCCGAGCGGCACGTACAGCACTCTTTCGAGCGCCGCGTTGCCCGAAAGCTGTACGCCGAAATAACTTTCGAAATCGGCGAGCGTCAGTTCGTTCATGTTCAGGATCGCGGAAAGGGTGTCCAGCGCCTTGGTCACGGGCAGTTCCGCGACGCCGTTCGACCTTACGAACACGGCCTGCGTTTTTGCCGCTTCCGCCGCCTGTTCGTAATCCATCGCTTCGCTGTAAGCATAGTCGAGGTAATACAGGGTCATGCCCGCATAATCCCCGTCGATGAGGTATCCGCCGTTTTCCGTGTCGATCACGTAATTTCCGCTCTCGTCCGTCACGGTCGCGGGAACGTATTGCCCGTTCACGTTCGCGTATAGCGGAACGTAGCGGTAGGGCAGGGCGATCTCGTACACGTACGCCGTGCCGTCCTCCGTCAGCCCGGGCGCGCGTTCGTATGCGAAGCTGCCGTCCTCGGCGCTTCCCGCCGTCCCCGTCGAAGGGCCGGAGATCACGTAAACGGACTCGTTTTCCCCGAGCGCGAACGAATAATATCCGCTATCGTCCGAGGAAAGCACCGCGTCGTTGTTCGGCGTCATGCGGGTAAAGGCATAGGAGGCCGCGCCGCCGTCCTCCGTATATTCACCGAGGTAGAGCGTGCTTCCGTTCAGCGTGAGGAAGCCGTTCTGCACCGTCACGTCCGCAAGCGTGTATTTCGTCTTTTGTACGGAAGAGACGACGTTTTGCTCCTCGCCCCCGTCCGTATAGGTGGAGCGGTAAACTTCTTCGCGGGTATAATAGGAGAAGGTTTCTCCCGCCGCGGAAAATTCTTTCGCGATCTCCGTAAAAGTCCCGTCCTCGTTCTGCGCGTTCGCCTGCGTGTAGAACCACACGGGGGTTTCCTGCGATCCGGAGATCAGCGGGATGTCGGGCAGGCCGAATCCGAACGTTTCCGACATGCCGTTCAGCGTCGCCGTCACGATGAGCATGTCGGAAACGGAAGCGGAGATCTCGTTGAGCGGCGTCGCGTACAGCGTTTTCCTGTCTATGGAAAAGAGCCCGATCTCTTCCACGTTGCCGATCACCGCGTCAAGTTTTTCGGTGATGGCGGGGGAGATCTCCGCGAGGTCGTTTATGCTCACGCTCCCGTCGTTCAACAGGGCGGAAACGTCTCCGATGAGGTCGGCGATCGTCCCTTCGTAATCCTGCGAGATCCAGTTTTCCGCGCCGACGAGCCCCGCAAGGTCTTTTACCTTTATGTTTTTATATGCGTAAAAGCCGATGCCGACGATGCCGCCCACCAGAACGACCGTATATATGACGATCGTCAGGACGATGAGCAGGATTTTCCCGCCGACGCTGATGTTTGCTTTGACCATGTTTCACTCCTTACAAAATACAAGAAACCCGGGCGGGCCGCGCCCGCTCCGCTATTTTTTTACGGTAAACGCGCAATTTCCGTTCAATTCGTATTCGCCCGCGGCGTCCGTTTCGAAGGCGTCGCCCGCCGAAAAGGGGATCTCGCCGCGCTTCCACTTGATAAAACCTTCGCCTTCCAGCACGTCCACGCGTTCTTTCGCGTCCGAAAACAGTTTGAACCGCCTGGGGGATTCTATGTACATATCCGCGCCGCGCTTTCCGACTTTTGCGCCCTGAACGGTCTTTTCCGAAAAAATAAAGGCTTCTTTTTCTTCGCGGCATGCCCCGCCCGCGATCTTTCTGATATCCATGTTTTTATTATACTATAAAACCTTCGGAAATGCAATGAAAGAGGCGGAGGAAATTTTTCTCCGCCCGCATTCTTCATTCCGTGCCCCGTTCCGTATCGTCCGCAAGCAGCATATCCGCACGTTCTCCCGAAATCTCCGAAACGTTCTTTAATTTTCTCTCGATGGTGCGCGTCTTTTTCGCCGCGCTTTCGATCGTGTCCTGCGCTTCCTGCAGCTTTTTCTGCGTCTTTTCGAGGATGAGCACAAAATTGCGGAATTCGTGCTTGAACGCCGCCAGAAGTTCCCAAAGTTCGCCCGAGCGCTTTTCGATCGCCGCCGTCTTGTACCCGATCTGCAAAGTCGTCAGAAGCGCGCCCAGGGTCGAAGGCCCGCACGCCATGACGCGCTTTTGCGCGAGGTATTCGGCAAGGCCGGGCATTTTTATGCTCTCCGCGTACAGCCCCTCGAGGGGAAGGAACATGATCGCGAAATCCGAGGTCGTCGGCGGGCGGATGTATTTTTTTGCGATCGTCTCCGCCTGCACTTTCAGCGCCCGTTCCAGGTTTTTTTGCGCCTTGTCCGCGCCCTCTTTGTCCAGGGCGTCCGAGGCTTCGACCAGCCTCTGGTACTCCTCGACGGGAAATTTGCTGTCTATCGGCAAAAGCACCGTCTCGTCCGTGCGCGAGGGGAGCACCACGGCGTATTCCACGATCGAATTTTCGAGCGGGTCTATCTTCACGTTCGCGCGGTACTGCGCGGGGGCAAGCATCTGTTCGAGCAGGGCGGAAAGCTGCACCTCGCCCCACGTGCCGCGCAGTTTCACGTTGGAAAAAACTTTTTTGATGTCCGAAACGCTCCCCGCGAGCTGCTGCACTTCGCCGATGCCCTTGTATACCGCTTCCAGCCGCTCGTTGATGATCGAATAGCTCTTGCTCAGCCTGTTTTCGAGGGTTGAGGTCAGCTTTTCGTCCACCGTCTGGCGGATGTTTTCGAGGTTTTTGGCGTTCTGTTCCGCCATATAGCGCATTTCCCCCGCGAGGGTGCGCTGCATGTCCGCGAGCCGCTTTTCGGTCGAGGCGTTCAGCGCTTCCATCTGCTCCTGCAATCCTTTCAGGCTGCCGCTCTGGTTCTTTGCGAGGAAGTCGAGGTAATTCTGCACGGCGCGCGCGTTGTTTTCGCTCAGATACAGCGAGCGGTCGGTCATCTGCGAAAGGCGCGAAAGTTCCGCCTGCACGCCGTCCCCGCCGGAAGGTTTTCTTTTGAGCAGTATGACGCACAGCGCCAGCGATACTGCGGAAAGCGCCGCGGCGATCGCCGCAAATACGGTTGCCATTCAGTTCTCCTTTGCGGCGAGCCTTTTTGCCGCTTCCAAAAGTTTTCCCCGCTCGTTTTTGCTTCCGTCGTATACGCATTCGCGCATGAGCGTTGCGAGCGCTTCGCCGATCTTTTCGGGCGGGAACATGCCTTTGAGGTCGTTTCCGCCGATCTTCAGGTCTTTCAGCGTAAAGGGCGCGCCCTCGGCGAGCATTTTTTTGCGGATGTTTTCCCACTTGGTTATGGTGGGGCAAACGTTCAGATCGTCCTTGCACGCCGAATAGTCCGCCTGCTTGACCAGAAGCAGAAGATCGTAAATGTCGTGGTTTTTCGCGATGAAGGCGCGCACCTTGTTCTCCTTCGCCTTTCCGTCCAGATCGTACATGTGCGCCCCGATCAGCCGCACGCAGGTCTCCGTCAGCTTTTTTGGCGCTTTCAGCCTTTCCAGAATTTCCCTGCCGATGCGCGCGCCCTCGGCGTCGTGCCCGTGGAACCGCCCCGTCTTCAAAAAACAATAGGGTTTGCCCGCGTCGTGCAGGAGCGCGGCAAGGCGCACCCGTCCGTCCGCGTACTTCACGGCGCGCAGGGAGTGTTCCAGAACGTCGTGGTCGTGGAAGTCTCTGCGCTGCGCCATGCCGTCCCCCGCGGCGAGTTCCGGCAGGATATAGCGGAGCACGTCCGTGCCTTTCAAAAGCTCCAGCCCGTCGTAATGCCCGTACCGTATGCCGTGTTTTTCGTCCGCGTGCAGGAGCATGGTCAGTTCCGCGTAAATGCGTTCGGGCGCGATCTTCTGAATGCGTTCCGCGTTGAACTTCGCCCCGAAAATGCACGCGAGGGAGGGGATGAACCCGTTTTCCCCGCATTGCCGCGCGAGCCGCATCAGCCGCAGCCCGTCCTCGGAGAACACTTCGTCCGCGTCGCGCGTGGTGTTCACCGTCCTGTCGCGCACGTCTTCGAGCCCGCCGAGCGGGTCGACGATCCCGCCCTTTTTGATGTCGTAATACAGGGCGTTGCATTTGAAGTCCCGCCGCTTCGCGTCCTCTTCGATGTCGTCCGTAAAGGTCACGTTCGCGGGCGCGTGTTCCCCGCCGCGGTAAACGTCTTTGCGGAAAGACGTGAATTCGTATTTGTACCGCCCGTCCGTAAAGTTGACCGTCCCCGTGTTTTTGTAAGTGCAGTTCACCCGGAAGCCGCATTCCGAGGCGAGCGCGGCGAGCCTGTCCGCGGGTGCGGGCGCGGCGAGGTCGAAGTCGCTGTAGGGGAAGCCGCACAGCGCGTCGCGCACCGCGCCGCCCGCAACGTACAGCGGAAAATCCGCCTTTTCCGCCAGCGCGGCGAGTTTTTCGGGTATCGTCAAAAGCATAAGCGCTCCTTATCGGAAGAATAGAAAAATTTTTTTGTTCTTTTATTATATCAATTTCCCGAAAAAATTGCAATCTCCCGCGATTTATTGTATAATAGATTATATTTTTTCGCCCGATGCAACGAGGGGGAAAGGGGAGTCGTGCCAAATCCATGTATAACGTGATCGTCAATCCGCTGTCGGGCGGCGGCAAAAGGAAAAAACTCATCGCGCGGGTCGAGGAACTGTTCCGCAAGAGCGGCAGGGATTTCCGCATATTCGAAACCGAAAAGCGCGGGCAGGCTTCTTTTCTCGCGCACGAACTCACCAAAGAGGGCGCGTGCGACCTGATCGTCGTCGGCGGAGACGGCACCATTCACGAGGCGCTCAACGGCTTTGCCGATTTCGAAAACTGCAATCTCGGGCTGATCCCCGCGGGCACGGGCAACGATTTCGCCGCGGCGGCAAAGATCCCCGCCGACCCCGAACGCGCGGTCGGGCTCATCCTGAACACGCGGCCGAAGCCGACCGATTTCATGCAGATGGAGGGGGTGCGCGGCATCAACGTCATCGGTACGGGCATCGACGTGGAAATACTCAAGCGCTGCCGCGCTTCCGGATGGCTGCGCGGAAAGCTGCAATACGTGATCAGCCTCGTCATTTCCCTTTTCAAATATAAAAATTATAAGATGCGCACCGTCTGCAACGGCAAGGAAAAAAATTACAGCGCGCTCATCGCGTGCATCGGCAACGGCAGGCAGATCGGCGGCGGCATCAGGATGTGCCCCGAAGCCGTGCTCGACGACGGGCTTTTGGATTTCGTCGTCTGCGACGACGTGAAAAAGACGCATATTCCGGCAGCGTTCATAAAACTGATGAAAGGCAAGATCCTGCAGGAAAGTTTTACCGACTTCGCGCAGTGTGAAAGGGTGGAGGTGTTTCCCGAAAAAAAACTCACCGTTCAGGTGGACGGGGAGCTGTACGACGATTTGCCTTTTAAGGTCGAAGTGGTCAAAGGGAAACTGAAAATGTACCGCGGCTGATTGCCGCAAAGCCGCTTTCGGGCGGGAACGGCAACAAAAGGCACAAAATGGAATACGTCTATCTTCTGATGCTCGTCGGGCTGGTCATCGCCCTCTGCATCTTCATCAACCGCATCACGGACAAACTCAAAGTCCCCTCCCTGCTGCTCTTTATCGGGCTGGGCATGGTGTTCGGCGTCATATTCCGCGTCGCGGGGCTGGGCAATTTTACCGATTACGACCTCGGCAACGTGGTCTGTTCCGTCTGCCTGGTGTTCGTCATCTTTTACGGCGGCTTCGGCACCAATTTCAAGGAAGCGAAACCCGTCGCGGGCAGGGCGCTCCTCTTGTCCTTTGCGGGTACTGCGCTCACGGCGGGCATCGTCGGCGTGTTCGTGCGCTACCTTTCCGTGCTGCTTCCCTTTTTCCCGTCGCTCGGGTGGGTGGAAAGCATGCTTATCGGTTCGGTCATTTCTTCTACCGACGCGGCTTCCGTCTTTAACATCCTGCGCTCGCGCAGGCTGAACCTCAAATACGGCACTTCGTCCCTCCTGGAAATGGAATCCGGCTCGAACGACCCGACTTCGTACATGCTCACCGTCGTGTTCACGGCGATCCTCGCCGCCCAAAACGGAATTGCGGGCGCGGAAGCGATGGGGGCGGGCGAAATCGCCGGCATGCTCTTTTCGCAGGTCGGCTTCGGCGCGCTGTTCGGCGCGGCGTTCGGGTTTTTGTCTATTTTCATTCTGAAAAGGTTTTCGTTCAACGTGGGGCAGGGCGGCACGATTTTTATCCTGGCCGTCGCGCTCATCACCTATGCGCTGCCCACGATGCTCGGCGAACTTACGGGCGTTTCCGCGCTCGCGGGCAACGGGTACCTCGCCGTGTATATCTGCGGCATCATGATCGGCAACGCCCGCATCCCGCAAAAGCGCGACTGTGTGCGGTTTTTCGACGCGCTCACGAACGTCGCGCAGATGATGATCTTTTTCCTTTTGGGGCTTCTCGCAACGCCCGAAGATCTCATCAGGCCCGACGTGCTCGTCCCCGCGCTCGTCATTTTCGTCTTTATGACGCTGATCGCCCGTCCCGCCGCGGTCGCGGGGCTGCTCGCGCCTTTCCGCGCGAAGATCAATCAGATCGGCGTGGTCAGCTGGGCGGGGCTTCGCGGCGTCGCGTCCATCGTGTTCGCCGTGTATGCGATGACGGAGCTCGGCGGCACGCTTCCGTACGACCTGTTCAGCATCGTGTTCGTCATCGTCATCGTGTCCATCGCGCTGCAGGGGTCGCTTCTGCCGATTATGTCCAGGAAGATGAATATGCTGGGGGACAACGACAACGTCCTGCGCACGTTTACCGACTACCAGGAGGAGAGCGACGTGTGTTTCGTGCGCGTGCGCGTCGGGGAAAACCATCCCTGGTACGGCAAAAAACTGCGCGAAGTGGTCATGCCGAAAGAGTTTTTGGCCGTGCTCATCATCCGCGGGGATGAGACCATCGTTCCCGGGGGCGATACGGTCATTCTCGGCGGCGACGTCATCGTGACCGCCGCTCCCGAATTCGAAAACCGCGACGAATTCGGCATGTACGAGGAATATATCGGCAAAAACCACGGATGGGCGGGCAAAACGGTGAGAGAACTCTCCCTGCCGCGCGGCACGCTCATCGTCATGATCAAAAGAAAGAAAGAGACGGTCGTGCCCAACGGCAACGCCGTCGTCGAAGAGGGCGACGTCCTCGCCATGATCAAGCTCAAAGAAAAGGAAGAACCCGCGCCCGCCGCGCCCGCGGAAGGCGGTTAGGCTGTGCGTAAAAGGGGAAGGCGAAATGATATTTACGGGTGTGCATTGGGCGGCGGGCGTCTTTCAGGCGCTTCTCGCGGCGGCGGAAGTCCTGTTTGCTTTCGGGCCGGCAAAAAAGAACCGGTTCGTTTCCCGTTCGGCGGTTTTGCTCGTCGGTATCTATTTCCTTGTCTATAAAACGAGCGAATACGTCATATTCGAAAAGCCGCCCGTCGATTTTTCCGCCCTTTCCTATTTTTTGTTCGGCCTCGCCGCGGTTCTTCCGCTGCGGCCGCTCAAAGGCGCCGCGGCGTATTCGGGGCTTTTGGCGGGCAGCCTGTTCGTTCTTACCTTTACGCTCGCGCCCGAAACGCATTTTGACAACATGGCGACGCCTTTCCTGCTTGCGATGGCGTTCGTAAACCACAACTTTTTGTTTGTAGGCGCACTGTGCGTCTTATGCTCCGTCCGGCTGCGCCCGCGTGATCTTTTTGCTGCCGCGGGGTTCATCGCCTTCGTCGTCGTCCATTCCGAGATCATGGTGCAGGTTTACGGATTCACCGAAGGGGAGGTCGTCACCGAAATCATCGACGCGTCCGTCATTTTGTACATCCTGCCCGGGTTTTCTTTCCCGTGGTGGTACTATGCCGTCTATTACGTTTGCGCCGTTTCGATCCTTGCGGGCGCGGGGGTCGCGGTATATAAACTCAACGCGCGCCTGTGCGCGCAAAAAGAACCGTGCTGACTGCCGTCGGCACGGTTCTTTGCCTGTACTTTCTTATTTTTGCGAAAGGCGCACGTTTTTCCCCGTCTCCGCGTCCTGATACATCATCCAGTAGCCTTTGCCGTCCAAATCGAACAGCGAGGCGGGCAAAAACGAGCAGAAGCCCTTCAGCGCGTCGGGCGGCTCTCCGCGCTTTTCGGCCGGGACGCCGTAACAGATGTAACGCGGTTTTTTGTCGTTTCTGATCAGCCCGACGACGTAAAATTTATCTTTTCCGAAGCCGATGCGTACCCACTCCGACCCGGGCAAAAGCCTGCAAAGGGCCTCTTCCTCGGGATATTTTTCAAAGAGCGCGTCGAGTTCTTTTTTTACTTTTTCGTAATAGCAAGCTCTCTCATCCTCTCCGAGGTTTTCTGCGCCTGCGAAGCGGAATAGGCTTTGAGCATCCGCATCTTTTCCAGCGTTTTGCCCGTCCTTTCCGTCGCTTTTCGCCGCGTTTTTTCCTTTTCCGCCATTGTCCTCTCCTCTTATGGTCAGGTTTTCCGTGTCCGCGTCGGGAAACTCGTAATAATTTTCGCTCGCGACGATCTCGTCGTCGTACGCCTGCCCGATCTCCTCTTTTTTTGCCGCGGCGCTTTCCTCTCCGCCGCTTTGCGGCGGCTCTTCGTCTTTGCCGATGAGCGCGGCGATCTTTTTTACGTCGTACACCTTTTCGCCGCATTTGCCGAAGGCCACGGGCTTTGCTTTCCCCGCCGCGAACGCCACCGTGCAGGAAAAACCTTCCGAAATGTCCAGCGCGCTCATTTTTTTGACCGTGCAGCCGCTCTCGCTTTCCACGTCGAAGATCTCCGCCGTGCCGTGTTCGTCGACGATCGCCGCGCGGTATCTTCCTTCCGAAAGGGGCGCGAAGTTGATGAGCGAAAGGTTCGCCGTCAGTTTCCCCGCATACGTTTCGCACGTCATGAGCGCGGACACTTTTTTTCCGTCCGCCGCAAATCCCGACGAGATCTGTTTGAGCACACAGAGTTTTTTCACATAAAAATTCATACAAAACTCCCGAAGGGCAGTGCGCCCTATGCGTATATATGTATATATTATAAGATATATTCCTTCAAAAAAATTGCGCGCCGCTGTCGAAAAGCCCCTTTTTTTGGCGAAAACAAGTACGGCCAAAAAGTTTACTTTTTTGAAAATTTGTTTTATAATAATAGGGCATACGGAATATGCCGTAAAAATCAAACAGTAAAATATCTCAGAAGGAGAAAAAAGATATGACCGAAAACATGACTGCAAACGCAAAAGTGCTCCGTTTCGTAGACGAGAGCGCCGCTCTGTGCAACCCCGACAGGATCGTCTGGATCGACGGTAGCAAAGAGCAGCGCGACGCGCTCCGCGCCGAAGCATGCGCATCGGGCGAAATGATCAAACTCAACGAAGATCTTCTCCCCGAATGTTATCTTCACAGGACGGCGGTCAACGACGTCGCGCGCGTCGAGGACAGGACGTTCATCTGCTGCCGCGACGAAAAGGATGCGGGCCCGATCAACAACTGGATGGATCCGAAGAAAGCGTATAAAATGGCTTCCGATATTTTCAAAGGTTCGATGAAGGGCAGGACGATGTACGTCATCCCTTATTCCATGGGCATCGTCGGCAGCGAATTCGCGAAGATCGGCATCGAACTTACGGACAGCATCTACGTCGTTCTCAATATGCAGATCATGACGCGCGTCGGCAAAGAAGTGCTCGACACGCTCGGCAAGGACGGCGATTTCGTCAAAGGCCTGCACTCCAAGTGCGAGCTCGACGAGAGCAAACGCTATATCCTGCACTTCCCCGAAGACAACACCATCTGGTCGTGCAACTCCGGCTACGGCGGCAACGTGCTGCTCGGCAAAAAGTGCTTTGCGCTCCGCATCGCTTCCTATCTCGGCAAAAACGAGGGCTGGATGGCCGAGCACATGCTCATTCTGGGCTTTGAAAAGCCGGACGGAGAAGTCAAGTACATCGCGGCGGCGTTCCCTTCCGCATGCGGCAAGACCAACCTTGCCATGCTCATCCCGCCCGAAAGCTACCGCAAAAAGGGCTATAAGATCTGGTGCGTCGGCGACGACATCGCGTGGATCCGCGTGGGCGCGGACGGCAGGCTTTGGGCGATGAACCCCGAAAACGGATTCTTCGGCGTCGCTCCCGGCACGAACGAAAAATCCAATCCCAACGCGTTGCACACCACGCAGCGCGGCACGATCTTCACCAACGTCGTGCACAACCTCGACAACAACACCGTCTGGTGGGAAGGGCTGGACAAGAACCCTCCGAAAAACGCGATCGACTGGAAGGGCAACCCTTGGGACGACGCCGCGAAGGCGGCGGGCGTAAAGGGCGCGCATCCGAACAGCCGTTTCACCGCCCCCGCAAAGAACTGCCCCTGCATCAGCAAGGAATTCGACAACCCGAAGGGCGTGCCCCTGTCCGCGATCGTGTTCGGCGGCAGAAGGGCAAAGACCGCTCCGCTGGTATATCAGAGCAAGAGCTGGAACAACGGCGTGTTCGTCGGTTCCATCATGGCGAGCGAAACGACCGCCGCGGCTACGGGCGCGGTCGGCGTTGTGCGCCGCGACCCGATGGCGATGCGCCCGTTCTGCGGCTATCATATGGGCGATTACTTCAAACATTGGATCGAAATGGGCACGAAGGTGAAAAATCAGCCCAAGATCTTCAACGTCAACTGGTTCCGTCTGGACGATGAGGGCAACTTCCTCTGGCCCGGCTTCGGCGAGAACATGCGCGTGCTCGAATGGATCGTCAAACGCTGCGAAGACAAGGTGGGCGCGGTGGAAACGCCCATCGGCTATGTGCCCGATCCGAAGGACATCAACCTCGAAGGCACCGATGTTTCCGAGGAAACGCTCAAAGAGCTTCTGACCGTCGACAAAGAGACCTGGAAGCAGGAAGCCGACGGCATCGAAGAGTTCTACAAGCAGTTCGGCGACAGGCTTCCGAAAGAGCTTTCCGACGAGCTTGCGACGCTCAAAGCAAATCTGAACAAGTAAGCGCGTCTTGGCGCCGCCGATCATAGGAAAACAGGGCGCGGGGAGCTACCGCAGAGGGAAGCTCCCCGCGTTTTTTTTCTGAAAACAGGGATTTTTCGGAAAAAGAAAGGGCGGACGCGCGAAAATCGGGCTGAGAAAAATAAAAAAAATTTAAAAAAATCCGCAAAAGCGCAACCAAAACCGCTTGACAGTATTTTGTATATAAGATAAAATTTATTGAGTAAACAGGCGAGGCGTCTATGGTACGCCCGATCATTTCATAAAATCAACAAGGAGAACAACATCATGAAGACCTACATGGCAAACGCCCAGACTGTAGAGAGAAAATGGTATGTTGTAGACGCCGCAGGCGTACCTTTGGGCAGGCTTGCTTCCAAGGTCGCGGCCGTTCTTCGCGGCAAAAACAAACCCACGTATACTCCCAACGTCGATGCGGGCGATTTCGTCATCGTCATCAACAGCGATAAGGCGGTTCTGACGGGGAAAAAACTCGACGACAAATTTTACAGGTACCACACCGGCTACATCGGCGGGCTCAAAGAGGTCGCTTACCGCAAAATGATGGCGGAAAAGAGCGACGTCGCCGTCTACGAGGCGGTGCGCGGCATGCTTCCCAAAAATTCTCTGGGCAGAAAAATGATCAAAAAGCTCAGGGTCTACAAGGGCGGCGAGCACAACCACGAGGCGCAGAAGCCCGAAGTGCTGAAATTATTTTAATGAGGTGAGACTATGGCAAAAGCGAATTTGAAAAAGAAGTTGCAGTTCTGGGGAACGGGCAGAAGGAAAAAAGCGATCGCCCGCGTCCGCCTCATTCCCGCAGGTTCGGGCAGCATCGTCATCAACGACCGCGCGCTCGAAGATTACTTCCCGCAGGGCACTTTGCAGTACATCGTCAAACAGCCCGTCGTGCTCACGGGCACGGAAGCCGCTTACGACATCGTCGTAAACGTCTGCGGCGGCGGTTATACGGGCCAGGCGGGCGCGATCCGTCACGGCATCGCCCGCGCGCTCATCCAGGCGCAGCCCGAACTTCGCCCCGCGCTCAAAAAAGAGGGCTTCCTCACGAGAGACCCGAGAAGCAAGGAAAGAAAGAAGTACGGCTTGAAGAAAGCCCGCCGCGCTCCTCAGTTCTCGAAGAGGTAATCTTTCCGCCGGGCGGAACATCAAAACACAGAAAAACGCCGCGCAGTCCGTGCGCGGCGTTTTGAATAAGTCCGGCTTGTCCGTTCGTGCGGGGATCCCCGTGCGCGGCCGAGCCCGAAAGAGGAGCGGTGCAAACCGGGAACGGGTTTTACGTTTTGTTTTTCCGGTCGATCCCGCGGGAAATGCGCTCGTGCCGCTCCAGGATCTGCGTGCAGCGGGCGGCGCGCTGTTCGGCGGTAAAGATGCCGTTCGGCCGCTGCGGCGTTTCCGCCGACCGCTCTTGCGCGGGCTCTTTGTTTGCCGCGCCGTTTTCGCCCGGTTGTTTTTGCTCCCCCGCGAAAGAGGTGAGCGCGGAGATCAGGTTAAAGATACCGAATTTTTCCATACTCTGATACCTCTGCAACAGTTACGGATTTTCCGCGCCGTACGGCGCGCTGCCCGTTTTCTTTAAAAAACGGGCAAAAGTCGGGCTGTGTGTCAAAATTTTCACGTGAATTTAATTTTTTTTGTTTGCTTATACGGCTTTTTTGGTGTATAATGAAAAAGTATCGTATATACGGCGGCCGATGATAGGGGGCCGCGCGCTTATGCGCGCTCTTGTGCGGCACGCTTTTCAAAAGGCTTAAAAAGGAGTCATTGCTTTTATGCTGAAAAAAGGCAGAAAAATTTTGATCGTACTCATGGCGCTCGTCATGGCGGTCGCGGTGTTCGCCGCTTGCGGCAGGGACTATTCTTCCGATCCGCTCACGCCCGATGCGACGACGGGCCGGGTTTCGTCCAACGGCGGGTTCGTCGTGGAAACGGGAGACTATATCTACTTCGTCAACGGCGTGGAAGAATATACCGCGGACAATACGTACGGCACGCCCGTCAAGGGATCGCTGATGCGCATCTCCAAGAGCGACCTTGCCGCGGGGGAATATGATTCCGCGGAGATCGTGGTTCCGCAGCTGCTCGTTTCGCAGGATTACACTTCGGGCTTCTACATTTACGGCGACAGGGTGTATTACGCTTCGCCTACGACCGCCCGCAACCCCGACGGCGACGTGGAGAATTCGTATATCGATTTCAAGAGCTCCGCGCTGGACGGCTCTTCCACGATGAGCGGTTACTACGTCCGCATGAGCGACAACTCCACCGTTTACCGCTATGTGCAGGATGAAAACGGGGTCGTTTATCTGCTCTATGTGGACTCTTCCAATACCGAGATCCACGCGTACAACACTTCCACGGACGAGAATATCACGCTCGTGAAAGGGTATCAGAGCTATCTCTTCAATTCCGACGACCCGACCGACCCCGAATTCTATTATACGATGTCGGTCTATTCCAACTACGGTTATAACGAATCCAATCCTTCTACCGAGCCTTATCAGCAGGTTTACAGGGCGAGCGCGTTCGCCACGGGCACGCAGTACCCCGATATGGATCTTTCCGAAAACTATACGGACAAGGATACGGGGGAAGTGCTGGAATACATCAACTGCGGCACGCTCATCCTCGACGGTATCGGCAGGGCGAACCAGGCCACACCGTTCAACCACGACGTGGAAGGCACGCAGGCGACGGATTCCTATTATGCGAACGCGAACGGCGTGACCTACACCCTCGTCAAGTATACGGAGGACGGGCTCTATTACACCAACAGCGAAAGCACGTCTACGTTTTTGTATCTGCTTCCGAGCGAAGACCTGAACGCCGCGATCTCCGCGGGTACGTGGAATTCCGTCACCGGCAACGCGAACGGCGGCGCGGGCGACGTCAACGAGCGGGTCGCGATCGGAACGGGCGAAGCGAGCGCGTCCGCGCTCTTCTATAAGGAAGGGGATACCCTGTACTATATTTATGCGAGCGGTACGAATATCGTGCGCGTGGCGGTAGACGCAAGCGCCGCGTCTTATAAGGGCGAAGAGGTCTACATCGCGCGCAACCTCTCTTCCTCATCTTCTTCCGACGACAGCAGCTCCGACTCGTCTTCGACGAGCGCGACCCTTCTGTTCATCGACGGCGACTATCTCTATTTCACCCAGTCCGACAACGGTATTTACAGGGTCAACTGCAAGGGCGATCGGGAAGATTACCTCAATATCGGAAGGAGCGAAGAGTATACGGTCACCCGCTACCTTGAGATCGCGTATTCTTCGGGCTGGTACACGCCCGAGATCGTAGGGGGGTATCTGTTCTTCCCCAACGGCGGAAGCTATGCGGAAAATTACGTTTACGTCATGGCAAACCCCGCGACCAACGCGGAGCTGAAAGCCCTCAACGAAAAGTATACGGACGTGCAGGACGTTCTTGCCGATATTTCCGAAACGTATGCCGACGCGGGCAACGCGGCAACCTATTATTATTACACGCAGGACGCCGATATCCTCGCCGATGCGGATTATACCGAAAATTATACGGCGGAAGAGAAAGAAGTGTTCGACGCTTTCGTGAAATGCGAAGCATACGCCAACGCGTTCGACGCGTCCGTCCTCAAAGACGGCGAAGACGCGTGGAATTATCAGAGCTACTTCTTCAACGCGGTCGGCAAAGTGTCCGACGACGATGCGGAAACCATTGCGGACAGCCTGAAAACCGATCTTCTCGTCGCGGACGAAGAGGATACTTCCGAAGGCGGCTGGACGTGGCAGTGGGCGGCGCTGTTCGTTCCGATCGGCGTTGTGGTCGTCGCGGGCGTCGTCGTTGCGGTCGTGCTTGTCAAGAAGAAAAAAGCAAAGCGCGGCGTTGCAAAATAAAAAAGCCGAAAGGGCGGGACGATTTCCCGTCCTTTTTGTTTTGTCCGCGGGAAATTATAAAAAATCGGAGAAAAGCATAAAAAAGCCAAAAAAATCCGCTGAAAATCCTTTACAAACATGAAAAAACTATGTATAATCTATCGATGAAAAAAATGCGGGAAAACGGCAGTATTTTTTCGGAAATTGCACATAGTATTCCCCGTGATAATATTATTGTAATGTGCGGGATAGGGAGGGAAATTCCTGTATGACGAAATATATCAAGTGCCCCAGGTGCGAACTCAATTACATCGACCCCGATAAGCAGGAGTACTGCGACGTCTGCCTTGCGGAAATGCAGGGCGCAAAGCTCAAATTTGCCGACCTCGACGACGACGAGGAAATGGAAAAGACCGAACTTTGCCCCGTCTGCGGCGTAAACTATATGCGCTTCGGCGAAAAGATGTGCGACGAGTGCAAAAAGAACAGCGAATATGAGGAGGACGCCGACATCGATCCCGATAAGGACGAAGAGTGGCGCAACTATCTCGACGAGGAGGCCGATCCTCTCGACGAAGACGAACCGCCGATCGACATCGGTGAGGATTTCGACGACGAATTCGGCGACGATTTCGACGAGGAGGAGGACGAATACCGCGACGATGCGTCCGAAGACGACGATCTTGACCTCGACGACGCCGACCTCGGCGACTACGACGAAGACGAGGACGACGAAGACGACGAGGACGACGAGGACGACGATTTCTGATCCGGTTGCCGCAAGGACAGGGAAGCCCTTATTTTTAAGGGCTTCCTTTTTTTCGATATTTCCGTTTTTTACCGGCTGCGTCCCGTGAAAAGGGTGTTCCCCATGCTCGGCGTTCCGCAACCGCAAACGCGTGCGTAAAGCGAAAAGCTCCCCGCGGAGAATCCGCGGAGAGCTTGCCTTATGTCACGCTTTTTTAGCCAGTTCCCTGACTTTTACGCTGCCGCAAAGCACCTCTGCGTAGGCGTACGCCGTTTTGCCGCGGTAATCGGCGTCGTAGGGCTGTACGGTGAACAGCGCGGGATACACGCCCGAAAGCCTGCCCGTAAAGCTGACGATCTTGTTTCGCCCCAGGTTCACGCGCACGGCAACGTCCTTTTCGTAATATTTTTTGATTTCGTCTTTTATCGTCTGTATGTTCTGCGTCGGTCTGATCATGCCCCTATTATTCCCCGAACGGCAAAAAATATACCGGGCCGCAAAATGCGACGTTTTTCGCAGGCATACCGCTCCTTTGCCGCGCATACAATAAGAGAGAACAAAAAAGCAAGGAGCAAAAAAATGTCTGTTTCGGGAAATTACGATAAAGTCAGCTATATCGCTTCGGGCAAGAGCGTCCGCGCGCAGTCCATTGTAGAGTGCCGCCTGAACGATTGGGGGGAGAACAGGGTGCTCGCGGTCAGCGCGCGCGCCGTGTCCGTCGGGGCGGAGACGCTTTCGGGCGAAGTGCGTTACGGGGGAAGGCTGTATTTCACCGTGCTCGCCTGCACGCCCGACGGCAGTATCGTCAGCGGCGAGAGGGGTGCGGAATTTTCTCACCGGGCGGAATGCGAGAGCGCCGCGCCCGCGCAGACGGCGGACGTAACGCTCACCGTCGAAAAGGTGGAAATGCGGCGGGACGGCAGGGCGCTCGTTCTTTCCGCGATCGTCTCGGCCGACGTCTCGCTTTTCGTTCCCGCGGAGATCTCGTATCTTTCGGGCGGAGACGGCGTCGTGTGCGATTTCCGCCCCGTCCGTCTCCTGCAGGTCGCCGCCTGCCGCGGCGAAGCGGAGATCGAGGAGGAGTTCGATACCGATTACGTGGGAGACGTGCTCGCGCACAGCGAAACGGCTTTCGTCAACCGCGTCACCGCGTCCGCGGGGTCTGTCGAAGTTTCGGGAGAGATCAACCTCGGCATTTTGGCCAAGCGCGAGGGGGAAAGCGACACGGTGTCTTTCGAGCGGCTCATCCCGTTCCGCGCCGAGATCCCCTGCGACGAAGCGTTTTCGGGCTGCGGGTGTACGGCGGAAGCGTGCGTGCGCGAGGTGAATATTTCCGCCGCTTGCGACGAAGATAAAAACCGCTGCCGCGTTGCGGCGGAATTTACGCTGGCGCTTACGGGCAGGGTCTACCGCGGAGAGAGCGTTCACATGAGCGCCGACGCGTTCTGCCCCGGGTTTGAAAGCAGTCTCGAACGCGAGGAGATCGTGTCCCGCGAGCCCGTCGCGGCGTTTTCGGCAACGGAGCGCGTTTCGGGCACGGCGGCGATCTCCGAGCCGGTCGATTTTGCCTGTACCCTGCAATCGGTCGCGTTCGGCGGATGCCTGGCGGCGGCGGCCGTTTCCGACGGCGAAGTGAACGTCGAGGGCGTCGTTTCCGCTTACATACTCATGAAGGACGGCGAAGGCAGCCCGAAAAGCTGCGAAGCCAGCCTGCCGTTTTCCTTCCCCGTCAAGTGCGACCGCGCCAAAAAGGGGCAGTCCGCAAACGTTTCCGCGCTCGCCTGCGGCATTTCCGCAAGGCAGAAAAAGGAGGGGGAGCTGGAAGCGGAATGCGCATTGAAACTGTACATAACGCTGTTCGAATGCCAGAGTTCCTCCGCGGTCACCCGCATCGAGGCGGGCGACGCCGTGCCCGAATGCGACGCTGCGGTCAGCGTATACATCCCCTGCGCGGGAGACGGCCTTTGGGATATCGCCAAAAGGCTGAAGCGCTCGCCCGAAGAGGTGCGCCGCACGAACGCATCCCTCGAATTCCCTCTGGGCGGCGGCGAGCGCATCGTCGTATACCGGAGAAAAGAGATCGGATTCTGATTTTACGTTGTTTTCTGCCGCCGCGCTTTTTTTGAATGCGCGGCGCATGGCAAACGCCGCATCCGTGCGGCGTTTTTTCTTTCCGAAATATGAGCATTTGGCGAAATTTACGTTTGCAATGTTTACATTCCGTTGCGGTTATGATATAATATTAAGGAATATTTGCGTGCAGAGGGGAAGGGCGTGTTCGCAACCAAGGTCAGAAGTTACGCAAAAGTCAATCTTTCGCTGAATATCCTCGGCGTTTCGGGCGGCTATCATATGATCGACAGCGTCGCCGCGAGCGTGGATATCTGGGACACGGTCGCCGCGAAACCCCGTTCGGACGGGCTTATAAACGTCTATATGCACGGGCTGGGCAGCGAAAGCATCCCGCCGGAAAAGAACAACGCGGTCAAGGCGGGCGAGGCGTTCGTCTCCGCGTTCGGCACAAAGGGCGCGGATATTGAAATTTATAAGGACATACCGATCGGCGCGGGACTGGGCGGTTCGTCCGCGGACGCGGCGGGCGTGCTCAACGCCCTCGCAAAGCTGTACAAGGTCAAAGACCGCGCCGCGCTCAAAGCGCTCGCCGATACGCTCGGCAGCGATACGGGTTATATGCTCGCGGGCGGGTTTGCCCGCATGCAGGGCAGGGGCGATAAGGTCACCCCGCTCATATGCCCGCGGACGCTGTACATGCTGTTGTTCGCCCCGGGCGAAGGCGTTTCGTCGGGGGAGTGTTACCGCGAATACGACCGATGCCCCGACGCGCCGCGCTCCGACAGCCAAAACATGGCCGAGGCGCTCGCTTCGGGCGATTTTCCCGCGGTCGCGAGGAACGTTTACAACGCGCTGGGCGCGCCCGCCGCACGGCTTTCGGGCGCGGTCGGGGAAGCGCTGGAAGCGGCAAAATCTTTCAGCCCTTCCGCCTGCGCGGTGACGGGTTCGGGCAGCGGCGTTTTCGCCCTGTTCGAGAGCGAAGAACTCTGCCGCTGGGCAAAGAGCCGTTATAAAGGAAAGATCCGTACCCGCATTATAAAAACGGTTCTGCCCAAAGAAGCAAAAATCAGCCGTCTCGCGAGCCCCTTCGCCCTTACCGAAGAGGAGATCGAAAACGCAGAGGGCGAACGATAAAGGAGACATTCATTTATGGAAGAAAGGAATCTCGAACTGGACGACGACGGGAAGATCAAACTGAAAAAGAACGGCGAAGATTTTCTCTCCGATGCCGCCGCGCCGGAAGATGCGGACGACATCGTCATCGAAGTGCCCGACTTCGAGGGCTTCCGCGAAGAGAACGGCAGGGTCGGGCTATCAGACGAAGAACTGGCCGCCAAGGCGCAGGAGCGCGAAGAGCGCACCGCCGCGCGCAAGGGAACGGCGGAAAAACTGCTCGAAGAGGCGGACTCTCTGTTTGAAGCGGGCGACCTGATCGGCGCGGGGGAAAAATATCTCGACAGCGCCGCCGAATACGCGGCGGATTGGCGGCCTTGGTTCGGCGTCGTGCGGGTGCAGACCAAAGATTTTACCGATTTTTCCGAAATATACGACTGTCAGAACGCATACGACCGCGCACTGCGCCGCATGGGCGAAAAAGAGCGCGCTTCCCTTGCCGAAAAATACGTGCCCTCTATGGAGCGCATCGTATCGGAAAGCGAGGAAAAAGCGGACGCGTTGGAACAAGAGGATGCGGCAATTCGCGAGGCGAAGCTGCCTGCGGCACATGCGGAATTTAAGGCGCTCGGCGTCAGGCTCATCGTGTTTGCGGCTCTCTTTGCCGTATTTACGGTCGTCTGTGCCGTCACCGCGACGCTGATCGGCAGGGTGCGCAGCGCCCTGATCCTGATCCCGCCGATCGCATGCGGGGTCATTGCCGTCGCCAGCCTGTTTATCGCGGCGGTATACCTGAAAAAATTTCTGGCGGCGCGGTCGGCATACCGCGCGGCGCAGCTCCCGCTTACCAGTCCCGCGGGCAGGGAATGCGCCAAATTGAGAGAATATGCCGAGCTCGTGCAGTCGGTCATAGACGACTTTCAAAAGGCATGATTTTCGGGCGTCCTTATTTGTGGACGCCCGTTTTTTTTTGGCAAGCATCGTAAAACTTCGGGGGACGGGATGCCGCTTTTTGGTTGCATTATAACTTTCCGCATAGTATAATAAATTCGGGACTGTTTTTACGGAAGAGGAGAGAATATGGAATTGGTTTTGAAAATTTTTCAAACAATCCTGTCCGTAGTGGCGATACTCATTTTGTACCGCTACGTATATATGGCGATCGGCTTTTTCGGTAAGGCGAAAAAATTCAAGGAAGCGGAAACGGAGCACAAATTCGCCGTCGTCATCTGTGCGAAAAATGAGGAGAAAGTCATCGGAAACCTGCTGGACAGCATAAAAGCGCAAAATTATCCGCAGGATAAACTGCACGTTTTTGTCATTGCGGATAACTGCGATGACAATACCGCGTCCATTGCGGCGGAAAAAGGCGCGACCGTATATGAAAGGCACGATGCGAAGCATGCCCGCAAAGGATGGGCGCTTGAATTCGGGTTTCATAAAATACGAGAAGAATTCGGTATCGACGGCTTTGAAGGGTATTGTATTTTCGATGCGGACAATCTTCTGCATCCCGATTACATGCGCGAAATGAACAAGGCGTTCGACGAAGGGAAACTGGACGTCATCCAGGGCTACCGAAACACAAAAAATTTTGATACGAATTGGATATCCGCCTCTTACGGGCTGTTTTTTTACCGCCAGTCGGCGGCGTATCACCGCCCGAGGCAAATTTTACATACGTCTACCAACCTTTCGGGCACAGGTTATCTGATCAGGAGCCGCGCGCTCGAAGAAGGCTGGCGTTGGGCGAGCCTTACGGAAGACACGCAGTTTACCATGCACCTCGTTTCTTCGGGGATGAAAGTCGGCTATTGCGAGGCCGCAGAGTTTTTTGACGAACAGCCAACCGATCTGCGGACGACTTTGCGTCAGCGTTTGCGCTGGAGCAAGGGGCGCATATATGCCTTTTTCGCTTACGGGTATAAACTTGTTGCCGGGCTTTTCCGGAAAAAAACGAACAAGTGGTCGTGCTACGATATGTTTTTTTCTTTTTTCCCGTACGGTTTGGGCACGGCGCTTTTGGCGATCGCGTCTTTTCTCATTTCGTTTATCACCATGGCGGTAAACGGAGGGTTTTCCGCGGCGGTCGCGGAATATACGACCGTTACCGTTCTGAAAACCGCGCTTATTGCGCTCGGCATTGCTTGGGGTAGCGGTATGCTTGTTTCCGCGCTGGTCGCGATACGCGAACGAAAAAAAATACGTTGCGGAAAAGCAAAACTTGTCTGGTATATCGTTATTTCTCCCTGGTTCGATCTTATCGGCACGCCGCTTTCGGTCGTTTCCCTCTTTATGCACGTGACATGGAAAAAGATCAAGCACGTCGACGATAAAAAGATTGAAGACGTCATTTCTGTTCCCGCTCTTACGGAAAAAAACGCAGCGGCATCGGAAAAGACGGAAGCAGAATAAAAAAGCCGCCCACGGGCGGCTTTTTTATAAGAATTTTTGCAAATCTGTTGCATCGCGACAAAAAAGGTGTTAATATAAAAATGCGGCGCGGGCGGCGTTTTTTGCCTGCCGCTTTGAAAAAAAATAACAAACTTCGTTCGCTCCTATAAAATTTCCGCCTTTGCAAATTTTTGATTTCATACGTTTGACAGAGAACCGTTCTTTTGATAAAATTTTATCGATAAAAAAATATCAATATATTTTTATCGGTTTTCGGCCGGGTAAGAAAAAAGGCAATGGGGAACAACAAAGAGATCACAAACGTCTCGAAAGCGACCATAGGCAGGATGCCGGCGTATCTTCGCTACCTGAAAGAAAAGGAGCTGGCAGGGGAGCGCACCATTTCGTCCACCGCCATCGCGGAAGATTTGAAGCTGAACGCCGTGCAGGTGCGCAAAGACCTTGCCGTCATCAGTTCGGTCGCGGGCAAGCCCAAACTGGGCTTCGAGATCGCAGACCTCATTGCGGACATCAACCGGTTTTTGGGTTACGACAACGTGACCGACGCGGTGCTCGTCGGCGCGGGCGGTTTGGGCCGCGCGCTCGCGGGCTACGGCGGCTTCCGCAATTACGGGCTGAACATCGTCGCCGCGTTCGATACGAACCCCGAACTTGTCGGTAAAAAGATCAACGGCGTGCCCGTGTTCGACGCGAAGGAAATTTCGCACATGGTAAAGCGGCTGAACGTGCTTATCGGCATCATCGCCGTGCCCAAGGCGTCGGCGCAGCAGGCGGCGGACGCGCTCGTATCGGGCGGCGTGCGCGCGATCTGGAACTTTGCTTCGGCGCACCTGAATCTTCCCGACGACATAGCGGTTAAAAACGAGGATATGGCGGCATCGCTCGCGATCCTGTCCAAACGCCTCGCGGAAATTTTATACAACGAGAAATAATTTTTAAGGAGAGGTCTCATGGAGAACGAAAAAATCGTCGACACTGTCGAAGCCTTGATGGCGAAAATCGAACAGGTCAGGAAAGCGCAGGAAATTTTCGCGACCTACAGCCAGGAGCAGGTGGACAAAATTTTTGCCGCCGCGGCTCTCGCTGCCAACAGCCAGCGTATCCCGCTCGCGAAAATGGCGGTCGCCGAAACGGGCATGGGTATCGTGGAGGATAAGGTCATCAAAAACCATTATGCCGCCGAGTATATCTACAACAAGTACAAGCATACCAAAACGGTGGGCGTGATCGAAGAGGACGCTTCTTTCGGCGTGAAAAAGATCGCGGAACCGATCGGCGTCGTCGCGGCGGTCATCCCGACCACCAACCCGACTTCCACGGCGATCTTCAAAACGCTCATCTGTCTGAAAACTCGCAACGGCATCATCATCTCGCCGCACCCCCGCGCAAAGGCCTGCACCATCGCGGCGGCGAAGGTCGTTCTCGACGCAGCCGTCAAAGCGGGCGCGCCCGAGGGCATCGTCGGCTGGATCGACGTCCCTTCGCTGGAGCTTACCAACACGCTCATGAAAACGGCGGACATCATCCTTGCGACGGGCGGCCCCGGCATGGTCAGGAGCGCGTACAGCTCGGGCAAACCGGCGCTCGGCGTCGGCGCGGGCAACACTCCCGCCATCATCGACGAGACGGCAAACATTCAGGTCGCCGTCAACTCCATCATTCACTCCAAAACGTTCGATAACGGCCTTATCTGCGCGTCCGAACAGTCGGTCATCGCCGAGGACGCGGTTTACGACGCCGTTAAGGAAGAGTTCGTAAAGCGCGGCTGCTATATCCTCAACGACGAAGAGAAGGATAAAGTGCGCAGCACCATGATCATCAACGGCGCGCTGAACGCGAAGATCGTCGGCCAGCGTGCGCCCAGGATCGCCGAGATCTGCGGCTTTACCGTTCCCGATACGGCGAAGATCCTCATCGGCGAAGTGGAAAGCGTTGAGCTGGAAGAGGCGTTCGCGCACGAAAAACTTTCCCCCGTTCTCGCGCTGTACCGCGCCAAAGATTTCGACGAAGCGGTCGCCAAGGCCGAGCGCCTCATCGCGGACGGCGGTTACGGCCACACGGCTTCCCTCCACATCGACGTGGTGAGGGGCAAAGAAAAGATCGCAAAATGGCAGGAAGCGATGAAGACCTGCCGCATGATCATCAACATGCCTTCTTCGCAGGGCGCGATCGGCGACATTTACAACTTCAAACTCAACCCTTCGCTCACCCTCGGCTGCGGCACGTGGGGCGGTAACTCGGTTTCCGAGAACGTAGGCGTAAAACACCTTCTGAACATCAAGACATTAGCGGAGAGGAAAGAAAATATGCTTTGGCTCAGGCTTCCTGAAAAAGTTTACCACAAGAGGGGCTGCCTGCCCGTTGCCCTCGACGAACTCAAAAACGTCATGGACAAAAAGAGGGCGTTCATCGTCACCGACGAGTTCCTGTATAAAAACAACTACATCAAACCCATCACCGACAAACTGGACGAGATGGGCATCCGTTACACCTGCTTCTACAACGTCGCGCCCGATCCGAACCTCGCCTGCGCGAAGGAAGGCGCAAAACTCATGACCGAGTTCCAGCCCGACGTGATCATCGCCCTCGGCGGCGGCTCCGCGATGGACGCCGGCAAGATCATGTGGGTGCTCTACGAACATCCCGAAGTGGACTTCCTCGACATGGCGATGCGCTTTATGGATATCCGCAAGAGGGTATACACTTTCCCGAAGATGGGCGAAAAGGCTTACTTCATTGCCATCCCTACCTCCGCAGGTACGGGTTCGGAAGTGACCCCGTTCGCGGTCATCACCGACGAAACAACGGGCATCAAGTATCCTTTGGCCGATTATGAGCTGTTGCCGAAGATGGCGATCGTGGATGCAGACTTTATGATGTCCATGCCGAAGGGGCTTACTTCCGCTTCCGGTATCGACGCTCTTACCCACGCGCTCGAAGCGTATGCGTCCGTCATGGCGACGCCGTATACCGACGGTCAGGCGCTCGTCGCGGCAAAACTGATCTTCGAATATCTGCCCCGTGCTTATGCAAACGGAGCGAACGATCCCGAAGCGCGCGAAAAGATGGCGGACGCTTCCTGCATGGCGGGTATCGCGTTTGCGAACGCATTCCTCGGCGTGTGCCATTCCATGGCGCACAAACTGGGCGCGTTCCATCATCTGCCGCACGGCATTGCGAATGCTCTGATGATCGACGAGGTCATCCGCTTCAACAGCGCCGAAGTTCCCACGAAGATGGGCACCTTCCCGCAGTATGCATATCCTCACACCAAGAGAAGGTATGCCGAAGTCGCGGAGTTTTTGGGCATCGGCGGCAAAGACGACGACGCCAAAGTCAAAAACCTGATCAAGGCGATCGACGAGCTGAAAGAAAAGGTCGGCATCAAAAAGACGATCAAAGATTACGGCGTGGACGAAAAGAACTTCCTCGACAGGCTCGACGAAATGTGCGAACAGGCGTTCGACGACCAGTGCACGGGCGCGAACCCCCGCTATCCGCTCATCTCCGAGATCAAGGAAATGTATCTTAAATGCTATTACGGTAAATAAGGAGGGGAAATTACCATGGCAGAAATCATTCAGAAAACAGACAAAAAAACCATTTACAGAGAGGGCAAAACGCTCGTCAAGCTGTTCAACAGCTCTTATCCGAAGTCTGACGTTTTGAACGAAGCGCTCAACACGGCGCGCGTGGAGGAAGGGACTTCTCTCAACGTGCCCGCCGTGCACGAGGTCACCAAAGTGAACGGAGAGTGGGCGATCGTCCTCGATTTCGTCGAGGGAAAGACCATGCAGCAGCTCATGGACGAGAATCCGGACAAAATGCAGCAGTATCTCGAAGAGTTTGTCGATCTGCAGGTCGAAGTTCTCACGCAGAAAGTGCCGCTCCTCACGAAGCTGAAGGACAAAATGCACCGCAAAATCTCTTCGACCAAGTTCGACAAGACGACGCGTTACGACCTGCACATTCTTTTGGACTCTCTCCCGCAGCACGATAAGCTCTGCCACGGCGACTTCAACCCCGGCAACATCATCGTCAGCCCCGACGGCAGAAAGTTCATCATCGACTGGGCGCACGCCACGCAGGGCAACGCCCGCTGCGACGCGGCGCGCACCTATCTCCTTTTCAAACTGGAGAAAAAGGACGAGATCGCCGAAGAATACCTCAAACTTTTCTGCGAAAAAACGGGCATCGCAAAACAGCTCGTGCAGAAAGCGCTCCCCATCGTTGCCGCCAGCCAGACGACGAAAGCCGTTCCCGAAGAGCAGGAATTCCTTGCCAAATGGGTCAACGTGGTGGACTACGAGTAATTTAAGCAATTCACAAAAAAGCGCCGAGCTGTCGGCGCTTTTTTTCGTGAGGGCAGGGGCGCAACAACCGCAATGTAATCATCGCGCTTATGAGTTTGATATTTTGGGCGGTGATAGATTCTGTAAAGAGTTCTCTTTTATTATGATAAGAGCCTATAACTTTTATAACCGGTAAAAATGTCTTGCCCTACTTGACATAGATTATATCTTGTGTTACAATATAAAAAAACTTAATTTTCTATATTTATTATCAGTATATCACAAAAGAAAAATTTCTATACTATGGACATACTGACCAGAGGAGAAAACTTTGAAAACATCAATTTATAATATATATTTTTCTGATGCTGGTAATAATTATATATTTAATACATGGCATGGTTCATTGATAAGCGTTGACGATAATTTGTTTGAACAATTTATCAATAAGGGAATCGACCTCATCAGCAAGGAGAAAATTAATGAACTAATAAAATATGGGTTTTTAACGGAAGTTGACAATGAATATGAAACAGTTGTGCGGGAAAATGAAGAAAAATTTAAAAGAGCCGCCAAACTTTCTGTCGTTATAGAGCCAACATTGAAGTGCAATGCCAAGTGTCCGTATTGCTTTGAAAAAGGAGTTGGATATAATGATTTAGATGAAGGAAGTGCGGATAATATAGTCAATTATATTATTGACAATTCGGCCCAAAGACAGGTTCACATAACTTGGTTTGGCGGAGAACCATTAGTAAATCCTGAAATAATTTCATATATATGCAAAAAACTTCGCGATAAAAATGTGCGTTTTTATTCCACAATGATTACAAATGGTTATTTGCTTGATAGTAATATTGAAAATTTTGAAAGGTGGAATCTAAAACGCATCCAAATAACATTGGATGACTTGTTTGAGAAATTTGACAGTATAAAAAACATAGCACCGAATTCATTTATAAAAATTATTAAAAATATACATAAAGCAATGCGTGCTAATATTAAAGTGTCGATTAGAGTAAACTTTAATAGCGAAAATTATGCTAATTACAAAAACATAATTAAATTTGTATTTGATGAATTTAAAAACAATGTCAACTTGTATTTTCATGATATTATAGGCGCTTCATTTAAAACACCTTTTGAGGTAAGCCCTAATCCATTAATAGACATTTATTCTGAATTGATAAAGTATGGTTATATAAAAAATATTAAGGACATGAAAATTAAAAGGACATTTTATGCCTGTGCAATTAATGAACCTACGTATATCAATGTCGGGCCAAATGGAACTGTTACTAAGTGTGAACATTATGTAGGGAAAGATAGTATGTTTAATGTTGGCAATATAAATGACCCCAACTTTAATCCGAATAAAAATTTTAATATTTATCGGGAGCCCTGTAAAAAATGTGTGTGTTTTCCAATTTGTGGCGGTGGGTGCATGGCGAATCACTTAATCCGAGAAGATGCAGGATGTATTCGTATTAAAAACTGTGTAAAAGATTTATTAAAATTATATATAAAGGAGAAAAACAATGGAAATATTAATGATCAACTTTGTTGATAGCAATGATCCGAAAGAAAGCAAAAATAATTATAGCAGTTGCGATTGGCATGGATGTGATTGTGAATATAACTGTTATAGCGATGACGACTGCACTTCTGATTCTTTCTAATTGCAAAGCATTATTTTTTGCGTTTCATAAAGCGAGGAAAATGCGGCATACTGTAAATAAAAACGGTGGAGAGACTTTATGCCTACAATTCTGCAATATATTCTGATCGCTCTCGCGGCGATCGTCGTGCTGTGCATCGTGCTCAAACTCTTTAAGGTCACGTTCAAAACGATCTTAAAGATCGCGATCAACGCGGTCATCGGCGTTGCGCTCATCTTTCTTTTGAACTTTATCCCCGGCGTGAATATCCCGATCGTATGGTGGTCGGCATTGGTGGCCGGTATTTTCGGCGTCGTCGGCGTTATCGTGCTTCTTATCCTTAACTTTTTCTTGTTTTAACGGTGCAAAACTTTTTGCAACGGCGGCATTTTGCGATACGGCCGCCTGCGCTTGCCGTAAGCGCGAAACGGCCGTTTGCCGGTTCATCGGAGGATCGCCTTCCGGGATAGAAAACAAAACATAAAAAATCCGCCCGCAGAAATTCTGCGGGCGGCAATCGTTTCGGCCGTTTATTGCTGCATTTCCTCTTTGCGCGCTTTTACGATCTTTTCCGATTCGGCAAAGGGCACTTCGTCGTAGCGTTCGAGTTCCGCCACGAACCTGCCGCGCCCCTGCGTCATGCTGCGGAGATCGGTCGCATATTTTTGTATTTCCGCCTGCGGCGCTTCGGCGTTCACAACCTGCATGTCTTCCATCATGTCGATGCCGAGTATCCTGCCGCGGCGCTTGTTCATGTCGCCCATGATGTCGCCGAGGTACGATTCTGGGATGGCGATCTTCATCTTCATGATCGGCTCCAAAAGCACGGGATTGGCGTTTTTCAGGCCCTCTTTGAAAGCGAGCGCCGCCGCGAGCTTGAACGCCATTTCGGAGGAGTCCACGTCGTGATAACTGCCGTCGTACAGTACGGCGCGCAGTCCCGTCACGGGGTAACCTGCCAGCACGCCGTGGGGCAGGCATTCGACAAGCCCCTTTTCCACGGCGGGGATGTACTGTTTGGGGACGGAACCTCCCACGACTTCTTCGGCGAATTCGAAGTCGCCGTCAAACGGCTCGAAGCGCACTTTGCAATGCCCGTACTGCCCGTGCCCGCCCGACTGTTTTTTGTGCTTGCCTTCCGCCTCGACCGTCTTGCGGATGGTCTCTTTGTAGGCGATCTTCGGCGTTTTCAAAAGGGCGGAAACGTTGAACTTCGCCTTTAATTTTTTGTTGATGACGTCAAGGTGGGTTTCGCCCTGCCCGCTGATGATCATTTCGCCCGTGTCCGCGTTTTTGCTTACGGAGAAGGAATAGTCTTCTTCCGCAAGGCGGTTGAGCCCCTGGAAAATTTTGTCCTCTTCGCCTTTCTTTTCGGCGTAGATCGCCATGGAAAGCACGGGGCGGGGGAAGTGGATGGGGTCGAATCTGAGTTTCGCGTTCTCGTCGCAGAGGGTGTCGCCCGTGTTGGTGGCGGCAAGTTTGCTCACCGCGCCGATATCGCCCGCCGTAAGTTCGGATACCGTCTCCTGTTTTTTGCCTTTCAAAAGATATATCTGGCTGATGCGTTCGGTCTTGCCCGTTGCGGCGTTGTAGACGCTGCTTCCCGCCTTGAGCGAGCCGCGGAAGACCTTCATTACGTTCATTTTGCCGACGAAGGGGTCGACGACCGTCTTGAACACCTGCGCCGCGAACGGCCCGTCCTCCGTGCAGGTCACCTCGATCATGTCGTCTTTTTCCACGCCCGAAGCGAGCATTTCGCGCCGTTCTTCCGCGCTGGGCATGTATTTCACGATCTCGTCCATAAGGTTGATGATGCCGCGGTTTTGCAGCGCCGAGCCCGCCATGACGGGGATCGTGTTCACGTTGTAAATGCCTTTGCGGATGCCGTGTATGGTCTCGTCTTTGGAAAGGGAACCCTCCTCAAAGTATTTGTCGAGCAGTGCTTCGTCATTTTCCGCGGCCGTTTCCATAAGGTTTGCCTGCATTTCGGCGAGCGTGCCTTTGAGATCTTCGGGAATGGGGATGGACTTTTTCTGCGCCTCGTCCGCGAAGCGGTAGCAAGTCTCTTTGAGCGCGTTCACGTACCCGACCATCTTGTTTCCTTCCATGATCGGGATCTGGATGGGCGCGATTTTGCCCGCGTATTTTTCGGTCAGCGCCGCAACCGTGCCTTTATAGTCCGCGTTTTCCTTGTCTACGCCGTTGATGAAGATGACCATGGGGATCTTTGCTTTCAGGCAGGTATCGATGCTCTTTTCCGTTCCGACCGAAAGCGTGCCCGAAGCGCTCGTCACGATGAGCGCGCCGCCCGCGGCGCGAAGCGCTTCGTTGCGTTCCCCTTCAAAATCGTAAAACCCGGGAACGTCGAGGAGGTTGAGTTTTACTCCGTCCCACATGGTGTACGCCATGGAGAGGGAAATGGACATCTTTCTCGCGATCTCCTGTTCGTCATAGTCGGTCACCGTGTTGCCTTCGGTCACTTTGCCGAGGCGGTCTGTCGAGCCGCCGTTGAAGAGGATCGCCTCGCAGACGGATGTCTTTCCCTCGCCGCTGTGCCCGATGATCGCAATATTCCGGATGTCTTTCGCCTTGATGCTCATAATTTTGTACTCCCTTATCTGCGGGCGGAAATTTGCAAAATGCCCGCTTCCCATTTATTATATAATAAAACTCGCGCCTTTTCAATAGGTATTTGAAAATTTTTCGCAAAAAATGTAAATTTATGCGCTTTTGCTTGTCTGCAAAGCCTTTGCGGGCTATAATATAGAGCGGGAGCAATGTACCATGGAACAGACGTTTATCCGAGAGATCGCCCTGATCGGCGAGGAAAATTTTAAAAAACTCCGGCGCGCGCGCGTGGCGGTGTTCGGCATCGGCGGCGTCGGCTCGTATGCGGCGGAGGCGCTCGTGCGCGCGGGGATAGGGGCATTGACCTTTATAGACGGCGATGCCGTCGCGGAGAGCAATCTGAATCGCCAACTCATCGCGCTGCGTTCCACGTTGGGCAAAAACAAGGCGCTCGTCATGAAGGAGCGCGCCGCCGACATTGCGCCCGAATGCGCCTGCGAGGCGGCGGATTTCTTTTATGATGAAAAGACGGCGGACATGTTCGACCTGTCCCGCTATGATTATATTGCCGACTGCATCGACAGCGTAAAGAACAAGATCCTGCTCATTTCCCGCGCGCGGGCGGCGGGCGTGCCCGTCATTTCCTGCATGGGGGCGGGGAACAAAACGGACGGCGGAGCGTTTAAGGTTGCGGATATTGAAAAGACGCGCGAATGCCCCTTGGCGAAGATCGTCCGCCGCGAGCTGAAAAAGGCGGGCGTTTCGGGCGTAAAGGCGGTATATTCGGAAGAAAAGCCGCTCGTACCCGACAGAAACGGCGCGCGGGATGGGGAAAAATTTATCGGCAGCATTTCCTTTGTGCCCTCGGCGGCGGGCCTGCTGCTCGCAGGGGAGATCGTGAAGGATATTATCAAAAAATAAAATACGGACAAAACAAAATCGCCGCCGCAGAATTTTCTGCGGCGGCGATTTCCGTGTTGAATCGATTTTGATCGGCTGTTGCGTCAGAATATCCCGCTGCCGTCCTCGATGTCGCCTTCGGGGGCGAGGAGCTTTAAATTGCCCTCTTTGTCTTCGGCGCAGAGGATCATCCCCTCGCTCACGATGCCGCGCAGTTTTGCGGGTTTGAGGTTGGTGATCATCACGACTTTTTTGCCGACCATCTCTTCGGGCGAATAGAATTTTGCGATGCCGCTCACCACCGTGCGCGTCTCGTCGCCGATTTTCACCGTGCTTTTGAGCAGTTTGTCGCTCTTTTCCACCTTTTCGCAGGCGATCACCTTGGCGATCTGCATTTTTACCTTTGCAAAGTCGTCGATCGCGATCTCGGCGGGGTATTCGGGCTCGTGCGCCTTTTTCTGCTCGGGCTTTTTCTCTTCCTTCTTCGGCTCGTTCGCGGCGTGCATGGCGTCGTAGGCGGCCTCTACGTCTTTATAATTGCGGCGGGCAAAGAGGTGCTCTTCCGCGGGGGAAACCTTCGTGCCGTTTTTGATCAGCCCGAATTTGCCGAGCGAATCGTATGCGCGCAGGGGGCAGTTGAACTGCTTTGCGACCTTTTCCGCCGTTTCGGGCAGGAAGGGCTGCAAGAGGGACGCGGCGATCATGATGCTTTCCGAAAGGTTGTACAAAACGGTGGAAAGGCGGCCCTTTTTCGCCTCGTCTTTGGCGAGTATCCAGGGGGCGGTCTCGTCGATGTATTTATTGCAGCGGCGCAGAAAGGAGAATATCTCTCCGAGCGCGTCGGAAATTTTGAATTCGTCCGTCTTCGCGGCGACTTTCGCGTACAGGCCTTCCGCCATGGCGCGCAGATCCCCGTCCACGGGTTCGGCTTCGCCCTTGTCGCAAAGCTCGCCCCCGAAGTATTTCAAACTCATCGCCGCCGTGCGCGAAACGAGGTTGCCCAAATTGTTGGCAAGATCCGAATTTACCCGTTCGGTGATGAGCTCCCAGGTGATGTTGCCGTCGTTATCGAATGGCATGTCGTTTAAAACGAAGTAGCGCACCGCGTCCACGCCGAAAATTTTGACGAGTTCGTCCGCATAAATAACGTTCCCGCGCGATTTGCTCATCTTGCTCCCGTCCATCAAGAGCCACGGGTGCCCGAAAACCTTTTTGGGCAGGGGAAGCCCGAGCGCCATCAGAAAAATCGGCCAATAAATGGTGTGGAAGCGTATGATGTCTTTCCCGATCACGTGCACGTCCGCGGGCCAGTACTTTTCAAAAAGTTTGTCGGAATTTCCGTCCGCGTCGTATCCGAGCCCCGTGATGTAGTTTGTAAGCGCGTCCAGCCAGACGTATACGACGTGCCCGTCGTCAAAGTCTACGGGGATGCCCCATTTGAACGAGGTGCGCGAAACGCAAAGATCCTGTAAGCCCGGCTTTAAAAAGTTGTTCACCATCTCGTTCTTGCGGGATACGGGGGTGATGAACTCGGGGTGCTCGTCGTAATATTGCATCAGGCGGTCGGCATATTTGCTCATTTTAAAGAAGTACGCCTCTTCCTTCGCGGGCTTTACCTCCCTGCCGCAGTCGGGGCATTTGCCGTCCACAAGCTGCGAGGGCGTCCAGAACGATTCGCAGGGCGTGCAGTACATGCCTTCGTAAGCGCCCTTATAAATATCTCCCTGTTCGTACAGTTTTTTGAAAATTTTCTGCACCTGTTTTTCGTGGTATTCGTCGGTGGTGCGGATAAACTTGTCGTAGGAAACGTTCATCAAGTCCCAGATGCCCTTGATCTGCGCCGCAACGCCGTCCACGAACTGTTTGGGCGTAGTGCCCGCGGCGGCGGCCTTTTCCTCAATTTTCTGCCCGTGTTCGTCCGTGCCCGTCTGAAAACGCACGTCGTAGCCCTGGTTGCGTTTGAACCGTGCGATGGCGTCCGTCAGCACGATCTCGTACGTGTTGCCGATGTGCGGCTTGCCCGAAGTATAGGCGATCGCCGTGGTGATGTAGTAGGGTGTTTTCTCTTTCATACCTGCCTGCCTTTTGCCGCGCCGTGCGGCGGTGCTTACTGAATTGTAAATATTTACAAACATTATAACGCATTTTCCGCCGATTGTAAACAAAAAAGCGCGCCGCATTCGGCGCGCCCGAAAAACATATTTAAAAAGAAAGAGGAAAGCGTCCCGCGAACGGGCTTTTTGCCGCTTTAATATTTTTCCTCGTAAAATGCGTTGTTGATGTAATCGGCGTCGAAAAATTCAGACAAGGTGATGCCGATCGCGTCGCACAAAAGTTTTAATGTCGTAATCCTCGGGAAGCCCGATGTTTTGTTAGTAATGCCGTATATCGTCGAAGGCGTAATGCCTGCTTTGATGCTCCATCGCGGAATCGTAATGTTGTGCTTTTCGGAAAGTTCGTAAATTCTTTTTATCAGTGCGTCGAGAAGATCCATGATTTTCCTCGAATTTTTTGATAAGAATATTATAGACATTTTATCTTAAAAAATCTTCCTGAAAATAAGAATTGAAAATAAGTACTAATATCCGTATTTTGCTTGACAAACGGAACGCAAAGTGTTAGTCTCTTTATAAACCGAACGCATTCAGTATACGGGGTCTTGTATACCCGACACACCAATGTGATTCCGATTCGGCATTGTTCGGTTGCGGGGGATAAGCGGACGCGAGCCGTCGGCTTGTATCTCCTTTTCGGCCAAACCGCCGCCCCCGTTCGGGGCGGCGGTTTGGCGTTTTCGCGTGCAAAATTTTTGCGGCGGTTCTTATTTTGCCGCCGCGCGCATAAGATACCCCGAAAAGGGGACAAGTTTATGAACGTTTTATTTGCGCTGGTCTTTCTCGTATCTTCGGCGGCGGTGCTTTTGTTTTCGCCCGAATCCTTTCTGCCCGCGCTGCTTTCGGGCGCGGAGAGCGCCTTGAAACTGGGGGTGACGCTCGCCGCCGTGTACACCGTATGGCTGGGCTTTTTAAAGATCGCGGAGGACGCAAAACTCACGCGCGCGCTCGCAAAGGGGTTAAAGCCCGTCACTTCACGGCTGTTTCGGGTAAAGGACGAGGAAACGCTCGGGCACATCGCGGTGAACATGTCGGCAAATCTTCTGGGCATGGGCGGCGCGGCGACCCCCGCGGGCATTTCCGCCATGCGCCGCATGGAAAGATCGGAAAATAAAAATTACGCGCAGGCGATGCTCTTTGTCGTAAATTGCGCGGGGCTGCAGCTTTTGCCCGTCACCGTCGTTTCTTTGCGCGAAAAGTTCTGTTCTGCTTCCTCGTACGACGTCATTTTGCCCGTCATGCTCGCGTCCCTTTTCGCCCTCGTTCTGGGCGCGGCGCTCGTGCGCGTTTTTTGCGGAGCAAAGAAAAAGAGATGACGGCGTTCGTCTACATCCTGCCCGCGCTGTTTTTTATAGCGATCCTCATCGCGGCGGTGCGCAGGGTCAAAGTGTACGACAGCTTTGCCGAGGGCATAAAGGGGGCGGTGCCGCTCGTCTTGTCCCTCTTTCCGTACATCGCCGCCATACTTATTTTGTCCTCCCTGTTCGAGGCGAGCGGCCTTTCTTCCGCATTGGAAAAGGCGCTTTCGCCCGCCTTCGAATTTTTGGGTATCCCGCCCGAAATATCGCGGCTGGTGCTCATCAAGCCCTTTTCGGGCAGCGGCTCGGCGGCGGTGCTGTCGGAAATTTTTGCCGAATACGGCGCGGACTCGTACATCGCCCGCTGCGCGAGCGTCGTGTATGCCTCGGGGGAGACGGTTTTTTATATGTCAGCCGTGTATTTCGCGGGGCAGAAAAAAAAGACGCCCGCGCTCCCCGTCGTCATTGCGCTCGCGGCGAATTTTGTCGCCGTTATTTTCGGCTGCCTGCTCTGCCGCATTTTATGAAAGCGCTTAAAAAATGTTAATTGCTTACATATTTGCCGAAATATGCCGAAAAAAGGCGAAAAAGTGTGAATTTCTAACAAAAATCGTTCCAAAAAATAATTTAAAAAAATTTTTAAAAAATAAAAAAAATTGCTTTACTTTTTTCCGCGTATCGAATATAATATGCGTGTAATCAAACGAAAGACGCAAGGGCTTCCGCTTGGTTACCTTAAATAGCTCATCATTTTCCCCCTTATCATATATGGATCGGGCGCAGAACCGCAAGGCTCTGCGCCTGATTCATTTTTTGTTTGTCCGCCGGTATTTGCTTGCGGCGGAGCGTGGGCGGTGCGGAGTGCGCGCGTGTCTGCGGAGTGCGCGGCTTGCCTCCCGTTTTTGAGGATGCGCGCCGCCTGTTCGCGTGGCGCGGCGCTTGCGCGGCTTGCCTGCATGGCAGCGGTCAGAAATGTTTCCGTTTTCGGAAGTTTCGTAAAAAGCGCCTGTTTGACGCGCGAGCGGCCTTTTTCATCGGATTTTGTAAAACGGGGCGCATGATTTGTTTGTTGAGATCTGTTATCGGAATAAATCTGACATAGACGGTAGAAAAAAGGGCATAATAAATATGGCGGGCAGCATAAGCCGAGGCGAAGCATTCGGCTAAAAATTCAGCCGCTGCCTGAAAGTAAGGAGAAGCAAAATGAAAAAGTTGGTAACCTTTGCATTGTCTGCCGCTTGCGTTTGCGGGCTTGCGCTGGGCATTGCCGCCTGCGGAGACGATAACGACGATGCGCATACTCACAAACTTATGAAAGTTGACGCCGCAAGCGCGACATTTTTTGAGAACGGCAACAGCGAATATTATACCTGCGACTGCGGAAAATATTTTTCCGACAGCGAAGGCAAAAACGAGATACGCAAAGATTCCTGGGTGATTGCCGCCGTCGGTACGACGGCCGACGCGTTCGACGCGTTCACCGTCTATAATTCGGCGAGTACGAAGGGTTCGAAGGGAATCGTCTGCGGCCTCGATACGGGCGCGAACGCGGGGCCTGCCACCTATTTCGGCGAAGAGGACAAAAACCTCGAATGGGACGGCGGCAAAACGACGATCGGCTTCATGCTCGACCTTTCCGCGCTCGAAGAGAACGACTTTACGATCTGGGTACTTGCGTTCAATAAGCAGGAAGAGGGCGAGTATGTGCATAGCGGTACACACGAACTCCGCATCGGCATCGCAAAAACGGAGACCGGGTTTGTCGCAAATATGCTTGCCGGAGTGGGATTTGACGAAACGGCCGACCTCGCACAGATCGTAGACGGCGGGAAAGCGTTCACCGAAGACGACATTGCCGTAACTTTTGAAATGTCATATGACAAAAGCGACAGTAAAATGACGTACACGCTGACGGTCGCCGGGCAGGAATTCAGCGGTTCGACGGTTTTTGAAGCGCAACTTACAGGGTTCCGCTCCCTGTGGAACGCGTATTTGAACAAGGACGGCGTAGAGGCGTATAACTTTACAAGAGTATAAAAAACGGAAGGCTCCCCGCTAGGCATGCGGGGAGCCTTTTCAGTATAAAGAGGAACTGCAACGCGGTTCCTCTTTTGCGTTTTAAGGTGAGCCGTACATTTACAGCCGCGGCACTTCTTCCCCTCCGCCGAATATATGCTGCGCGATTTTAACGTCGGCGTTCGCGTCTTTGCAGTACCAGTCCGCGCCGATCTTTTTTGCGTAATCGGCATTCAGCACCGCCCCGCCGACCATCACGCGGCATGCGGGGCATTCTTTGCGCAAAAGCCGTATCGTCTCTTCCATGTTCGCGACGGTCGTCGTCATCAGCGCGGAAAGCCCGCAAAGTTTTATATCCTGCTCGCGGCAGACGCGCACGATCTCTTCGGGCGGCACGTTTTTGCCCAGATCGATGACCTTGTATCCGTAATTTTCCAGCACGGTCTTTACGATGTTTTTGCCGATGTCGTGGATGTCGCCCTTGACGGTCGCCAGAACGATCTTGCCCTTTTCCGTGCCCGCGTTTCCGCCGAGGCGCTTTTTTACTTCGTCGAAGCACAGTTTCGCGCTCTCCGCCGCCGAAATGAGCTGGGGCAGGAAGAGCACGCCCTTTTCGTAATCGTCGCCCACGGCGTTGAGCGCGGGGATGAGGTAATCGTCTATGAGGGAAAGGGGAGAGACCGTTTCCAGAAGTTCGCGCGCGCGGTCTGCCGCCTCGGGCAGCCCCTTTGCGATGCAGTAAAAGATGTCTCCGCTCTTCGCTTGCGCGGAAGCCGCGCCCTTTGCGCCCGTCACGCTCGTCTGTACGGTCACGGCGCCGTACTTTTCGGTGTAGGCGGCGCAGTTTTTGTCTTTGCCGGTCAGGGCGTTGAACGCCGCCACAGCCTGCATGTTTTCGGGAATGTTGGGGTTGATGATGGGAAGATCCAGTCCCGCGAACATCGCGCCGGTCAGAAAGGCTGTGTTTATGATCTGGCGGTTCGGAAGCCCGAAGGAGATGTTGCTCACGCCGAGCACCGTCTTTACGCGGTGTTTTTTCTTGATTTGCCGTATCGCTTCCAGCGTCCGGCATGCCTGCGCCTGTTCCGCGCTCACGGTAAGCGTGAGGCAGTCGATGTACACGTCCTCTTCGGGGATGCCGTACTCTTGCGCGCGGGCGATGATCTTTTCCGCGATCTTTACGCGCTCCTTTGCCGTTTTGGGGATGCCGCGCTCGTCCATCGTCAGCCCCACGACCGCCGCGCCGTACTTCGCCGCGAGGGGAAGGATGGCATCGAGCACCTTGTCCTCCCCGTTCACAGAGTTTACGACGGCTTTGCCCGTGTACGCGCGCAGGGCGGCTTCGATCGCGTCGGGCTTTCCGCAGTCTATCTGCAAAGGCAGGTCGCACACCGCCTGCACGTGCTTTACGAGTTTGGTCAGAACCGCCTTTTCGTCCAATTCGGGAAGCCCCGCGTTCACGTCGAGTATGTCCGCGCCCGCGTCCGCCTGTTCGAGCGCCTGCTGCGTGACGTAGCCGTAATTGCCCTCGTAAAGAGCCGCTTTCATCGCCTTTTTGCCCGTCGGGTTGATGCGTTCGCCGATGACGCGCACGCCGTCTATTTCCACCGTTTTCGTCGCCGAACAGACGGCGGAGCGGCGTTTATAGGGGGAAGGCGCGGGCTTTGCGGCGTCTGCCAGGGCGCGCAGTTTTTTGATGTATTCGGGCGTCGTGCCGCAGCACCCGCCGATGACGCGCACGCCCATGCCGAGCATTTCCTTATACACTTGCGCAAATTCGTCCGCGCTCACGCTGTAGTCGGAGTTTTCGTCGGGCAGCCCCGCGTTCGCCTGCACGATGACGGGCTTTTGCGTGTTTTCGAGAATGGTCTTTACGGCGGGCAAAAGCTGTTTCGGCCCGAGCGAACAGTTCACGCCCACCGCGTCCGCGAGGGGAGAGGCGGTCATGGCAAAGCAGTCGGCGGCGCACCCCGTGAACGTCCTGCCGTTTTGCTCGAAGGTCATCGAACAGATCACGGGCAGGCCGGTGTTTTCGCGCGCCGCAAGGAGGGCTGCTTTGAGTTCTGCAAGGTCGGTCATCGTCTCGATGAGGATGAGGTCGGCGCCCTTGCCCGCCCGCATCTGCCGCGCGAAAATTTCGTACGCCTCGTCAAAGGTCAGGCTTCCGATGGGCTCCAAAAGCTGTCCGATCGGCCCGACGTCGAGGGCGACGAATTTATTGCCTGCCGCCCGCCGCGCGATGTCCACCGCGGCCTTTATAAGGTTTTCGGAAAGCTCCCTGCCGCCCGCCTTTTTTTCGTTCGCGCCGAAGGTGTTCGCCGTGATCACGTCCGCGCCCGCTCCGGCGTATTCGCGGTGGATCTCTTCGATGAGTTCGGGGCGCTGTATGTTCAGAAGTTCCGGCACGGTACCGATCTCGATGCCGTATTCCTTCGCCTTTTTTTGCAGCATCGTGCCGAACGCGCCGTCGAACACGACGATGTTTTCTTTCAAATACGATAAAAAGTCCATGGTTCACCCCTCCCGCCGGAATGCGCAGTCTCTTTTGGCGCACCCGCCGCATTTGTGCCCGCATCCGCTTCCCTGCGGCTTTTCGGGCGCGGGTTCGTCCGTGATCCCCGCGATCGCGGTGATCGATTTTCTCGGCGTGAGCAGAAAGCTCTCGTCGCAGCAGAGCCCGATGCGGGTGTCCGTTTTGAGTATTTTACAGATGTCCTTCTGCGCTTCGAGGGGAAAATCGCCGTACCCGCACGAAAAGCGGGGGGTCAGCCTGCGCCCGCAGCTCTTTTCGAGGTCGCCGCAGATGTCGTCGGCATAACTTTCCACGGCGCAGGAGGCGGCGGTGTCGAACAAGAGCGCTTCGTTTTCGCTTTTTGCCGAAAGGCGCATGAGTTCCCTCTCCGCCCCGACGCCTATGGTCATCGCCATAAGGTATACTTCGCGGCAGCCGGAAAGGTGCTTTCTGATGTCCTCGCCTTCGAGAAAAAATCCCGTGTTGCCGAGGGTAAAGTTCTCGTTCAGCGCAAGGCGAACCGCTACCGAGCGCGGCTCTGCCGCGGCCAGGCACCGCTTTGCCGCCTCGTCCAGTTTGTTTTGCAGCGTTTCGTCTATCTCCTGCCCTTTCCAGCCGAGGTAGCGCAAAAGTTCGTTTTTTTGTATTTCCATAATGCAGAACCCAAAGGAACGGGGGTTATCCGTTCACTTCGTTTAATATGTGCTTTACGCTTTCCGTAATGCGTTCGGCGACGTACGCGTTGTTCATTACGTACAGGTGTATGCCCGAAACGCCCGCCGATAAAAGGTCTGCGATCTGCGAAACGGCGTAGGCGATGCCCGCCTCCATGAGCGCTTCGGGTTTATCGTAAAAGCGGGAGATCATGCGGGAAATGCCCGCGGGGATCTTCGCGCCCGAAAGGGCGATCGTCCTGTCCACGTGCGATTTTTTGACGAGCGGCATGATGCCCGCCTGCACGGGCACGTCGATGCCCGCGAGCGAGAGCATGTCGCGGAAGCGGAAAAAGTCCTCGTTGTCGTAAAAGAGCTGTGTGTTGAGGTGCGTGACCCCCGCGTCCACCTTCTTTTTGAGGTTGCGTATGTCGGTGAGGATGTCCGGGCTTTCCGGATGTCCTTCGGGGTAACACGCCCCCGCGATGTCGAATTTGCCCCCGCCCCAGCGGTCGATAAAGGAGACGAGGTCGGACGCGTGGCGGAAGTCCTCCGATTCCTTCGCGCCTTCCACGCGGTCGCCGCGCAGCGCCAGCACGTTGGATATGCCGAGCGAGGAAAGCTCCGAGAGCGTGCGGGATATGTCCGCTTCCGACGAATTGATGCAGGTCACGTGCGCGAGCGGTTCCACGCCGCAGTCTTTTACGAGTTTCGCGATCTCCGCGGTGCGCGCATTGCCCGTGCCGCCCGCGCTGCAGGTCACGGAAATGTAATCGGGGCCGAGCGCCGCGAGTTTTTCCACCGTGCCCGCCACGGCGGCAACGTCCGCCGTCGGTTTGGGCGGAAAGATCTCGAACGACCAGAGGCAGTTTTTCTTTTTGAATAAATCGGATATGCGCATTTTGTTTTCTCCTCCCGCAGTGCGGCGGGACGCTTTATGGGAATATTATACTAAATTTGTCGAAAATGCGCAATCGAATCGGGCGGGCAAAAAAATTGCGTTCTTAAAGGAAACATTCCGGCATAAATTAGAATATATCTCAAAGCGGAGGAAGGTTCTTATGAGCGAAAGCATCGACTACGCGGAAATGCTCGAAATACCCGTAAACACTCTCAACGTGGTAAAAAAGAAGGGCAGAAAGAAGAAGGACGACGATTTGAAAAGCCGCGCCGTCAGAGAAGTCAACGAACGCATGGAAGAGGAAGCGCGCCGCGCGGATGCGGACGCCTTGGCAAACGGCGCGGGTGCGGGGGAGAACGGGGCGGCTTCCCCCGAAGCGGAGGAGCGCGTGGCGGGCAGCGAGGACGTGACCGATTACGTTTCCGACGCGGAAGAAAAGCCGAAAAAAAAATTCTTCGACAGCCGCGTGCTCATCGCGGAATTCGCCGCGGTGTGCGCTTTGGTCGCGCTGATCCTGCTCACGAACATCTTCATGTCCAACAGCGCGATCAACACCTTTTTCGCGGGGCTTACGGGGACGGAAGAGGCGGTTTATGAGGACGACCGCTCCTATGCCGAACTCACCCTCGGCGCGGTCGCGCCCGACGGCATCGAATGCAGCGTTGCGGACGGCGTGCTCACCTTTACGGGGGAATGCAGCGTTTACGCGCCTTACGGCGGCACGGTGCAGAGCGTTGCCGAAACGGACGGCGTTTATACGATCGAGATCGAGCACACGACCTCATTCACCTCCGTCATCACGGGGCTTTCCGCCGCATACTGGGCGGCGGGCGATACCGTGTATGCCACGATCCCCGTCGGGTACAGCGACGGTTCCGCGGCGGTCAGCGTCCGCCTGTACGACGCCGGATCGCTCATCAGTTCGTATTCGGTGAACGAGGAAAACGATATTGTCTGGAACGTGTAAGCGTTTTTTCGGAAAATTGAAAGGGCGGATGCGCTTTGCGGTTCATCCGCTCTTTCTTTTGTTCGGCGTATGGTACGCGTTTTCGGGCAGGCTGTTTTTGTTTCTCGTCTTCACGCTCGTCGCTCTCATGCACGAATGCGGGCACGCCTTCGCGGCGGCGCGCGTGGGGTATCGGCTGGATAAAATCGTTCTGATGCCCTACGGCGCGCTCATTTCGGGCGATATCGAGGGCATCGGGCTGAAAGACGAGATCAAAGTCGCCCTCGCGGGGCCGCTCGTCAACGCGGCGACGGCCGTGCTGTTCGTCGCGCTGTGGTGGTTTTTCCCCGAAACGTATGCGTATACCGACGTCGCCGCCTATGCGAGCGCGGCGATCGCCCTGGTCAACCTCATCCCCGCATATCCCCTCGACGGCGGCAGGATATTGTACTGCGCCGCCGCGGCGAAAAAAGGGGAAAAGTTTGCCCGCCGCCTGGCGCGCGGGGCGGGGCTCGTTTTTGCCGCCGCAATGCTCGCGCTGTTCGTGTACGGCTGTATCCGCGCCGCGGTCAACCTGACCGTGCTGTTTTTCGCCGCCTTTCTCTTTGCGGGCGCGCTGGGCGGGAAGGGATGCGAATACCTTCGTATCCGCGCCGATTACGCGCGGGAGATGAAAAAGGGGATGGAAGTGAGGCGCATCGCCGTCAGGGAGGACTGCACCTTCAAAAAACTTTTTTCCCTGCTCGAACGGGGAAAATACGCCGAATTTATCGTGTACGATGCGGAGGGGGAATATTTGGGCGAACTTTCCGAGGAAGAGTTTTGCGCCCTCGCCGAAAAAGCGGGCATTTATGAACCCATAGGGGCATATCTCGCTTTCAAATAATGTATATTTTTGCTCTTTTTTGAACTTTCGCTTGCAAAGCGGGCTTTTCTATGTTAAAATTAAAGATAAGGAATATCGAACCGCGTAATTTTTTTGCAGCCGCGCGCGGAACGTTCCGCGCGCGGCTCGGCAAGGTTTATAGATCATGCAGAAGAATATGTACTTTGACTACTTCGGGGGCGACTGCTTTGCAGCCGTCACCGAAGGGGACAAGCTCGTCGAATTTCACCTCGATTCGGCGGGCGCTTCCGACATTTCCGGAAACGTCTACAAAGGGCGGGTCGTAAACGTCCTCGAAGGCATGCAGGCGGCTTTCGTCAGCTTCGGCCAGGCGAAAAACGGCTATCTTGCCGCGGGCGACATCCCCGCCGCGGACGCGGTGGTAACGGGCGACGTTTCGGCACATCTCAACGTAAAAGTGGGCGACGAGATCATGGTGCAGGTCTTGAAATCTCCGATCGGCACGAAGGGGGCGCGCCTCACGATGAACCTGTCTTTCGTGGGCAAACACCTCATTTATCTGCCGGGAACGCCGTTTTTGGGCGTTTCCCGCAAGATCGCGGACGAAGGGGAGCGCGCGCAGCTTATGGCCGTGGCGGAAAAACTGCGCTTTGCGGGCGACGGGCTCATCATGCGCACGAACGCGCCGCACGCCGATCTGAAAACGCTGAAAACGGAGGCAAAGTATCTGCGCGGGCTTTACGTCAACGCGCAGGAAGCGTATAAAGAGGCGTCGGTCGGGGATATCGTCCACCGCGACGCGGACGTGCACGTCCGCCTTCTGCGGGATTTCGACATTTCGGATATCGATAAAATTTATATCGGCTCGGAAACGGTTTACCGCCGCGTTTACTCCTTGATGAAGCAGATCGGGATGCGCGGGAAAGCGGTATTGTATAACGGCGAACGTGAGATGTTCGACTTTTTCGGCATCGAACAGCAGGTGCGGGAGATCCTGAGCCCGCGCGTCGAGCTGAAAAACGGCGCCTATCTCATCTTCGACAAGACGGAGGCGCTCACCGTCATCGACGTGAATACGGGCAAATTCATCGGCAATACGGACAATCTCGAAGACACCGTTTTCGAAACCAATCTGCTCGCCGCAAAGGAAGTGGCGCGGCAGGCGCGCCTGCGGAATCTCGGCGGCATCGCCGTCGTCGATTTTATCGATATGGAAAAACCCGAGCATCGGGCCGCCGTTGTAGACGCTTTGCGCGAAGCGCTCAAAGAAGACCGCGCGAAGTGCAACGTTTCCGAAACGAGCGGGCTGGGGCTTGTGCAGTTCACGCGGAAAAAATCCAAAGACGACAACACCGTCATGCTGTCCAAACCCTGCCCGTACTGCAAAGGGGCGGGCACGGTGCTTTCGGATACCTATATCGCGTTCAAGATCAAGATCGCGCTGAAAAACTGCTTTGCGGACGGGTACGAAAATGCGGTCGTCGAACTGAACGCGGGCATTTTCGCGCAGATCTTGTCCAAAAGGATGTTTTCCCATACCCTGAAACACAGCTGGAAGGACAAGCGCGTTTACATGATCCCGCACCGAACCTATCACGAAGAATATTTCACCGTGCGGGGGGACAACAGCAACGTTTTGCATCTGCCGGATACGGCAAAATTGCTATATTGAACGGTCGGGCAATGCGAAAACGCATTGCCTTTTCGTTTTGAGAGGGAGAAAGATGCGCTGCTATATTCAAAAATACCGTTCCCCGTTCGGCGGTATCACGCTCGCGGGCGACGGAGAAACGATCGCGGGGCTCTGGTTCGACGGGCAGAAGTATTACGCCGAAAATTTGCCCGAAGAGCGCGAAGAAAAGGACGCGCCCGTTTTTGCGCGGGCGCGTGAATGGCTGGACGTTTATTTTTCGGGCAAAGAACCGTCTTTTACGCCGCCGCTGTCATCGGAGGGCGTTTCCCCGTTCCGCAAAAGGGTGCGGAAGATCTTGCTCGAAATACCGTACGGCCGTACCGCGACTTACGGAGAGATCGCCGCGCGCATCGCGCGGGAAACGGGCAAAAGGGTCTCCGCGCAGGCCGTCGGCGGCGCGGTGGGGCACAACGCCGTCTCGCTGATCGTTCCCTGCCACCGCGTGGTCGGCGCGAACGGCAGCCTCACGGGCTATGCGGGCGGCACGGACAAAAAAATCGCGCTCCTCAAACTCGAAGGGGCGGATGTTTCGGGGCTGTTCGTCCCGAAAAGGGGGACGGCGCTTTGACGGATATATAAACAGCGCCCGTTTCCGCGATACGCGGAAACGGGCGCTGTATCAGTAATCCGTTCTTCCCAAAAGATAATCGGCGGAGACCTGAAAATAATCGCAGATCTTGACGATCATCGCTATATTGGGTTCGATCAGTTCCTTTTCGTACCGGCTGATCGATTGCTGATTCGTGCCGAGATCAAGGGCCAGCTGCGCCTGGCTCAAATGATATGTTTCGCGCAGTTCTTTGAGGCGCTCGCCGTACATCTCTTCACCCCCTGATCGGATAATACACAATAATTGAGTATTACGCTTGACAAACACAAAAATTGTGTTGTACTATTATAGGGAAATTCGGGGGTAATCAAACGGAGAAAGCGGATGTTTCAGGAAATCATTGAAAAATTGTGTCCCGAAAAGAACAGGCAGGCGATCTGTTTACGGCTTTCCGATCTCCGTGGCGGCGTTTACGCTTCCTGCGGGGATATCGAAGGGCTGTTCGCGCAATATCAGGATATATGGGACAAGAGGGAAGAGGATCAAAAAAATTATGCCTTTGCCGCGCTCAACGACGGCATAGCACGCGGGGTGGAGTTGGGGAAAGGATTGCGGTCTTATGCCGACAGAGTGCGCGACTGCGCAAAAGAAGGAAAATAAGGAGCCGCTTCGTTCCGCTTCGGGCGGAAGAACGGCTCAAAATCGCATACTTACAGAAAGAGAGGCAGGGTGAACCCCCGCCTCTCTTTCCGTAAGTTCTATTATCGCAATGCGACCCCATAGGGCCGCGGATAAAAATTGGCAAAGCCTCGGTTGCGTTACTATTTTGCGTTCACGCCGTCAGGCGTAAAGATGTAGATGTCCCGTTCGAGTTCCGCCATGCCCCCGCCGAGGGCGTAGATCGCGCCGCTCAGAATATCTTTCACGCGCGAAGCCGTACCCGCGCTCAGTTCGTTCATGTAAACGATGACGATGAGCTTGTCTTTCAGGCGGTCTATGATCTCTTCCACGTCCGCAAAGGAGCGGGGATGCCGCAGCTGCATCGGCTGAGCTCCCGCAGGCTTTTCGAACGGCTTTTTTTCGGGCAGTTCCGCCTCTCCCGGTATATGACGGCGGCGGATGTTGCCGTCGTCTTTTTCTTTGAAAAAATCGAAAAGACTCATAATCCCCCGAGCGTAAGGCGATCCCCCTTTTTGCCGCGGCAAATGATATAATTTATTTTATCATAAAATTCGCTTTCGCACAAGCATATTGAAGTGAAATTTTTGCGCGGCGCGTTTTCGGCTCGCTCAAGCGTTTTCGGCGGCGGGGTAGCGGCGCGGGCCGAACAGCGAAGTGCCGAGGCGTATCATGTTGCTGCCGTTTTCCACGCACAGCCGCCAGTCGCCGCTCATGCCCATTGAAAGATATTTGATGTTTTCGTCTTTTTCCCGAAGTTTTTCAAACAAAGCGCGCATTTTTTTGCAGAGTGCGTTCAGGAGCGCCGTATCGTCCGAAAGGGGAAGCATCGCCATTACGCCGCGTATGCGCAGGTTGGGGTATGCGCGCAGTTCCGCGTAAGCGTTTTCGGCATTTTCGGGCTCGAACCCGCTCTTGGAAAGTTCGCTGCCGATGTTTACTTCGATCAGGCAGTCCGCCGTCCAGTTTGCCTTTTCGGCGCGCTTTTGCAGCTCGTCCGCAAGTTCGGTGCGGTCGAGCGAGTGGATGAGGTAGGTTTTGCCGATCAGGTATTTTACCTTGTTCGTCTGCAAATGCCCGATGAAGTGGCGGTTCGCCCCGTGCACGGCGTCGAATTTTTGGGTAAATTCCTGCACCTTGTTTTCGCCTATGTCG
>CDZB01068872.1_pt1 | contig 59509 bp, 39 predicted proteins | sample 554961 | NCBI WGS metagenome assembly CDZB01 (sample SAMEA3182106, study PRJEB8094) | gut metagenome | biome: human; feature: gut; material: Stool; isolation source: human stools | place: Canada | collected 2013-02-26 | reverse complement strand
GTTATTGCTGTTACTCGAAATGCCTGTGGTCATCATTCAAGAGTATGGAACAAGCAGAATGCTATTCAGCCAGCAATTCCCAATAGTCCTGCAGGAGAATGGATAACGCTACCAACAGATTCCATGCGTGCTTACTTTGATCTCTGCATCATCAAGTACTTTCTTAATGTTATATCCCCCAATAATGATATGCAATCCAAACTAACATGGTTGTTCATTCGGTTTCCTGAAATTGACTTAAAAGCTCTCGGCTTTCCGCAGGGATGGGAAACGGAACCATTATGGAGGTAATAACATGTGGAATGGCTACTGATCATTCACTCCCTTACATGGTTTTCTTTGTTTCCTTTTTATCATATTATGGGGTCGGTTCAAACGCCCCCATCCAATCCATATCTATGTAATTTTGATGTGTAACTACTCAGCACCCATATGGAGAACTGATAGTTATAAATGCTATACTTGTGTTATCAGCCTTAAAACCCAAAGAAACTATCGCTTAATACTGGAGAAATTTTACTCCTATACTATATAAATGTTTTTTTAGCCTACAGGGCGAACGCATTTTGATGCGTCCGCCCTGCTTGTGGTTTACGATTTTGGTTGCTGTGTATTCATGCACAGGCTTCCTGCTGACAGATTTCCACTTTTCACCTTCAGCTCCACCTTGCCTGCCTGACGACGGGAACGGAGAACGATACAGGCGGCACCCTCGTACAGACTTCGGGAGGCATGGCTTGCCAACTGCTTGTCACCTACTGGCAACTCTGACGAAGCCATATCGCCGTTGCCTACTGCCACGATATCTGCCTCGCCCTTCAATTCTATCTGCAACAACTGATGGGCACTCAGCACCCTGCGACCCTTGCGGTCGGTTGCCGTGACTCTGACAAACTGCAGGTCCTTGCCATCGGCTTGCCAGCAGCGAGACTCCGGTTCCAGCCTGAGCGCCACAGCCTCTCCGGTAGTGGTAAGCTGATGACGCGCCACTACCTTTCTTGCCTTCCTTGCCACAGCCATCAATGTGCCAGGCTCATAAGGCACAGCATCCCAGCGTATGCGGTTGCGCAGTTTGGGATCAGCGTCATTCTTTTTTACTCCCAGGCTCCTGCCATTGAGCAGCAGTTCCACCTCATCGACATTCGTATAGGTATAGAGTGAGAGCTGCTCGCCCTGGTTTCGGTTCCAGTTTTCAGACAACCGTTGGGTTGCCACATTGATGCCGTTCCACTGCGTATCGGTGCCAGCCTTCTCAATGATGGCGATATGTACGAGGGGCTCGTCAGAGAACATACTCTTCACGAAGTAGGCATCGGGCTTGGGAAGCATGGTCATATCGAACACTCCCTTGTTCCATCCCTTCAGCGGCCAGCCCAAACTCTCGCCTAAGTAGTCGACAGCCCCCCAGTAGGCAAGTCCCATCACCTTGTCGAGATTCATCTCAAAGAAGTTGGGTCCCATGGCTTCTGTGCTCGCCTCGCTCTGATAGAATATCTTTTCGGGATAACGCTTCATGTCGCCGGGGAAGTACATATAACGGTAATTATACGAGTTGACCTCTGTGGCAACAGCCAGATCGGCAGGCAACGAGTCGGTATCGATATTGCGATAACGCGGATGCATCGCCACCGTGGTGAGACGGGTATGGTCGTAGCAATGCAGCAGTTGGCGCATCAGCCTGTAGAGTGTTACTCCCCAGTCGTTGAAGGGCATGTCGGCATGATGCTGCAGCTCGTTGCCTAAGCTCCATAGGACGACGGAGGGATGATTGCGGTCGCGCTTCACCCACTCGGGTATGTTCTTCTGCCAAAGGCTCAGGAAGTCTCCCCTGCCTCCGGTGAATTGGGAGTTCCATTTATCATACAGTTCGTCGACCACCAAGATGCCATACTGGTCGCACAGGCGCAACAGGTCCTCGCTGTAAGGATTATGAGATGTACGAATATGATTGAAGCCAAAGCGCTTCATGGTGAGTATCTGTTGCTCGATGGCACGAGGATAGGCTGCAGCACCAAGAGCTCCCAAGGTGTGATGATTGGCGTAACCCTTGAGTAGCACTTTCTGTCCGTTGAGCAGGAGTCCGTGCTGGGGCGACAGTTCTATGGTACGCATGCCGAAGTGCTCACGTGTTTTGTCAGCCACTCTTCCTTCCTTGTCGTAGAGCGTCACCTCGGCAGTATAGAGATAAGGACGGTCGCACGACCACAGCTGGGCACCCTCCAGCGTGATGGCAGGCAGTTCATACTCGCGGTCGCGCCACTTGGCATTGAAAGGCATGTTGGTTTTCTGCTGCGCCACTACTCTGCCTGTCATGTCGAGGATTTTCACCTCTACAGGCATTGAGCCATGATTCTCACCTTTCTGTTTCTTCTGGCGGTTCACGATCTCTGCCCTAATGTTCACCTCGCGGTTGTTGCGAGTGGTGATATAGAGTGGATGGCGAGGGAAATAGAGTTGGTCGTTGGTGATGATAAGACGGACATCACGGATGAGTCCGCCACCCGTATACCATCGCGAGTTATTGGCAGCACGCGTATCTGTCCTCACTGCTATCTCGTTTTTCTCGCCGTAACGGAGCAACTGGCTCACGTCGATATCAAACCCTAAATAGCCATAGTCGGTTGCCCCTACATGCAGTCCGTTCACATAGACATCGCCCACAAGCATCATGCCTCCGAAGTCGAGCATCACCCGTCTTCCTTTCCATTCTTCCTGGGGTGTCAGTTCGTATCGATACCAGCCAATGCCCATCTCCTTGAATCCTCTTGCGCTGAGTCGGCTTTTTACATTATTGGCAGCATCCTTGCTGTTGGCACGTTCGTCTGCCCCCGGTGCCACCCAGGGCTGATAGAGTTGGAAGTCGTGAGGCAGGTTGACGACCTCGCATCCCTGCATAGCTTCATCCAAGAGATGGGGATTCTGTATGTTGCCAGATGGCAGGCTGATACCTTTTATATCACCACGATGGAACTGCCATCCCCAGTTGATATCTATTGTATCCCGCACGGAAGCCTGTGCTGCCGTACTGCTCATCATAGCCCAGCCTGCCATGAGCAACATGAGCCAAAAGTTCTTGTTGATTTTCATCCTTGTAGTTGATTAGTTTTTTAATTATAGCTTACAAAAATACAAAATTACTATTATATAACATATCTCTACTATGACAAAAAAACTTAAAAGGAGAAAACTTGAAATAGCAGTCATCCACGTCTGCGCAAAATATGCTTTATCGCTAAAACTACAATAAAAAAGGCTATTGGCTATAACTTCTAACGACCGAAGGGAGTGATAACTTCTAAAACTTCTGAACTTGCTAAAGTTCAGTAATAAGTAAAAGCCCCCGAAAGCATGAGCTTTCGAGGGCTCGATTGTGTGATAAGTAAACTCTAAGCCAATTGCAAAGAGCTAATTCTTTTGCCTATCTCCTGGACAGCCTGGTTGAAGATGTTTTTTTGCTCAGTGCTGAGCGTATAGACGTGTCCACGCACTTCAGAGCCGTTGAGACGCTGCGAGAGCCATGCGGCACTTTTGCCGAAGTAAACTTCTGCGATATAGCGAAGAGGAAGAAGTTTATAATCCTCTGTCTCTATCTGCTTGCGCAACACCTCTACATTATCTTTTATTTGCTCCATCTTTTGACCAATGAAAGCCTTGGCTTCCTCTCTGTCTGCATCATTGGCATGAGTCTTGATGTAGCTTAGAATCTCTGCCTTTCGAGCCTCGCTCTTGGCATCCTCCCTGCCTGCAAGAGATGCGTATTCCTTGAGTAATTCTGTATTATTCTCCATATCTTTTTGTTTTAAGCCCTCCCGAAAGATGGCGCGGTTCATTACTTTTTGTTTCTTCTTTTAAGCAAAGCAGAAAGTTTGTCTAATCCTATATCCATATATTTCCAATATGTTTTATCATCAATATAGTAGGCTTCTCTCAGCTTGTTGTAATCACTTAGCAGCTTTTTCTGTAGTCTAATCTGCTTTTCTAATTCTTCATCTTCATTCATTGGCTTGAATTTAAATCAATACTATTGTTTACTTATCACGACGCAAAGATACATAAAATTCTTTTAATAACCATGCATAACATAAAATATTTTTTATGTTTAACAAAGATTTCCTTTTCAGCGCAATCAAACGCGTTTTTGCAGGTGATCCGATAAAATTTAAATTTTATCTATCTATCATACAATATTGTTGCTTTTTAAAAACATTTATAGCTCATTTTCTATCTTTTCCCTTATTTCTTTTTGAGGTTTATACAAAATTGCTTATTTTTGCAAAAGAATTTAGGACTTAATTCAAACAAATAACTATGAAGTATATCAACTTTTTAGGAATCATCCTTATTACACTTATGAGTGTAAATTCATTAAATGCTCAAGAAGCTGATAATGACTATTTTACTATCGTTTTTAACGACAGTACTGACATTTTTTTTCAAGCTAAAAACAAAAGTAAAGACCAAAATTTTCTCAAAAAAGAAAGAAATAAAACTTCAGAAAGGGGGGAAATTCAATCACGTTTAGGTTTTTTTATAGCTTCATATGATGATAACTTTTTCATGTCGGAAGGAGTTCTGCATTGTTTGAAAACAGCAATGGACAGTTGGGAAAACGCAATAGCCATAAAAGAACCTATAAAATTCCATGTATGCATTTCTGAAGACTTAAATGAAGATATTGCTATTTCTACAACTGTAGGATATTCTTATTATAATAGGAGAGATTTGGAATCTCTCCCAGATAATCTACATCGTCAAATTGACAACAATATAACAGAACACGATACTATTACTATAAACGCTTCACTTGACTGGAATTCATCATGGCCGTATGACAATACTTACTTTGGTACTATAAACATGTCAAACGCTTTCATGAGAAGTATTGCGAAAATTATGGGATTTGGTTGTTCTGTTACATATAGAAAAGGAGGATTAGGATTTGCAATTAGTCGTTTTTCTTCTCCTTTTGACAAACTACTATACAATGGAAAAAAATATCTTTCTGATTTGAAACGAATAGGAAATAGTAAAGATTTTACAGATTTTTTCACACAGCCTTTATCATTAAAGACTTCATCGTTTAATTACAAAATGTACAATCGCGGCTATTTTGAATTAGGTAAAAGTGGAGTGTATTTTCATTTAGGTTATAATAATCTTATGGAAGATTCTTTATCAGATTACAATAAATTACTCACAATAAATCCAGAAACAATCGACATAATGAAATCTATTGGCTGGACTCCTACTTCCTACGACTTACACATCACTTGTAATAACACAGACGCATTGGGTTATGGGTCTATTTATGATAATATGGAATTCAAAATATTAGATTCAAACAAATTGCCAATAGTAGGAAATTGGACTTATCAAATCTATAACCCAATCACAAAACAATATTCTAACAACAGCACTGCTTATCAGACAAATATTTTTTCTGTAAATCCCAGCAATACTGATAAATATCTTGACATGTTCCAGTGTGTACAAGGGAAAATTATCTGTGAGACAAATGGTACTTCGTATAGTTATTTGACATCATTAGATGCTCGCCCTAAAATAGAAAAAGCTTACATCGAAAACATAAAAGACGTTGATGAAAACAGCTATGAATTTGACCTTTTTATATTTGCAAAAGGAGCCACAGGTGGTGATATTTTTGTATCGGACGATACAGGTACCTCAAGAAGTTATGCTTTCAAAAATGGAACAACCCATATAGGGCCTATGATAAAAGGTTATAAGGCATATATAGATATATCGCTAAGCAATGAATATGGATATACAAGTAAATTTATAGAAAAATCCCCAGATTACAATCAAGCAAGACGTAACGAACAAAACGAAGAAAACATTGATATAAAAATTAATGGTAAGAAATGCACTCAGATCAAAGATGGAGATTTAATTACATTATCATTACCTGGACACTATAAAACTGAAGACATAGAATCCATTAAATGGTATATTAATTTTAAACAAACAAATAATCAAGAATACAAATATCTTTTATCTGAGGAACTTTATTGCTCTTTTATTAACAAACCCAAAATATTTCAGTGTTATTTTTCACACCCATACAACAGCGTTCTTAGAGGATTTGACTGGGGAAATTTAAAAAAAGAGGTCTGTCCTAACGACTGTTATTTTTCATGTATATTTAGTACTTCAAATAAAGGAAAAAACAATATCAGCTATATTCGCTCAGAACCTATTGATTTTGAAGTTCTGCCATCTACTCCTGTTTTGACATTGAATAAGACATGGACTCCAATAGAAGGACAGGACGATTATCCTCTGGCCAATGTTTCTATTGATGCAGAAAATTTTGAGCAAGGAGTCATTTTAGTAGAACAAAGTGAAGACCATTTACCTATATGTACAGATACAATTTTTACGACAATACCTCAAGACGGCTTTACAGTCTATCCTGGAACATGGTATAATGGTATTTTTTGTTGGGTACGAAACCAATATGGACAAGCAATGAGTAATATTCTGAAACTCAATACCACAGATATTGCCAACAAAAACTATTTATCTGATTTTCTCATTGTAAATGGCCATCAAATAATTATAAATCCACCATATATGGTAACAATAAAAATCTATAATACCTGTGGAATATTGGAAAAGGAGGAATGTACCAACAACAAAATAAACATTTCTCTTTGTCGAGGATTACATCTAATAAAAATATCAGATAATAAAAATAACAATTTCAAGAACTACAAAATATTAATAAAATGAGAAAACTTTTTTTTACATTATCAATTCTGTTCATCGGATTATCAAATGTCTTTTCTCAGAAGAACCCAAACATGGTATATTCCACAGAAAAGACACCCTTAACTATTACATTACCAGTAGAAAGAAAAATTTATGGTGGAACAATTATTAATGTTACCTATAAAGGATCCCAAATATCCAAAACCATAAAAGGAGCTTTCGAATATGCATGCAAATTAGTTGAAGAAAACATACCAACTACATTTCCATTAAATATTAATATGGAATTTACCAGTTTTACTGATGCCAATTGCCTTGCTCAAGTTGAAACCTATTCTGTATCTTCAGATGTCGCTCCGCAATATAGGGAAACAGACAAAGTATATGCAAAACGGTGTTCACAAACATATTCTTTTCCACACTTTACTGATAAAAACGAAGAAATATCCTTTTTTAGAGACACACCAGACGCAACTATAAAATTTTCGAAAAGGGCAAAATTCGATTACAATTTAGATCAAAATAAAATCAATCCCAACAAATATGATTTTATTACTGTAGCAACACAAGCCTTATTAAAAGCTATAGGCTTTAACATAAAAGCATATGCTTCTGGAAATTTATTGAAAGTGGCAAAACCTGAGAACCAATTTACAGCAAAACTCATAGGTTCTTATGCTATGTCAACTGAAGAAGACAACTACAAATATGCGACTTCCGGAAAAGCCAACATATATTCTGAGGATGGCGAAAGAACATGGTATCTCAATAGTGACACACCTTACAAACAAGGTATATCGTTAAACTACTTTGTTGATTCTGATGACAAAGAAACTGCTATCATGCAATATGGTATATCCAAAGGAACAAGTATAAGATACATAGGCAAAGCCATTCAAGATTTCTTTTCATTTTGCGGATGGGACAGACCGATTGCAACAGGAATGTCTGGTACCTATGTAAAAGAAACAACAACTTCTAATGTACAACAATTTCAACAGCCACAAAAAGTAAACTCTACAAATGAAAGTTATATATCTCCAACATCATATTACAATAATAGCAATTCCTATAACATAGGATCAAAACAAGAATGGGGAGATGCGGGAAAATATGTTCTATTGAAAGATGGAAGTTGGCAACCTTTCAAAAACCTAACGGATCTAACAAATAATTCTCTATATGCTAGAACTATAGATGGCTATCTCCGCCTTAAAAACATTTCTGTTTCATATGGACCAGGCGGCAACTACAAAAATCATCATATCACATATGAATTATACGATTACATACCACAAAAACCAAATGCAGAATTTAATAATGTAGAATATCCTGCAGACACTAATACGAGAGTTTCTAATGAAGAGGATAATTTCGTTGAGGCAGAGATAGGAATTAAAGATCTTGAAGGAACAACTCAGATTCTTGTAGAACAAACAGACTCTGATTATCCTGTACCATACAGCTATATGGTTGATAACATAAGTGAAGGAAAATTTACTGCATTTATGAACAAGTTGTATCCTTCTACATTTAAACTAACATATATTAATAAGAATGGAAAAACAGAAGGAGAACCTTTTACTATAGACTTACGAGCAAAAGTTGAGCCCCAAATAAAAATAAACATATCAAAGGATGGAATTATATATAATGTCAAACATAACGACTCTCAAAAAAAACTCTATTATCAAATTACAAATATAACAAATGGAAATATTATTTCAAAAGGTTTTTTGCCTGACAATAAAGGAATTATTTCAACAAAAGGAATAAGAGAAGGTCTACATATTGTGACTGTCTTTTGTGGAAAATCTGAAATTTCAGAACTTAAATGGAATAATATCAAACAACAATGATAGACATCAAAGGAATAACAAAGAGCTTCGGCTCGCTGCAGGTGCTTAAAGGTATCGACCTGCATATCAATAAAGGTGAGGTGGTAAGCATCGTTGGCCCCAGTGGCGCAGGCAAGACCACCCTGCTACAGATTATTGGCACACTCGACCGACCTGATGAGGGAAGCGTAGTGGTAGACGGTATTGACGTGAGCAAACTGTCACAGCGGAAGTTGAGCGACTTCCGTAACCAGCATATCGGTTTCGTATTCCAGTTTCATCAGTTACTGCCGGAGTTTACCGCTCTCGAAAACATCATGATTCCTGCTTTCATTGCAGGCAAAAGCCGCAAGGAAGCCAAGGCAAGGGCTGAAGAACTGCTCGACTTTATGGGGCTGAACGAAAGAGCTCATCACAAACCAGCAGAACTGTCGGGAGGTGAGAAGCAACGCGTGGCTGTGGCAAGAGCTTTGGTAAATAATCCTGCTGTAATCCTTGCTGATGAGCCTTCGGGCAGCCTCGACTCACACAACAAGGCTGAACTGCATCAGCTCTTCTTCGATCTGCGCGACAAGTTCGGACAAACCTTTGTCATTGTCACACACGACGAGGGACTTGCCTCGATTACCGACCGAACCATACACCTGAAAGACGGTATGGTAGAAAAGAACGAAGACGCGAAGAACGAAGACATGAAGAGTGAAGAATAAAAACAACCTACAGAAAAACAAAGAACACATATATGAGCAACAAGATAAAATTAGGCGATTTCAACAGCCTGAGAGTGGTGAAAAGAGTAGACTTCGGCATTTACCTTGACGGAGGTGAAGAAGGAGAAATCCTTCTTCCTACCCGTTACGTACCCGAAGAGGTGAGCATTGGCGACGAGCTTGAGGTGTTTATCTACCTCGATCAAGACGAGCGACTCATCGCTACCACCGAGAAACCACTTGCCAAAGTGGGCGACTTCGCCTACCTCGAAGTGAAATGGGTGAACGAATATGGCGCTTTCTTGGGATGGGGACTGATGAAAGACCTCTTCTGTCCCTTCCGTGAGCAGAAGAAGCGCATGGTTTTGGGCCAGTCATACATCGTTCACGTACATATTGACGAGGAGAGCTATCGCATCGTAGCATCTGCCAAGGTGGAGCGATACCTGTCGGAGGAACATCCTCACTATCGTCATGGCGACGAAGTGGACTTGCTGATCTGGCAGAAGACAGACCTCGGCTTCAAGGTCATCATCGACAACCAGTACCCTGGTCTGCTCTATCAGGACCAGATATTCCAGTACATTCATACTGGCGACAGAATGAAAGGCTATATCGGAAGAGTGCGCCCTGACGGAAAGATTGATGTGAGTCTGCAGAAAACAGGACAACAGCAAACTGCCGACTTTGCCGAAACACTCTACCAGTATCTGCTTGATAACGATTGTGCCTGCGACTTAGGCGACAAGAGTGAGGCTGACGATATCTATGAACGCTTCCATGTCAGCAAAAAGGTATTCAAGCGTGCCATTGGCGACCTCTACAAGAAACGGCTCATCACCGTGAGTCCTATGAGTATCAGACTTTTAAAGGTAAAAGAGTAAAAAGGTAAAAAGGTAAAAGGGTAAAAGAGTAAAAGGGTAAAAAGGTAAAAGGTAAAAACGCCCTAAAAATAACAACCCACTTGTTTTGGATTTCCAAGACAGGTGGGTTGATATTTTTATAACAAGCGGAACTATTCCACTTTCTTCAATGCTCTCATGGCATTGAGGACAGCAAGAACCGTTACGCCGACATCGGCGAAGACAGCCATCCACATGGTACCTAAACCCACGGTGGCAAGCAACAGAACTGCCACTTTGACTCCTATGGCAAAGGCCACATTCTGATGGGCAATGCGGATGGTGCGACGGGCAATGTGAACAGCAAGAGGAACCTTTCGAGGCTCATCGTCCATCAACACCACATCAGCAGCCTCGATGGCAGCATCACATCCCAAGGCACCCATGGCTATTCCTACATCTGCCCTCTTCAATACGGGCGCATCGTTGATGCCATCACCTACATAAGCCAAAGTCCTGCCTGCAGGCTTCTGTTTCAGCAGTTGTTCTACATGAACCAACTTATCGGCAGGCATCAGTTCGGCTTTATATTCATCGAGACCCAACTGACGGGCTATGCGATTGCCCACCTCCTGACGGTCGCCTGTAAGCATCACTGTCTTGACGACACCCTCACGGCGCAACTGGGCTATGGCCTCGGCACTGCTCTCTTTTACACGGTCGCCTACCACAACAGGCGCACCCTCATCAGCTTGTACCAACACCTCGCCATGAGTCAGCGTTCCGGTCTTATCGAACACCACTACGCCCACCTTGGCAAGGGCATCCATATAACTGCTTCCCTTGATGAGAATACCTGCGCGGGAGGCTCCGCCAATGCCGCCGAAGAAAGTGAGCGGCACACTGATAACCAAGGCACAAGGACAGGATACCACAAGGAAGATAAGCGCACGGTTGAGCCATAGAGGCAACAGTTGCATAAAACTGCCCTCGCCAAAGAGCTGCACACCCAAGCCCAAAGTACCCAAGAGAGGCGGAACAATAGCTAAAACCAAGGCTGACAGCACTACTACAGGAGTATAAACGCGGGCAAAGCGGGTGATGAAAGACTCACTGCGCGACTTGCTTGCATCGGCACCCTCTACCAAGGCTATGATGCGAGAGGCTGTACTCTCGCCAAAGGTCTTGGTGGTCTGCAAACGCAGTTCTCCCTTCACATTGATGCTGCCCGAATAAACCTCATCGCCCTCTTTTACCTCACGCGGTACACTCTCGCCCGTAAGGACAGAAGTGTCGAGAAGCGCAGAACCACTGACGACCTTACCGTCAAGAGGCACTTTCTCTCCTCGTTTTATCAAAACAGTCTCACCGATTTGTACCGTTTCGGGGGCTACAGTCTCTACCTCTTCTCCATGACAGACGTGAGCCACATCAGGACGGATGGTCATCAGATGCGAGATACTGTCGTGACTCTTTCCCTCAGCATAGCCTTCGAAGAGTTCACCCACCTGGAAGAAAAGCATAACGAAGACAGCCTCAGCAAACTCAGTCTCCTCGCCCGGAAAGAAACCGATGCACAAGGCTCCTATGGTGGCGATGGTCATCAGGAAATGCTCATTAAACACATCGCCATGAGCAATACCCTCGGCAGCCTCGCCCAAGGTGTCGTGACCTATCAGCAGATAGGGAACAAGATAAACCAGGAGCAACTGCCAGGTGGAAAGCGCGCATGTCTTCTCGACGAAGTAAGCTCCTATAAGCAATAATACAGTGACCGAAATGAGCAGAAGGCGCTTGCCAAGGCTGCCATGCTCGTCATGATGATGCTCGTGATGATGCTCACAGCCACAACCATGAGAACCTTGAGCACAACCACATTCGTGATGATGATGTTGATTTGATTCCATATTGATAAGATACTTTAGTTATATTACACTTCTTTTCGTTTTCGGATGCAAAAATACAAAAAGGCTTCTGCAACCTGGTTGCAAAAGCCTATTCTATGTAAAATATCTTCTATTGAACTTGCGAAAGTTGATCCTTATATATATAATAAGGTGTCAGTCTATCTTTCGAGCATCAATACCACTGCACGGCGTTGGAATAACCGCTTCGCTTATCGTACTTCAAAGCATCTGTAAGCGTAGAAGCGTTGCAACGGAACGTGAAGTTATAGCTGGTATAAGGAGCCAGCACCACCGAACAACTCATATTGAAACAGTGGAGGTCGCGCTGCAACGAAGCAGTTGTCATACTCATGGCCTTGTTCTCGAAATCGTAGCCAGATGAGAAGCTGATGTTCCAGCCATCACTGATGCGCACGTTACCACTGAAGTTGAGAGTCTGGGTAAACTTGTATGGATAGCGCATGGTGCTCTCATTGAACTTCTCGCGGCGAGTATCCTCACGCATGGTGATACCATAACCCACAGAAAGCGACCAAGGCATATTGAAAGCCATGTAACCGTCGTCATCGGTCTTGGCCTTTCCGCCCTTCTTCTTGGCTCCATGCTTTCCTGCCTCCATGTCATCGTCGATATTGGTTTCGATATTGGTATCTACACCCTCATCGTCATCCTTGTTGCGGGAGTTATCGCTGTCGCTGTCATCGCCTCCTCCGAATAGTTTCTTCAACTTATCAGGCGTAAGCGTGAAAGAGAAGTTCTGCGACATACCCTGGAAACGTCCGAAACGTCCCTTGCCCCACTCAGTATGGGTTCCCACATAAGGATTTCCCTGTTCGTCGAGTTCATAGGCATAGGTGGCAAAGACAGCATGCATACTGTAAGTATAGTTTTTCCACCATTTCAGGCGCAAGTCGATACCGAGGTCACTCCATGGCCGCACCTTGGCTGCCGTATTGTAACTCATATTGATATCGAAAGCATCGATAAGACTTATCTTTTTAAATCCGGTGGAGTCCTTGTCGCTCTTGACCTTCATCTCGAGGTTGTTGCCCAACGTGAAGGAGATGCTTCCCTGCTTACCCTTGCCCGGCACACCAAAGAGCGAGTTTTGATAAGGCGAATAGCTGACGAGCGATACATTTCCATTGGCATCTGTCTTCTGGTAAGTATCCCAGTATCCATAGCGAGAAGCACCAAAGTCTGGCGCATAGCTGAAGCTTACTGTTGGCGAAAGCACGTGGCGTATGGCCTGTATCTTGTCACCGAAGAGCTTGCGGTTGGGCACCCAGAAACCATAAAGCTTGGTAGAGGCACTGATGCTCATGTTCCAGTTGTACACATTATGGAAACCATAGGTCGTATCAGCCACCTCGACCTGCTTCTGCTCGTCCCACGACTTCGTGACCTTATTAGTGTACATACGGTCGGTAAAGTTGAAGTTAGGACTGATGTTGATGTACTTGAAGAGCGTGAAGTTGGCACTTACCGGAATGCGATGTTCCCATCCGTTGCGCCAGTCTTTAATAAGATTGCTCTTGAAAAGCAGGTCTTCCTTAGTGGAGATGGAGTTGCTCACATGTCCTGTATAGCTCAGGGCTATCTTCTCATACCATCGCTCGTCACCCACCATCTTCTTGCGACGGAATGGATAGAAACGCGCAATGTTGATATTGAGGTCGGGCAGAGTGACTGCCAACGAAGAGTCGCGCATGTTCTGCGAGAGGTTGGTAGTTGCCGTCAGCGACATACCTATGCTCGAAAAGTTGGTGCTCCAGTTGACAGAAGAGGTTCTAGTACTCTGCGTCATCGACTGTGGATTATAGAGCGAGTTGAGATTGTTGCGCTCATAACTGGTTGAAGCGAAGTTGACGCTGGCAGAAAGCGAACTGTAAGGATTGGCCTTGGAGTCTTGTCGATGGTTCCACTGCAACTTGAAACTCTCCTGCTCGGTAAAGTCGGGCATTCCCTTATCACCTGTCTTGGTATCCTGATAGCTGAAATAGAAGCTTCCCGAATACTTGTATCGCTTGCGATAGTTGCTGGCAGCCGAGAGACCCCAAGAACCCTTGGTGTAGATTTCGCCCAGGAGTTTCAAGTCCCATTTGTCGTTGATGGCAAAATAATATCCACCATCGCGCAAATAGAATCCTCGGTCGCTCTCATCGCCATAAGTAGGCATGATAAAACCGCTGCTATAGCTCTTGGTAAAGGGGAAGAAACCATAAGGAATGGCGAAAGGCATAGGCACATCACACACCACGAGGTAAGCCGGGCCAAAGACTACATCCTTGCCAGGACGCACCTTGGCACGCGAGAGCGAGATATAGAAATCAGGATGTGGGTCATCGCAGGTGGTGTAACGTCCATGCTGCAGATAGATCACTCCTGAAGAGTCGCGCTTGGAGCGCATACCCGACAGGAAACCGTCCTGCTGCTCGGTATATACATTATTAATAAGGGCTTTCTTGCTCTTGAAGTTGAACTTGATGGTATCGGTATCATATTCGTCGCTACCCATCTTGAATACAGGCTTTCCCTTTACACCACCTTCGGCAGTAGAGTCGGCCGTACCCATAGCCTTCACGTTACTCTTATCGATGTCCATCGAAATACGGTCGCTGGCAAGATCCATATTCTCATACTTCACCTGCGCAGAGCCATAAAGATGCGCCACCTTGTTCTTGGCGTCATAGACAAGCGAGTCGGAAGCCGAATAAGTGACAGGAGCATCTACTCCACCCGACTTCTTGCGGGCAATACTGTCGAGACGAATACTGTCGTCCACCACTTGGTTGTGCTTCCAGATAGCCTTTTGCAGAGAGTCCATGCGGGCAGTATCAGCCACCACATTGCCTGCTGAGTCGCGCAAGACAGAATCGACCACAGCCGTGGAGTCGGCGGCAGCCTTCTTCTTTTTCTTCTTGAAGAACGGCATGTTGGGACTTGCCATCATACAGATGAAGGCAAACAACAAAAGTGCTATGAAAGGATATTTTCTCATTTAGTTTGCAAAGTTAAGCATTCTGCTTAGATTACACATCATGCTGACGTCTTTTTAGCTCATTCGAACATTTTTTCCCACTCCTTGAAGCGCAGGACACCCTCCTCGCCAAACTTGGCCAAGCTTTTCTCAGCCTGCTGGATGGTTTTCTCACGATCGAGATGAGTCTTGCTGAAGAACTTGTCAGCATAGCAGATCACCTTTTCCTCCATGGTTTCCGGAAGGAAATCCTGATGGGGCAAAGGCAGATTCTGACTCTCTATCTGCTGGCATGTAATGCCTGCTCCCGTATGGCGCTCGCACACTCGTGCATGGCGCTCGAAGCCTTCACGACGCATCAGTTCGGCACCCAGACGACCATGACAGATGTAGGGTTGACTGCCAAAACACATGATGCCAGGAGCATCGGTAAGATAGATTCCGATGTCGTGAAGCATGGCTGCCTCTTCCACAAACTGAGCATCAAGATGCAGTTCGGGATGAGACGAAACAATCTGTAGCGCTCTTCGCGCTACAGATTGACTATGGGTAATGAGGATATGACGAAGCTCATCATCCTCAGGATAATACTTATCAATAACAGCTTGATAATTCATCTATTTAATGTTTGGTTTGTCATGTTCAGTGTTTAATTAGGCTCACGCCACGATACTTGCAAAGTAAACATTAAACACTGAACATTCAACATTATTCAGCCTCTCGCTCAATGTAGGCGATAACATCGCCCTTGCGAATCTTGCTGCCCTGCTTGGCATTGATTTCTACAAGCTTTCCGCCAAGAGCTGCGGGAACGGTCTCGAACTCGCCCCATGAAGCCAGGATGTAGCAGAAGGCATCACCTTCCTTATACTCCTTGCCGATGAATGGCTCTACGGCTGGCTGGCACTCGCCCTCGCCCTGGAACTCCCAAAAGATCTGACCGGCAACAGGTGCTACGATGGCATCAGCCTTGGCATGCTTGAACTCTGCCAACTGGGCAGGAGTCAATGTTGAGCCAAGCTTGGCATCCTTAGCCTTCTGCAGGTCTGCCAAGAAGTTCTTCTTAGCCTGACCGCTCTTGTAATTGCGATACTGCTCTGGGTGCATGGCAAGTTCGAAGAGTTCCTCGTCGTCCTGACCGTACTCCCAACCGTTCTCGTCCATCTCCTTCTTGAAGTCGTCGAGCGCATTGGTAAGCAATGTGTGAGCATCAACATCAGTAAACTCACGACCCTGCTTCTTGGCAAGCTCTACGAGTTCGGGATCTATCTTGCCTGGAATCTTACCACTCTTACCGAGAATCATACCCCACATAGAGTCGTCCATCATCACGAAGCGGCCCTTGCCCTGCTCCATGGTGAGGAGGTTCATCAGGGAGATGTTCTTCACGTACTGGCTGAATGGTGTTACCAATGGAGGATAACCCACGCGTGGCCATACATACTCTACCTCGTCGAAGAGCTTGATCAGGAGGTCGTCCATAGACAACTCTTCCTCACCCTTCTTCTTGCGGATGTTGTTGATGGTCTGACGCATACCGCCAAGGTCTGCCATCATAGAACCCATCATACCGCCTGGGAGACCGCAACCGAGCAGGAGTGAAGACATGATCTTGTTGCCAGGATTGATGAAGTAGCCAAGCCATTCGTCGATGAACTCCTGAGTCATGGCACGAGCCTTCATGTATGCGCTCATATTGATCTCAGGAACCTCGAAGCCCTCGTTCTTCAGCATGCTGATGACAGAGATGACGTCTGGATGAACCTTACCCCATGACAATGGCTCGATGGCTGTATCGATGATGTCGGCACCATTGTTGCAGACCTCGAGGATGGAAGCCATAGAGAGACCAGGACCTGAGTGACCATGATACTGGATGATAATCTCTGGATACTTGTCCTTGATCATCTTGGTAAGCTTACCGAGGAATGCAGGCTGACCGATACCAGCCATATCCTTCAAGCAGATTTCCTCAGCACCGGCAGCGATGAGCTGGTCGGCAATGTTCATATAATATTCGAGAGTATGAACAGGAGAGTTGGTGATACAGAGTGCACACTGTGGAGTCATGCCGCCCTCCTTGGCCCACTTGATAGAAGGAATGATGTTGCGAACATCGTTCAAACCATCAAAGATACGGGTGATGTTGGTACCCTGCTTAGCCTTCACCTTGTACATCAAGGCACGTACATCGTCTGGCACAGGATACATACGAAGAGCGTTCAATCCACGGTCGAGCATGTGGGTCTTGATACCCACCTCATTGAAAGGCTTGCAGAATGCACGAACTGCATCATTAGGATTCTCACCAGCGAGGAGGTTTACCTGCTCGAAAGCACCGCCATTGGTCTCTACACGGCTAAAGCATCCCATCTCGATGATTACTGGGGCTATCTTAGCCAACTGATCCTTGCGTGGCTGGAACTTACCAGAACTCTGCCACATGTCTCGATATACGAGACTGAACTGAATTTTCTTCTTCATTATTATTTAATAATTTCTTTATTCTTTTCTTTATAGTAACATGGTGCCTGGCGGCACCTATATAAAACCAAGGTGCAAAATTAGACAAAAAATCCGAATTATCAGCCCTTTCAACTGATTTTTTATAATTATTGTACTATTTTTGACTATCCTGTTGGATGTTCACATATTTTTATTGACTGAAGTTTCTCTATAACTTCTGAACTTACGACAGTTGGCTCTGCTTATACCGTTATTTCGCCTGAGCCATAGCAACGATGATGATTCTCATCATATACCACACAGAACTGGCCTGGAGCCACTCCGTGTATGGCTTCCCCGGCATGTACCATCAGCCTGCCATCCTCCATACGTTCTATTGTGGCAGGATGATACTCGGGGGTATGGCGTATCTTGAAGGTGACATGATGCATGTCCACCTCGCGGGTAAGGAAGTGGAAGTCGTGCAGCGGAAAGTCCTTCTTATAGGCAGTCTGCGGGTCATAGCCATGACTCACGTAAAGGATATTGTGCTCCACATCTTTCTTCACCACAAACCAGGGGCCGCCACCGAAGCCAAGTCCCTTGCGCTGTCCTATGGTGTGAAACCACAATCCCTTGTGCTCACCGATGCGCTTGCCCGTTTCCAACTCTACCACATCACCAGGATTGTCGCCCAGGTAACGGCGGATATAGTCATTGTAGTTGATCTGCCCCAAGAAACAGATACCCTGGCTGTCGCGGCGCTTGGCATTGACGAGATGTTCAGCCTCGGCTATCTCGCGCACCTCGTTCTTCACATGATGTCCAATGGGGAAGATGGCCTTGCGAAGCTGCCAGGAATAAATCTGTGCCAGGAAGTCGGTCTGATCCTTCACTGGATCGGGACTTGTCACCAGCCACTTGTCACCCTGCTCGTCGATCTCTGTCTGCGCATAATGACCAGTTGCTATCAGATCATAGTTGTGCCCCATCTTCTCGTCGAAGGCACCAAACTTGATGAGCCTGTTGCACATCACGTCAGGATTGGGCGTATAGCCAGCCTTCACCTTCTCCATGGTGTAGCGTGTCACCTCGTTCCAGTATTCCTGATGACAGTCTACCACCTGCAACTTGCAACCATACTTGGCTGCTACGGCGGTAGCCATCTCGAGGTCTTCCTCAGAAGAGCAGTCCCACTCTTCCTTTTCCTCGGGTCCGATCTTGATATAGAAGCAGTCGGGATGCAAGCCTATACGGGCAAACTCCCAAACCACTACGGAGCTGTCAACTCCTCCCGAAAGCAAAACGGCAATACGCTTGCCCTCCAAACTCTTTATATCCAACATGATGAGAATGTACTTTGTTACTTAAAAGTATGTTGAAACCAGGCGATGAAGTCCCAAAAGTTCCTTCTATCGCACGATGAAAAATGCGGGAAAGCCTCTCCACATAAAATTTCGGCTGCAAAAGTACAAAAAAAGCATGAGACAAAGCTATAAATCAATAAAAATTAGTAACTTTGCACCCGAAAATTCAAATACGAACCAAACATTCGCACGTAAGAGAGAAATTGCGAATCTCGAATTACAAAAAGTAGTTATGGAAATTTTAAGGAATCTGTTTTATGGTTTTCCCGACCTCTGGGGAGGCGGTGTAGCCCATTCGGTGATGATTTTAGCTTTGGTCATTACGCTGGGCCTGTGTTTAGGCAAAATCCGTGTGAAAGGTGTGTCCTTAGGCTTGGCCTGGATTCTTTTCATCGGTCTTGTCTTCGGTCATTTCTCGCTCAACCTCGATGAGCACCTGCTCCACTTTCTGAAGGAGTTCGGACTGATACTCTTCGTTTACTCCATCGGCCTTGAGGTGGGCCCCAGCTTCTTCTCGTCGTTCAAGAATGGCGGTAGAAGTCTCAACATGCTCAGCATCATTGTGATAGCGCTGAGTATCGCTACCACATTGGGAATATTCTATGCTTCGGGAACTTCCATTACCTCTATTGCAGGTATCCTGTCGGGTGCTGTAACCAACACTCCCGGACTGGGTGCCGCACAACAGGCGTTCAGCGACCTGCGCCATATCGATGCCCCCAGCATCGCAGCCGGCTACGCCATCGCCTATCCTATGGGTGTGCTCGGCGTTATCCTGTCGTTCGTCATCCTGAGATTTGCTCTACATATTAATAAGGAGAAGGAGGAGAGCGAGGCAAAGAGCGGTAAGGGCCACTTGGAAGCCATGACTCTGAACACCTTCTCGGTGAAAATCACCAACAAGATGATATTTGGCGACACCGTAAAGCAGGTACGCGAGCTCTTGGGACGCGACTTCATGATTTCAAAGATTCACCGTCCCGACAGCGACGAGCATCATGAGATAGTCAACGGACATACCGTGCTCAATGAGGACGATGTGGTATTCATTGTGGCTCATCCTGCCGTACAGGAGCCTATCATAGCCTTGCTGGGCGAACAGGTGGAGATGGACTGGGAACAGTTTGGCAACGAGCTGATAACCCGCCGTATCCTCATCACCAAACCAGGCATCAACGGCAAGACCATCAGCCAGATGCAGATACGTTCCAACCTGGGTACCAACATCACCCGAGTAAACCGTGCGGGTGTAGACCTTATTGCCACTCCAAGCCTCAAGCTGCAGTTGGGCGACCGAGTTACAGTAGTAGGCTCAGAATTGGCTATCAGCCATACCGAGAAGGTACTGGGTAACCAGATGAAACGACTCAACTACCCCAACCTGATTCCAATCTTCTTGGGCATCATGTTGGGATGTATCGTTGCCAACATACCATTCTTTATCCCGGGCATTTCAGAGAGTCTGCGACTCGGACTGACAGGAGGTCCGCTCATCGTGGCTATCCTGATAGGATACTTTGGTCCTAAGCACAACCTTGTGACCTATAATACGATTTCAGCCAACCTAATGATTCGCGAGATAGGCATCTGCATCTTCCTGGCATGTGTGGGATTGGGCACAGGCGAGCAGTTCATACAGACCGTAGCCACAGAGTCGGGCATGATATGGATTCTCTACGGCATAGCCATCACCATGATACCTATCATATTGGGCGGCATCATAGGCCGTTATGCCTTCCACATCAACTACTACACTCTCCTGGGCGTTTTGGCTGGTGCCAACACCAATCCTTCAGCCTTGGCTTATGTGAGAGACCAGACCAGTGCCGATGCGCCTTCAGTGGGCTACGCCAATGTTTACCCATTCGCCATGTTCCTGCGCATCGTAACCATTCAGATCATCATCTTCGTGTTCGGATAATAACGGACAGGAAGATGAATAATAAGATGTAAGAAACAAGTAAAGAGAAAAAATAGTTATATAAAAAACATCAATGGATCACGGAAAAGAAATGGAGGCCCTGTTGGCCCAACAAGAGAGCAAGGAAAAATGCAAATGCGGCAACCACAAGGACAACTGCAACTGCAAGGAGATAGCCGAGTCGGAGCTTCGACGCAAACTCGACCTGCTGCTCCGTACTGGCAGTCTGCTGATGGAGAGTGCCGGCGACACATCGCGCATCATGCGAACCATGAAGCGCACGGCAGCCTTCTTAGGACTCGACGAACAGTACATCCACCTTTTTGTAAACTGGAATGTGCTGATGGTGAACTACAGCGACGAGGAACACTCTTTCACGAAGTTTCAGCGCTGCGAGAAGCATGGCATCAACCTTACCACCATCTCATTGGTGAGCAAGCTGACATGGCGCGCCATCAAGGAAGACTACTCGCTCGACCAGTATGAGCAGGCTCTGCAGGACATCAAGTCTACCAAGCGCAGTTTCACACCATGGCAAGTGGCTGTGGGCGGCGGCTTCGCCTGTGGTGGCTTCTGCATACAGTTCGGTTGCGACTGGCCAGCCTTCTTCTATTGTTCGCTGGCTGCCATCTTAGGTTTCCGCCTTCGCATGTTCCTGCCTACTAAGGGTTGCAACAACTATGTAGCTATTGGTATTGCCGCTTTCGTGGCAACACTCATCGCATGGGCCACCTCTTTCCTGTCGCTCACCCCATCCATTGCCTCCAGTCTGCCAGGCTTCATGCTCTCTGCCACACCATGGCATCCGCTGATGGCCTGCGCTCTGTTTATCGTACCGGGAGTGCCACTTATCAATTTCGTAAGCGACATGGTAGACGGCTATATCGAAGTGGGAATGGTAAGAGCCCTCAACACATTGCTGATGGTATTGGCTATGGCTTTCGGTATAGCATTCGCCATACAGGTGTGCCACATCGACAATTTTGTGACCGACCTTACCATGACGCCCCATCATGCCTACTGGGAATATGCCATAGCAGCAGCCGTATCGGCCATGGGCTTCTCCACCATCTTCAGCATTCCGCGCCGTCTGCTGCCGGTAGTTGCTGTAGGAGGTATCATCGCTGTTTGTTTCCGCAACATTGTCAACCTGGGTCCAAGTAATGGCAATATTGGTCTTGACCTGGGTCTCAGTATTGGTTCTCTGGCAGGTTCGGCTCTCATCAGCATCATCGTCATCAAGGCGCGCCACTGGTTCCACACTCCTCATCAGTGTATCACCATCCCGAGTGTCATCCCAATGGTTCCGGGTGTCTTGATGTATCGCGCTCTCTTTGCCTTCATTGATATGCACGGCGTGGTAGGCGAGGTTACTGTCGGCATGAACAATATGATCAAGGCATCGCTCGCCATCATCTGCATCGCCCTGGGTGTGGCAATCCCCAATGTCTTCTTCCGCCGCTTTGTAGAGGGCGACCGCAAGCGAAAGCTCTTCAACATGCTTGTGGAGAGAAAGAGAAAGAATGGTGAGTTCGTGGATTTGCACGAAGTAGAAATCAAATAGTCAGCACGCCCTGAAAGGGCAGAAGCTCCCCTTCAGGGCGTATGGGGAAAACTTGCGAAACTTCAATATTTATTTTCTCAGTTTCTCACGATACTTCAGAGGCGAAGTATGGAGATGTTCTCTGACATACTTGCCAAAGAAAGAAGTGTTGGAGAAACCGAGAATACCCGAGATTTCCTTTATCGACTTGCTCGTAGAACGCAGATAATAAGTAATATCCGAAAGGGTGTACTCAGTTATCCAGTCAATGGCAGTCTTGCCGGAATGCCGCTTGCACACGATGGACAGATATTTTGGGGTGATGCACAGTTGCTGGGCAAAATACTCCACCGGCTGATGCTTGATCTCGCTCTGCTGCAACAGTTCAAGGAACTTGTCGAAAAGGTCGCTTGTAGTGGAAGAAGCGTTTTTATCATCCTTCTCCATGGTAGTAGAAAAACTGTTGCACAACGCCAACAATGCACTCTTGAGCAGCGTCTCAACGATTTCGCGGCGATAGGGATTCCACGATGTAAGCTGCATGTAGTCGGCATCGAGACAAAGACGCACCAGGTCGGTAAACTTGGCATAGAAGAGCATTTCTTCCTCTGTCATCTTCACCACCGAAACCTTGTCAACATACATGGCACGATTCCAGATGCTGATATGAGAGTGCAGAATGTTTTGCAGACCTAAGTTGGACAAACACATAGCCGTACACGCAAAGTCGGGCGAAACCTCCATGATGTCGAGCGTATTGTTGGGCGGACACACAAAGATATCGTTCTTACCAATCTCTATCACCTTGCCGTTGATGTTGAGCCTCACGTTGCCAGCCTGGCAGGAGGCTATCATATTCATCTGCAATCTTACGGGATCAGGATTAGCCAACACCCTGATATTGTCGAATATCAGAATGTTTTCATCGAGATAACGGGTACTGAGCTCGGCACTCTGTGCGAACTCGCCCTCCTCGAAGCGCTGCTTGAAATCCTTTAGCTCATTGTTTGGCATCTTTATCTTGTTCTTAGTTCTTTGAGTTTCGTTACACCCCTAAAAAGACTCCCTATACTTGTTCTCGTCCTTGTCTTCGAGCATGGAAAGATAACTTTGATAACGGCTGGCGGCTATGTAATGGTCTTCCACAGCACGGATAACGGCACAACCCGGTTCGTGGGTGTGGGTGCAGTTGGAGAAACGGCAGTTCTCTGAGAACTGGAATATCTCCTTAAAATAACTCGTCAATTCTTCCTTCTCTATATCAAAGGTACCAAAGCCCTTGATACCGGGAGTATCGATGAGATAACCTCCAGCCGACAGCGCTATCATCTCGCTGAAGGTGGTGGTATGCATGCCCGTATTATGAGCATCGCTGATTTCAGCTGTACGTTGGTCGGCCTCAGGCACCAACTGGTTGATAAGCGTCGACTTGCCTACTCCACTGTTGCCGCTGAGCAAAGATATCTTGTCCTTGATAAGAGGAATCAACTGTTCCACTCCCTCACCGGTGGCAGCAGACAGCTCGACACACTGATAGCCAATCGTCTCATAGAGTTTTCGCATCATCTGCTCATAGTGCAACTCCTCCTCAGAGAGGATATCTCGCTTATTGAATACCAGAATGACAGGCACACGATAAGCCTCTGCGCCAGCCAAGAATCGGTCGATAAAAGTTGTGGAGGTTTGTGGATAATTCACCGTCACCACCAGCAAAGCCTGGTCAACATTGGCTGCCAAGATGTGGCTTTGCTTACTCAGATTGGGCGATTTGCGAATAATGTAGTTGCGACGGTCTTCTATGGCAGAAATAAAGGCGGTTCCCTCCTGATTGGTAATAAGCTGCACATGGTCGCCCACAGCCACAGGGTTGGTGCTGCGTATTCCCTTCAGACGGAAATTGCCCTTTATCTTGCTTTCAATAAGCTGGCCATCGTCAGTCTTGACGGTGTACCAGCTTCCAGTATTTTTGATGACAAGTCCTTTCATCTTACGACTTTAGACGGTCATGATTTCCTTCTCCTTGTCGTCCATGAGAGCTTCCAACTGCTTGATGTACTTGTCGTGCAACTTCTGCAAGTCGTTCTCAGCATCCTTCTCGAGGTCTTCAGACAGTCCGTCCTTGATAGCCTTCTTCAGCTTCTCCTTGATTTCCTGACGCACGTTGCGCACCTCAACCTTTGCCTTCTCAGCTATCTTGTTGCACTGCTTTACCAGTTCCTTACGGCGCTCACCTGTAGGCTGTGGAATGCCCAAGCGTACTATCTCACCATTGTTTTCGGGAGTGATACCCACTCCACTGTCCATAATGGCCTTCTCAATATCCTTGATAGCTTTCTTGTCCCAAGGACGGATAGCGATGGTACGAGCATCAGGAGTTGTGATATTTGCCACCTGATTAAGAGGCACCATACTGCCATAACTGTTCACTCTCACACCATCGAGGATGGCTACGTTGGCACGACCGGCACGGATATGCGAAAGTTCTTCTGCCAGATACATTGCAGCCATCTCCATGCGCTCGCCTGCTTTGTTCAAAGTTTCTTTTACGTCTATCATAATTTCAATTTTGCTTATTGTTAATAAATCCTTTTATTGTCTGTTATCACAATTCAAGCCACAAATATAGGCATATTTTGCGTAACCGCCAAACATTTAGAGCCTCTTTTGCACGCCAGCCATCTTTTTAGCTGTTTTTCTCAGCCTGTAGCCTTTCCAGTTCTGCTCCCACATAATTGGTAAGTTCCACGAATTCCTGCACCGAAAGCTGCTCGGGGCGACGGGTCATCACATCGGCTGTATAGAAATCCTCGCGGGGAGTCTGTCCAGGGAACATCTGCTTCAGACTCACTCTCAACATCTTGCGACGCTGATTGAATACCGTCTTTACCAAACGCTTGAAGAGCAACTCATCGCAACCTAAGTCGGTCACCTCATTGCGTGTCATGCGAATCACGGCACTCTTCACCTTAGGGGGAGGATTGAATACATTCTCGTCTACGGTGAAGAGATATTCCACACTGTACCATGCCTGTATGAGGACACTCAGGATGCCATAGGCTTTGTTGCCAGGCTCTGAGGCGATGCGCAACGCCACCTCGCGCTGAATCATTCCCGTGCAACAGGGAATGAGGTCCTTGTAGTCGAGCATCTTGAAGAATATCTGCGAGGAAATATCGTAGGGATAATTGCCCGTCAGCACGAACTGTCGCCCGTCGAAGATACGTGTGAGGTCCATACGCAGGAAATCCTCACCTATGATATTGTCCTTGAGACGTGGAAAGTTCTCGTGAAGATAAGCCACCGACTCAGAGTCGATTTCCACAGCTTTTACAGGTCGTGGTTTCTCTATAAGATACTGGGTGAGCACACCCATACCCGGACCAATCTCGAGCACGGGCAAATCAGGACAAGCGTCTACCGTATCGGCTATTCGCTTGGCAATACCGAGGTCAGTAAGGAAATGCTGACCCAAATTTTTCTTTGGCTTTACTGCTTTCATGTGTCTAATTTTCTGCAAAGATAGTGCAAGCGAGCGCAATGAAAGTTTGCTTTCAAATTGCCGAGTGCAGCTTATCTTCTGCAAAGATAATGCAAATGAGCGCAATGAAAACTTGTTTTCAAATTGCCGAGTGCAGCTTTTCTTCTGCAAAGATAACGTATTTTTCCGAAAAAACATGTAGCATCCATACAAAACAGCACAAAAATTATTAACTTTTCACTAAACACGGCATGAAAAAGAACACAATGATTATGTTAAATGAAAAGTCATTGGGACAAATTACTTCATCATTCCATACAGGAAAGTCACAAACATATTTATAGTTATTAGTGTCCGATAAAAAAAACTGGCCTTCTAGAATATCGTGATGCTTACCAGAGTAACTCTGGGTGCAAATATCGACCTCATTACACAGCTCTACAGTCCGAAAACTCGACTGGAACCTGCTGAAACAACAGCGAGCAAGACGGGAAGCGTGTTAAAACACACGACAATTGCAATAAACCACATTTCTGTCTTTTCAGCACTGTTATGACGTTTCTTTGCCAGTTCATCATCAAGATGCACCTGCCCAGATAGTTCCTGTCGTGAATCGATGAACTTGAACAGTAATGAGAACTGGTTTCCGAACTGCTCGTAGACCTTATCGCCAACGAGTCTGCTTTTATATTTATCGATGAGTTGAGTAAGAGTCATTCCCTTGTCACCATCCTCACAGACAGTGACAACGCTTTTGTGACCAGGCATTCCGTCTGTCTATCCAGTCGGTTTCCAAAAACCTTCATATCCCCAGTCGTTACGAAGAATATCAGTAAGCAAATATTTGTTTATCTGGGCATATACGCCGTTGATTTTATTATATGAAGACATTATTGACTATGGCTGAGCCTCACGTACCATCTTCTCAAATCCGCGGAGATACATCTCACGCAGTGCACGTTCTGACAAGCGCTCATCAACACGTGTACGGTAGCCTTTCTGAGAGTTGACGGCAGTCTGTCCAGCAACGCCAGGCACCAGTTTAGCGTTATGACCAAGCATAGCGCCACTGCCAACGAATGCCTCATGGCCTTTTCCACCAGTAGCTGTGCCTTTTCCTCGATAGTCATTGCAGCAATGACCTAATCAATATTGTTTTCGTTCAGTTGTGTGTGTGTTTGGGAAGCACTGTCCGAACATCATAGCAAGTTTCTCGTTCTTACGCAGAAGATGCTGAACATGCTTAATCTCCTTGTCTATAGCCTCAGAACGGAACAGAGTCTTTCTTCTCCAGGCTGTTGTCACCTATAGTAAGCGGATGACGCTTACAGTCAACGAATTCCTTTATACGCAGACGCCACTCATTCTGTGTACGTACGTCATACTTGCTCCATGCAGCTCCGAAGTAATATGTAAAACACTCATTGCTTCGAAGATTTCGATGAATGCCAACAATATGTCCTGTATTACCATTCTCAGGCTTAACATAAGGAAGATACGCAGTCTTGTCCACACCCTCTGGGAACACACATGCTGTATATACCTGTGAAGAATTGCCAAGGATATCGTCTGTTGGATCGGCATATTCCACATAGTTTCTGCCAACGGAGAATGCTGTTGAGTCCTCCTCATGTACGACTACTCCACCCACGACATCTGTTGTCTGTGGCAGATTCTCGTACCATACGGTCATCTTATTGAAGTTACAGCCTTTATCGAGTGAGATGATACGATGCTCTGTACTTCCGTCCTTGGCCTTACAATATGTGAGGGCTACGGTGAAACGCAGAGGACCATTATCCAGAATCTCATATTCCTTCCAGCAATAAGGCATCACCAGACTGTCACCAAGCAGCAATGCAGGAGTGCCGCATCCCAGACTTGGACCAACCTTATATGGGTCGTAGCCACGTCCGCGATCCACATGGAATGATGTTGCCAGACCATTCTCCTTAGCCTCTTCCTCCTTACCGGCGGCCTTCAGTCTCATTGTTTCCTGGAATCCAGAAATGTCAAGTGCATAACGCTCATCGACAACAAGCTCAGGAGTATTCTTCACCCATATATCTATGCCAAAGGCTTTTTCGCCGGTCTTCTGCAATGCAGGACCATACACACGATAGGCACAACGGTCGTTCTCCCATGCTATATCATCCTTACGCTCAGGGACAAGACGTCCTTTCACCCATACATTATCTACCACAGGCACACCGCGTGTAACAGTGTATTCAGTAAAGGAATGAGGACGCACGCTGGCATCAAATAGCAGTTTTCCGTCGTAGGTATATTGCAGGGTCAGAAGCTGTCCTATTCTGTTTTTCACGACAAGAGAATTCTTATCCAGTCCAGCCTCAGCAAGGATTCTGACAGCATCCAGTTCCACCAGTTCGTGACGCTGGATGTCGGTACTATTTGAAATTCTGATTACGACATCCTTTGCTTCTGCGCCTGTGAGAAATGCAGAAACTATGATAAAAGCATATAAACGATTCATTTCTAAATTCTATTTAAGAAGAGGCAAAATAATCTTTTCCATGACCTCATATCCTTTTGCATTAGGATGAACACCATCAACGCTATGACCCTCCTTCAGCGAACGGTCAGGTAACACAAGTGCAGAATAATAATCGGCGAATGGAATATTATGTTCCTCAGCATACTTACGGATACGGGCATTGAGGCTCACGATTTTGTCCTCTGGCTGGATATGTGTACGCCATGTGAAACGCTTTGCTGGCAGTACTGATGAGAGTACGACATTTATCTTATGATACTGCGCAAGCTCCACCATTGTGATGATATTGCCCATTGTCACGTCCTCATCATACATACCTGTATTCTCGGCGATGTCGTTTGTACCGGCATTGATCACAACAGTCTTTGGCTTGAGGTTGATGACATCCTCACGGAAACGAGTCACAAACTGAGAAGAAGTCTGACCAGAGATGCCACGGCATACAAAATGCTTGTTCTTCTCCCAGAACTTTGCATGACGACGAGGCCAGAAGTCGGTAATGCTATTACCAAGGAATACCACTCTCTCAGCATCATCATTCTTCATCACACGCTCATTGTCTGCGTCATAACGTGCAATCTGTGCCCAGTCACGGTCATTAGGATAGAGCAAACCGTCCATAGCATCGACATTCCACTTTGTTATTGCTGACACCTGTGGAATAAGGGTCATAGCTATCTTGCGCTGTCCCTGACGATTAGGATGCCATGATGCACCAAGGTCATAGCCATAGTTCACAATACCAGGCATTGTCTGCGCCATATGCACATGACGATACTGTTCCACACTGTCCTTCAGCACTCGCAATGCAGCCAGCAGATAGTCGTTGGCTGAATGAGGAGTGATGCAGAGCACTGGCACGTCACCATAATGTGAACGGAGCGAACGAATCAGCTTGAGATAATTACCCACATAAGCCTTCACCTCAGGGATGGCAACAGGTGAGAAGTCATTTGTTCCCAGGTTTATCATCACCAGGTTTGGCTTATAAGCCTTGAAATCATATTTGATAGTATCATGATCATCGAAGACACGGTCGTGACGAGTGAACATATTCACCTCTGAAGTCTGATTCTTATCACCATAGTCACGTATCATGCCCTGACCGGAATGGGCTATGAAAGCATAGTCGGCATCGAAATATCGTGCGATGATGCATGCGTATGAGTCATTGCAGTTCTCTGTCTCCAAACGGAATGGGTCTTCAGCACGGTTGCTTTCCACGCCAAAGCCACATGTATAGCTGTCGCCATAGACCTCAATGAAACGTTCTTTTTTCTTTACTGAAGAAAGTACAGCCTCCTTATCAACATTGATTCCGAAGATGGTTGTACGGCTGTATTTTCCTTCAGTACAACGCTGCAGGCTCACAGTATGCTTTCCTCTTCGCAGTTCATCGGCAAGCAGCACATCATGGGCTTTTTTACCGAAGCTCTTTATCTTCTTCTTCCATCTGCCATCAATGAACAGATTATAATATGCAGTGTCGCTCTCAGCAATGTTCACACCGATAGTTCCCCCAGAGAATTCTGTCTGCATATATACGCCAGTCCAGTCGAAGCTGACACTTCCATCGGCATTATTCAGTACACGACCAGTGAACGACACATTGCTGTCTGTCGCCTTTACAAAGCGAGCTGCTCCAAATGCAGCAGTACTTGCTGCAACAGATAATATCAGAATCAGTAATTTTTTCATTGTCAAAAGATATATCCTTTATTTTTTGTAATTCCAGTCACTTATCTCACCACGAAGTCCTTTCAGTTGAGCTGTCTTGAACTCTGAATCAGAAGGTTTCATGTCACGATAATAGAATAGTGTTGCGCCCTCATCAAGCAGACGATCCTGCAGCGTTGGCACATTAACATCCTGTACCTTCACGTTATTGTCAATGGCGAGAGATGCAGCAGCACCAGCAGCCTGGCCCAGTGCCATCCAGCAAGGCTCCATACGGATTGTAGAGAAACCGATGTGTGAACCACTGACAGGAACTGGCAACAGAAGATTATCCACATTTTTTGGTACTATAACACCATAAGGAACTGTATAAACAGCCGTTGGATAACTTATGAATCCATCGAGGTGCACACGTCCCTCCTCGCGTTTACGTGCTGCATGTGAGTCGAGAGCATAATGACTTGCTGTGATGCTCTCCTTATGCAATGGAGGACGCTGTCCCTCTGCAACAGGCAGTGCATCCTTAGCTGTGAAGAAATACATTCCCTCGAAGCGACGTCCCTCACGAACATATACCTGACGTGGGAAGAACTCGTTATCTTCGTATTCTGTCTTTGCAAGTCCCCATTTCTTCATCTCATCACGGAAGCTCTGTGGCAGGGCCTCATCATTCTGAGCAAACCAGAACAAACCCAGTGTATAGTCCTTCAGACGCTTAGCAAACTTATCGCGCCACTCCCACGAGCTTGTTGGCCATGGCCAGTTCTCCTCAGGAAGGTCGGTAGATATGAATGCAGCATGCTGATTATTAGCATCAGTCTTTCCGTTTGGCAGAGTGTTGATAGTGACCAGTTTTAGGATTCCCCATCCGTCGCCAGGAAGGGTTGACTTTCCACCATTCTGGATTGCCTTACGGTTAGCCTCCATCATCTCCTTTGTCACACCACGCATCATCTTCCAGGTGTTACGACCAGTCCATACATCCTCAACAAGAGAAGCGAACTCCTCACGGTTGTAGTTCTCTGGCTTAATGAAAGGAGCACGCTGAGAAGGGTCAGATATCAGACACAAACGATAGTTATATGCCTGCACGGCATTATCAGCATCACCGGTGCTTCCCTCTGCTGGGTCGCTCTTCCAGTATTCGTATGTACGGCCTGCTCCTGGTTCATTGTATTCCCAACGAGCCTCACGACCAATACGATAAGGCACATGAGCAGCAGCACCGAGGTCACCCTCGTATGTGGCATCAACAAATATCTTTCCGCTGTAGTACTCATCAGCACCAGTAGTACGATTCACCACACGGATGCCTGTAATCTTAGTACCGGTCATCTGCAGATCACCGTCCGAGAAGTTGAACTGACGTTTTGTGAGAACCGTTATCTTACCCTTCTGCTCAGCAAGCATCTCCTCAAAGACCTTTTCTGCTACAGATGGCTCAAAGTGAAAACCATCGCTGCAGTCCTTCACCTGCTGAGAGTTCTTACCGTATTTCTTAGTGTAATATGCCTTGATGCGCTGTGTAAACTCTGAGAATAGACCTGTCGTAGCACCACGTGTGGCGATATCTGTAGCACCAAGACCATTAGCAGGTAATCCGCCAATGTGACTGTTGCGTTCAAGGATAAGTGATGTTTTTCCCATACGAGCTGCTTCCACTGCAGCCATTATTCCTCCAGGGTTTCCACCCAGGATGACAAGATCATACTGCTGTCCGAAAGCATTCACCGAAATGGTTACGACAACAGCACAAAGGATATTCTTCAGTTTCATGGTTTAATATTCGTTTTTAGTTTCTGTATAGCGTGTCAGCACCTTCAGCTGTGGACGGTCGGTCTTATAGTTGTATGTAGGATGCACGTCAAGGATATACTTGTTCCATCGTGCACCAGCAGCCCAGTAAGTACCTCCCACTCCACTTTCGTGGAGATAACGCATGAAGTTGTCAAGACAGTCCATCCAGCGCTCATCATCAGCAGGAATACCATATTCGCCAACGAGACCGCGGAAGTTATTCTCCTTGAGCCATTCCACGAAAGGACGCACACGGTCCACACCTACAGTTGGATAGGCATGTTCCTCGTCATAGCCCTTACGATAGATACCTGATGCATCAATATCGAAGTAACAATGAGCCTCGAAGATGAGGTTGTCTTTAGGGTCACGAAGCTCACGCAGTTCATTGCTCAGTTTCTGCCAACGCTCAGCCGAACTCCAATGGTTTCCACCAACTACAATAGGTGTAACTGTATCATATAGACGTATAGAGTCGATTGCAGTCTGCGCTATATTCTTCCAAGGTGTAGAAGCCAGCATATCATGTGGCTCATTGCAGAGACCATAACCGAAGAGTGCAGGATGCCCTTTCACCTCACGTGCGAAAGCAGCCCAGAACTGTCCGAAGTCATTTGGCATCACCTCATCGCCGATGATATGTGCCTTTCCATTAACAGAACGACGACCATAGTTATGCATATCGATGAGGACCTGCATGCCACGCTGCTGAGCCTGATCAAGGATGCTCTTTATAGTATCGAGTTCCTCCTTGTCCATAGGGCCGTTGAGAGTTCTCTGCAGACGTTCCCACTTGAATGGCAGACGGATAAGGTCCATACCACGGCTATGCCAGTAGTCAAGCTCCTTTGTTGTTGGATAGTAATAGTCCTTATTCAGCTTTCCCTGACCCTCCATCTTATGATGGAAGAACTCTGCACCAGCAAGGTTCACACCGTATGGCAGTGCCTCATGACGTGAAGCCTCGAAAGGTTTAAGCTGCCACAGCTCACCATTGTTGCTCAGTGTGTATTCTATCACAGCACCATTCACAATCTCATCATGACTTATCCATGAACGATCAAGTTTCTGACCATTTACTAATACAGAACTAATGAATCTTGCATCAGCAGAAGTACGGTTCACATGAATTTGTATCTTCTTTCCATTCTCCATTGTCACTACAATATCGTCGTAGGCTGGAGGAAGAAGATAATACATGTTCTGTCCTGCATTTGGGAACAGACCAAGAGATGTGAATACATACCATGAACCCATGGCACCACTATCCTCATTGTCAGGATAGCCACCCTTCTGAGAGAACATATTCTTACGAATATTATTTACATAGTGAGCACTAAGATCAGGACGATCACAGTGACTGAAGATGAACGGAGATACGAAGCCAGGTTCGTTGCTCAGGTCAATGAGGTCATTGTCAAAGCCATGACGCAGACGGTCTGCCATCACTTCCTTGCCACCACACATACGTATAAGCTTACCAAACTGTGATGGAACGAAGAGAGAGTAAGTCCATGAGCTGCCCTCATAGAAATAGTCTACCCATGATCCCCACTTATATTTTGGGTCAATGCTTATCCATTCACCATTCTTCTTACGTGGAGCAATGAATCCCTTGAAGCCAACACTCTCAAGATCAGGATTGAACATGTTCATCCATCCAAGAGAACGTTTCTTCAGCATCTCGGCAGTCTCTGTGTCGCCCATCATCTCGGCAATCACTGCAACACGATCATCATTATATGCATATTCAAGGGTGTAGCTGCAACTCATCATCTTATGTTCACCAGGAATCCATCCCAGACGACGATAGGTGCTGTCGCGCTGTGTCAATGCATTGTTCTTCATCACCTCGTATGCCTGCTTATAGTCGAAGCCTTTCACACCTTTGAGGATAGCATCAGCAATGATATTATCCACATCATCGCCACCCTGGTTCTCAGGCCATTCCATTGAAGCAGTATATGTTGCTGTACATAGTCCATCATGCTTGTAACGATCGATGAACGAACGTACTGTTGCTGCTGTGAATGAAGGATTGAGCAGTGTCATCAGAGGATATTTCGTACGCCATGTATCCCAGACGCAATAGTGATCATCCAGATGTGGTTCATTGCTCTTCCATCCTGGATTATCGCCTGTACGCAGACGAGGCATCACATAGCTGTGATAAAGCGAGGTATAGAACAGCTGGCGCTGCTCCTTGTTTGCTCCTGAGAATACTATCTTGCCAAGAGTACGGTTCCACAGTTTGCGAGCTGCATCGCAAACCTGCTCAAAGCTATGGTCCTCCAGTTCCACCTCGAGATACTTTGTGGCATTGCGCACACTGCTCATTGAGATGGCAATACTGGCATTCACGGTCTTTGCCTTTACGCCTATCTTTGCATAAAGAGCCTTCGTATCGTTATTTGTTATGGTTACTGTTGCATCTGGATCGTCTATCTTCATTGCGAAATAAACTCTATATGGCTGCTTACTGCCGAAGCCGCCTGCATAGATACCGTAACCAGAAATGAGTCTCTGCTTTTCATTATAGTTTATCTCGCCGCCATTGAATGTACCTTTCACTATAGGAACGATGTCCTGTGGGATGTTATGGCGAAGATCAAGCAGAATATTGTTATTGTTAGGTTTGTTGAATGTGAAGCGATAGAACACACCATGATGTGTTGGTGAAAGTTCTGTACGTATGCCGTAACGTGTCAGTGTTGCAGCATAGCAATATGGTTTAGCAATCTCATTAGCCTTTGGAGAGTCGTGTCCAGTCTCCTTGGCAGAGAAGCCGTTCTGTGGAGAGAGCAATATCTGACCATAGCGTGACCAGCCAATGCCAGACACATGCAACTGAGAGAATCCGCGTATTTTGTCATTTTCATCGTAACCGTTCTGTCCTCCCTTAGGAGTATCAGGCGAAGGGTTAACAGAGCCGTGAGGCAACTGAGGACCTATCACACAGTTACTGTTGCCATGTACACCCATGAAAAGGTCTACTTCGTCAGCAAGGTCCTGTGCCATAGATGTCGTTGCTATTAGGATAGTCAGTGCAGATAGAAACAGAATCTTTAATTTCATTTTATTAGGTATTGAAAAGACAGGAAGTCTATAATTATCATCCGCTGTCAACATTTTATATTGAATATTTTTTGCCCGAAGGGACTTATTCCTCCCAAATGTCGTCTTCATCTCACACGCTGTGAGGCTTAGCAAGACACTCGTATTCGGAGGAAGCAGAATCATCATCCTCTTCCTCGTAGACTAAAGTTCCAGTAGGGTTACTACCTGCTAAATTTACAACAGTATTCATAAGTAATACTTTTATTGTTGGAGCAATATAGTTATTTTTCATTGCTTTTAGATTTTTGGAGTCCATTATTTGTTAAAGAACTTATAACCATTCTTAATCACTATACCACGATAATCATTACCAACCTTCTGACCAGCAAGGTTGTACATAACATCGTTTTCGATTGTTGTAGTCTTAATAGATGTGATACCTGTTACTTCAGAATATTCTATGTTGATCTTTGCCGCTGCCATTGCAACCGAAGGTGTCAAATAAGCACGATTTGCACCTATCATTACAGAAGAAGCTGTCGCAACTTTATAGAAACCGACCTTACCATTATGATTCTGAAGAACGTAACTTCCAACTGGAACATATTTACAAGCCCGAACAGAGGTTAATGCACCAACTGTCTTTTCTGTTTTCTCCCAGGTAGTTTTTGTGCCATGAAAGATATAAGTACCAGCTACTGCATTGATAAGAACTGGAGTGTTAGCGGGTATGGATCCTGTTAACTCTGTTGCTATTGCCGTGGCCTCACCTTCCGTATTTGTAAGAGTATATGCTTTCACACCTTCGGGAATCGTTGCTTCATAAGGCAAAACCAATGTAGAAGCACCTGCTGATGTAACAGTTAAAGGTGTATCAAAAATATTATTTTCAATTGTGAACTTAAATGTCTTCAAATCCAACGTTGCTTTACCAACTCCGAAAGTTGTAACTGGATAATCCGAATTTGAAGTTTTATCATCTGGCCAATAATAGTTCTTATTGCTTGTTATCTTGAGTTTTACAGAACTTGCAGCAATAGTGAAATACTCAGAAATTTTAAGATCAGAGCCAGGCTCCCCTCCAATGATAGGACCATTAAGCAACATCAGTTTCTGCTTATTACAATAGGAATGAACCTTACCGTTACCATCAACCATTGCATAGAATGTTACATCTTCGCCATCTTCATTATATATAGTGAATTCCTGAGCAGCACTAATTGCGCTACCAATGTCATTAGCACCCTGTTTATCAAGAGCACCAATGTTGTCTATATTTACACAAGCAAACTTATGAACGTTACTCCAGCCTTCATTCTCTGCATATGTATTACCCCATTTAGGTGCCCACTTATTAGTCTTATAATACTTATTCAGATGAATCGTACAAGTATAAAGGTTTTCTGTACCAGGAACAAGCGTCATTTTGTAATCCTTATTTGCTTTGATATCATCTACCGATCCGCCCCAGTTTGTTTCCTTATTGGAACGATGAGCAAAAACCGGCTTGACAATAATAATATCTCCAGCCATGGATGACAAAGCAACAGTTACACACACCAAAAGTATTAATAGTTTCTTCATTGTTAATTGTTTAAATTAGTTATTATTACGAATACAAAAATAGCATAAATTGACATTAATAAATACAACAAACCTGCAACAAAATAGAAAAATATTGGCAAATTACCATTGTTACATGTTGTTTTTGCACCATATCAGCGCCTGCATATAATAATAGTCTGCATAGTTGATAGAAGCATCCACTTCGTAACCTGCAGGCATATTACCTACACTATGTAATAAAATCGCAGAATTTTTCTCACGGCTCTGATACTTACAAGAAGAGAGTTCCTTGATCATCTTCACGGCTGCACAATAGTAACGGCGTGAGAGATTCTCATTATCCTCAAGCTTTGAAAGCTGAAGCAAAGCAGAACTGACAATTGCAGCAGCAGAAGCATCACGAAGAGCATTTGGAATCATAGGATCGTCGAAATCCCAGTAAGGAATCATGTCCTTTGGAAGACGGTCGAGATAACACTTGGTGACCTTCTCGGCAAAGCGAAGGAATGTCTTATCACCTGTCTCACGATAGACCATGGTATAACCATAGATAGCCCATGCCTGACCACGTGCCCACATTGAGTTATCACTGAAACCCTGGTTCGTGAGGCAACGCAAGAACTGACCTGTATGAGTGTCGTAAAGAGCAACATGATTATTACTGCCATCAGGACGGAACTGATTTTCCATTGTCTTACGTGCATGACTCACTGCAATATCATAATACTCGCGAGAAGCACCATTCTTTGCAGCAAAGAAAAGCAGTTCCAAATTCATCATGTTATCCATTATAGTATTGTGAGGCCATCCCTCTCTTATCATGTGAGGCCATGAAAGGATTGTTCCTGCCTTAGGATTATACAGTTCCGCAAGACGTTCTGCACCTTTCAGCAGAATATCACGATAGTGCTTGTCACCTGTAATACGATATGCATTACCATAACTGCAATAGAGCTGAAAACCTATATCATGGTCTGTCTTATGCTTAGGATCAAGGAGCCGCTCAAGAGTTGCTGTAGCATGTTCTGCCTTCTCCTTTATATAAGGGTCTTTTGTTGCTTCATAATCCATCCACAGTATTCCTGGCCAGAAGCCACTGGTCCAGTCGGCAAAGTTGGTTGTCTTCCAAACCTTTGAGTTTGCATTTATACTACGTGGAAATATTGTATCAGAATGAATAGTCTGCTCTGTGAGTCGAATCTGTTCATCACAATAGTTTAGGTTGCTATTAATCTGATGTGCGAAAAATCCCTCGTGTGCATCAACAGCTGTATGTGTTAATGACACGAATGCAAATAATAGGCAGAATCGATAGTTCTTTTTAATGTTCATTGCGGTTCATAATTTTCCACAAAATTACAGAAATACCGATTCTGCCTATGAAAATATTCTTTTTCCGAATACAATTTTATTGCACAAACACGGAAAATACAATATTATTCTATTCCAAAACGACAGTTTTACCAGCCAGTTGCCAAGTGTTAAGTTTTACGATATGTTTTTTGCCATTAATAGTAATCTCCACCTGCTCATGATGACGAGAAGGATCACTTACATAAAAGCGATTATCATGCTTCATCACCATGCATGATTTGTCTGCTGAGATTGTTTCAAATCCCGTCTTTATACTTCCTGCTTCGTAGAAGATTACATATGTGAGTGAGCCATCCTTGCTACTTACTGCCTGCAGAGAATCACTATTTTGAAGAATATCATACCATGGTGACCTTACATCGTTGGTATTTGGCATCACTGCATAGGCATAGCTGCTTCCTGCTGGTTTTATTCCATTACTTATTGCAAGTGTAAACACATCTTCACTAACTTTATCCTTGGCATAATCTACTCCCTTGATGCAGTTCTCCCATGTACCTTTTCTATGCTGAACAGATGACAAAACCTCATTATCCGACAAAACCTCATATGCATTGCCATTATGGAAGAACCAGTTGTTATCACGACGAACATCGCTCTTCTTCAGACATTGCTCTATAGTAGTGACAATAGTGTCATTAGAACTGCTGTAGATATTACTTCCAAGACAAACATATCCCTCATCAAAGAAGAAATAACCTTTACGAGCACGAAGATCAGAACGCTGTGAGCGGAAGTCAAAGCCTGCTGCACCATATAAAGAATCACATACAGCACCTGCAAAGACTGTCTCAGAATGGCGTACAAGAACCTCATTCATTGGTGGCATCTTCGCAACAAGCGGTGTTGTAGTACCAGGAATCATGCGGAAATCGAAGACAGGCTGAATGCCCTTATATTCACGACCTACCACAGAAAGCATACAAGCACCATCACCACGGAAGTGATTACTGATACCCTCACTATTATGTGCTGCCTCCATATTGGCATTACGCTCAGAGTGCATACGTACTGCAGTCTGCCATTGTGGGCGTGAGAATGTAAAGTAATCTGTCTGCCAAAAGAGATATGCATAGCTCAAATCATATTGTGCAGAACCATTCTGAATATCTATGATATGCCTTAATTCGCTTTCACGATAGCCATCACAAAACTGCAGAAGTTGCTCTGCATAGTCGTTCTTTACCTCTCCTTCCCAAGGGCGAGAGATTTCACGATTGAATGCTGAAGGCTCAATGAATTTACCTTTCACCAGATGACGGCATACACCATCCAGATAATAGTTAATCATAAACTGAACATGTTCTTTAGTGAATGCAAAAGGTGTTCCTTTCAACAGACGTTCCCAGTAACAGAACTCATGTAGTAGTTCCTGACCGTATGTCATTGTGCTATTCACACGGTCGCCACGATGGTGAAAACTCATGTCAGCCTGTACTCCACGCCCTGCATGCATCCAGCCATTGCGTACCTCCATGCCTCCAACAGCATCATACATTATCTCCTCAATTGGAGCAATGCGTGCCTCAGCCTCAATCTTGCGGAATATGTTCACTACCCCAGAACTGTCATGCTGCCACAGCAAAGCTTTTGCATGATTGCTCAGCACCTGTGAACGGTCACCACCTGGGCGAGCTGGATAATCGTCGCTATCAATGACACGCAAAGCCTCAGACACTGGTCCATGAAGATTTGCAGGGATGTCATCATCAAGGATATATGCCAAGTTGAGAATTCTGCGAGGAATACCTATCTTCTGATACCACCAGTTATCGTTACGAAAATGGCCATCAAACCAGAATCTAAGACCATTAGTAATCTTCTGCAGATCAGAAGAACGTTTCCTTGCACTGTTCTCATAAACAAGTGCCATTGCAATAAGACGGTCAAGATGTCGTTCTAACTGCCAAAGAGAACGTGAACGGTCAGCATAATCGATATCCTTCCATGTACCCTTTGAAGTTACAGTCTTGAAATACTTATAAGCATCACTATCTATTGCCTGTGACAGGAACTCGCTTCTGACATGTCCACGAATATTCTCCATCTGAGCTGAAGCACAGAATGGAAATAACAGTAATAGGATAAAAAGAGTAATATGTTTCATCTATGCAAATATACGAAAAATTTAATGACCGCAGGTATTTTGCCTCAGAAAAACACCTGCGGTCATTCCATCTAACTCATAACTGACTTACTTACGTATAACTTTCTTTCCGTTAATAATTACCATACCCTTAAAGTTCTTGTCTACACGTTGGCCTGCGAGGTTGTAAACATCTTCATTGTCAAGTGTTTTATTTACAGTGCTAACAGTAATGATACCTGTTGGATCATTAAGAACCCAGTTGGTGATGTACTTATCCATGATACCCATTGTTGACTTTTCAATATTGTAGTTACCATAGAGAGCATTCTTATCTGGCTGAACACTCAGTTCGTTAGCTTCATACATAGCACCACCACACCAATATGTTGCATTTACCTGATAGCTGCGGAAGAAATCTAAAGCCTCATCGATAACTGTCATCCAACGCTCATCACTTGAAGTCTTTGCACCCACATAAGGTACGCCAAATTCCCCAATGAGAGCTTTCTTGTTGTTTACCTTACACCACTCAAGGAATGGAGCAAAACGTTTTCTGAAATCAACTTCCTGATACCCCTTCTGATATGTACCAGAGTTGTCCTTATCGAAGTAACCATGAGCCTCGAAGACAATTTTGTTCTGGGGGTCAACGAGATTAGCAAGATCCCAATTGCTGCTTGCCTTATAGCTCCAATCTACAGTTGAAGGATACTCTGGATACAGCTTGTCACTGCGGTTACCGTAAATCCACTCGTATGCTGATGCCCAATTAGCACCCTCAACGATGATCTGTGCCTTTGTATCTACAGTACGAATAGCATTTATAGCTGCCTGATAGATTGGAACCAAATTTGCAGCGCTTACCTTTGGCTCATTCTGTAGGTCATAGCCCCAAATATTCTTGTTGTCCTTGAATGCTTCTGCAATCATCTTCCACATACGAGCAAACTTTTCTGCGGTATAAACCTCATCACCGAGTTTATGCTGTGTACCATTAATCGTACGCTCTGCAAAATCGTGTGCATCAAGGAATACCCACATACCAAGGCGCTCAGCCTCATCAACAACAGTCTTCATAGCTTTAATATCACTATTTGTCTGATCATAGTCAAGAGCTTCACCATCGAGATTCTCAAGTACACGTGCCGCACGGAAGGGGAAACGAATCAGACGAACTCCCTTAGCCTTATAGTAATAGAGGTCCTGCATCTTAGGATAAATATAATCTTTACCGAATGTGCCAGGAACAGAACCACCAGAAGCAGAAGCAAGGTTTACACCAAGCATTGGCTCATCCATAGGAGGAAGTTCACCAGCTATGTTATCCTGGATTGTAGGATACTTTGTTGGATCATAGTCAGAACCGCCCTCTGTTGGCTGACCCCAGAAATAGATATTATCTAAATAGAGAGTACCCTTACCGGTCTTGCGGATACGGAATCCAGCCATACCTTTAGCGAAATCCTGACCAACGAAGTTTGCAAGAGGAATATCCAGAGATACCCACTTATCAGCAGGAAGCTCACGCCAGTTAGCATCACCATTAGCTGTCTCGAAAGTGATAGGCCCACCCCAGTACTGGAATCCCATATTGAATGTCTCAACCTTATCAGAAGCAGGAGTATAAAGATCAATATGTACATAACCCTTATCGCTTACGTCGCGCTGACCAAGGTTGACAGCACACCAGTCAAGGTTTGTGATACGGCATACCTTATGAGTAGCATCGTGATCAAGAACCTCTACAGTAGCCTTAGAATATGTTGTTGGCTCAAACTTACCGAACAGAGGAGAATACTCATCGGTGAAGAATGCCTTAACATCACTTGCAGGAGTCTGAGGAGTTGGAGCGAGAGGGATTGTGATACCGCTTGTAGGTGGAGTATCACCACTGCCACCTTCAGAACCACCATCTGTGGTACCCTTTGCGCCTTCAGTCTTTGAGAAGTAAACGTTGTCGATGATCATCTCACCTACACCGCTGTGCTTAAAACGAATTTCTGATATATTTGAAGCATCAAGCCCCTTAGCTGTGAAGTCAGCAACCTTGATGTTAAGACTTGTCCACTTACCTGCTGCGAGTGTTGTTGTTCCTGTATAGTATGAGGTACTGCCATTCACGAGGATAGGCTGTACACTTGCCACTTTTTCATCTGGAACGTAAAGGTCTACGTGGAGATAAGTCATATCAGAAGCATCAACAATACCACCAAGGTCAAACTTTGCCCATGTGTAGTTAGTGAGCTTCATTGCTCCGTCGTTAGCTGTTACCTGGATAGTCTCAGCAGCATAACCGCTGTTACCACCTACAGCCTCAAATTTAGCAGCTACTGGTACGTAAGCGTCAGAATAGACAGACTTCACGTCTGCTGCAGCATTTGTTGGTGTTGGAGCTGGATTCAAACCAGAAACAGAAGGTCCTGGAGTTGGACCAACAGGAATGTCACCATCCTCATTAAAGAAATACACATTGTCGAGATAAATCAGACCTGTCTTATTAGCAGGATCCTTGAATGTAAGGTTGTTGACTGCAGTCAGACCTACTGCCTGGAAGTCAGCTACCTTCAAAGTTACGCTTGTCCATTTACCTGGAGTAAGAGTCTGCTTACCAGAGAAAGCTTCTTTCTTTGCTGCTACATTATACATACCAGGCTGAACAGATGTTGTTACATTGCCCTCTGGTACATATACATCGAAATGAATCTTTTCAAGACCTGTGAGGTCAACAGTTGTTGTTCCCGGGATATCACCAAGTGCGAAATGTGCCCAACGGAAACCCTTTACCTCAAGAACCTTGTCTGTAGTACCCTCGATTGTTTTCTCTGACAGCTGTACACCATTACTGGCATAACAGTTGAAGTTATAATATGGTTCATACTCATCACAGAACATAGAGCGAACCTTTGAAGCTGCAACAGTTGGCTTAGGAGCAGATACTGTAGGCATTGTATTTGCAGGTGCCTTAGTTGTGTAGAAGTACACATTATCCATATAGAATGTGTTACCCGGCGTTTTGGTCATTGTCATACGCAGCACCTGTGTATTGCTGAAGTCATATCCATTGAATGCAGACAAAGGAATATCAACACTTGTCCACTTTCCTGCAGGAGTGTCTGTGTTATATGCATCAGCATATTTTTCGCCACCACTCCAGAGAGAGAAACCAAAACGAACCTGAGAAACACCACCCTCAGCAGGAGAGTATACATCAGCATGGAGATATTCCATATCTGATACATTACGACCACCTACAGCTATAGCCACATAGTCACCAGAGAGCTTTACCACATTATCTGTGGTACCAGCAATCTGAATAGTATTAAGGGTTGCGCCATGTGATCGTGACCACTTTGTGAATGCAGGATAGGCATCACTGAACGCCGACTTCACCATATCCGGATTTACCGTTGGCGTTGGTGCTGACACTGTTGGATCCTGGGCAGAAGCACCAAAACAACATGCCAGCATTACAATTGCTAATAGTAATTGTTTCATATTAATTTACAGTTGATAAGTTAAAGTGTCGGATTACTTTCTGATTATCTTCTTACCGTCTACGATAACGACACCCTTGTAGTTCTTTTCTACGCGCTGACCAGCAATATTATATGTATGACCTGTCTTTGAATTTTTCTGCATTGTCACATTCTCAATACCTGTTGCACCATCAGCAAGAATTGTGTTCTGAGCGGCAAAGGTATCATTATTATGAGCAATGATGTTTGTCATATAAATAAGTGTTGGATAAGGATTAACTGTTACATTTACAGCCTCACCACCAAGCTTGAAGACATTGATGCAACGCTGCTGAATCTCATTTTTCTTGCTCCATGCAAAAGATGACATATCAATATCCAGACGAACCCACTCACCAGCCTTCAAGTCTATGACAGGAGAGACGAACTTCTCACCAGGCCACCAGTTCTGCATTGCAAAGTCGAGTTTACCATTTGCGTTTGCCCATATATCAAGGTGAAGATACTTATACTCACTGAGATCAAGAGTACTACCAAACTGCTCTGGGAGAAAATCGAGATTGTCAATACGGATAGCAGCACCATCACCGGCCTCATCCTCACTGACAGTACAAGTCTGACCCCATTTTACAGGTGCCCAGTTGCTTGCAGAATTGCCTTTACTGTCCTTGATAACCTCAAAATAGGTGTCTTGGTCGGCTGCAAAAATTACACCAACTTCACCTGGATCAATGTTAAAAGTTGGAGGAGTAGTTACTTCCTGAGCCTGAACGGCTGTTGCCATACATGCGATTGCGCTTACTGCGAATAATTTGGTAAACATGTTCATGATTTTTAAATTTTTAGTTATTGAATTTATGGTGGCAAAGGTAAAAAAACAACGGTTCTTTTTATGCAAGAATATTGCTATCGGATGCAAACATCTTGCTAAAAAGAGCCGTTGAGAATATAATTATATTGTTTTTTACTACATATTATAGCGTTTTATGCTGATTACACCGCCAGAAATTGATTTTAGAGAGTTGATGTAGATATAAGCGCGATATTTACCATCACCTGTCTCAATCCACATACCACCCTGCTGTTTCATGTTGATGCAATAGTTTGGCATGCCATCGAGCTGAATTGTTTCGAAGTCGATATCGTCAATATATGTACCTTTGTTTGGTTCATCTGTGAGATGACCATCAATAATACCCCACTCCTTACGCAGTTTAAGATCACGAGTGAATGTCTCAGGAACTGTGAGATTGTCGAGCCACTCCTTATCAGCAACAGGTGCTGCAAAAGTATGGCCGAAGTCAACACCCTCTCTGGTCTTGTTACGCCACAGATAAACAAGGTCAATCTTCTCAGGAATCTGCTGTGCCTCTGCCAGTGTGTAAGCAGCCATATCTTCAAGAGAGATATAGCAACGTGTCTTTGTCAGCGTGATGTTACGCTTCAGATACTGCTTGCATATTTTGTAAGGACCCATTTCTACTGTTTTCACCTGTCCGTCCCTTGACTTAGCTATAAACTTGAATGTTACTTCCTTGCCACGTGCCTCCTCTGGAATCACGTAGTAGTAACGCAGTGTTGCAGCACATGTATCGGTAGTGAATGTAACAGTAGTCTTGTTTCCACTGTTCACACTTGGAGAACCAACCTCAACTGGAATATCCATACCAGATGAATTGGTATAATATGAATTATTCTCAAGATATGTTCCCTCTGCACCAGCAATAGATGCCTCAACAGTGCATGACTCTATCTGTCCTGAACCATAAGGCATCGCCATGGCATAGGCAAAATAAATCTGATTTCCAACAACATTTGGGCCAAGTGTACGCTTCAGACAACGTGAATTCAGCTCATTTGCTCTGGTCTCTTCTTTGTCTGAACAACCCACTGTGCCTAATGACAGGACCATGATGGCCAGAAGAGTTAATATACTAATAATATTACGTTTCATAATTGATTATTGTTTTTTCTGCTGAACTGTTATAAAAATAGTGTAAGTCTTGCTGACGCGACGGCTACCTGAAATCACGGTATATTGACGTGGATTCTCCAGATTTGAGAAATCTGTGATTCCCTCAATCTTTGGTGAGAGCTTAGCATCAGTAACTAGAGAGAACTTTGGATAGAGATGCTTCAGATCTGTACCATAGGCAACAGTAATACGGATGATACCATTCTCATTGTCAATCTCTGCATCGCCCACCTTTACTGTAAGATGGTCTGTACCTGTGAGGTCAAAGTTACTAACATAACACTCGTCACGGTCAGTGATAAGAAGACCGTCCTCATCTACAGGGTTGTCGTAGCAGCCTGTGAACATCACCAGCGCTACAAACATCATTATACTTGAAATTATCTTTTTCATATTTTCTTTGCTTTAAAAAAATTATTATCTCCAAGGCTTATTCTGAGTGAGGTTAGAGTTCTTATTACGCTCACTCTCAGGAATCTGGAAGATATAGCACTGCTGATACTGTAGGCTTGGAGAGTTCACCCAGAACTGGTCCTCCTGTGCGCCAAACATGTCATACCATGTATAGCCAGTGCTCCCTGGACCACCATAGATTTTCTCCAGACGACGCCAGCGACGAAGGTCGAAAACACGCTGTCCTTCACCGATAAGCTCTACTATACGCTCCTGCTCAATAGCATCGAAGAATGAGTCGTGATCAGCATACTTATCAGCCTTCAAAGCAGGAAGGTTTCCTCTGTGACGAATACGATTTACAAGTGCTACACTCGTTGCAGTTGGACCATTGATCTCGTTATCAGCCTCAGCATACATCAGGAAGACATCAGCCAGACGAATCACAGGCCAGTTGAAGTCACCATCAGTACGATCCTGACCAGCATAGTTACGAATGAACTTACGGAACACATAACCTGTTGTTGACAGTACGTTATATGATGTATAGTGTACTTTCTTGTAAGCGTCGCCATCCTCCTCATACACATCAAGAGGACCTTCCCAGTTCTTGTACTCGTATGGTGACAGACCAGTCTCCTTAAGAGACATCATACCCATAATCTGTTCGTAGTCCCACATGATAGTAGCTTTCATACGATAGTCACGGTTAGCATAGCTCTCAGGATTAAGAGAAGAGTTCTTCGTCACACGTGCATCATTGCTTGGTGACATAGCAACGAGAGGCTCACAGAAATCACCAGTCTCTGTTGACTGATAACGGTCAACAATATTTGCACGAGGGTTCACCCATGACTGAGAGTACTGAACGGTACGACCAGCAAAATCACGCATGAGCTGCTCACCCTGGTTTGTGCTGCTGCCACCCTGCTGGAATGTGAATACAAACTCACCATCACCATTTGCCTTTGGAGTGAAGAGATAGTAATAGTTTGGAAGGTTTGTTGCACCACCAAGTTTCTTTACCTTACCTGTCATGTCTACGCCATTGATCTTTGTACCCTTTGGCCACATCTCTGCAGGACCTTCGCATACACCAGGTTCACCACCACGGTAGAGATCAAGGTTGAAATCGTTGATAACCTTACCGAAATCCTCACGAGCTGCCTTATAAGCACGCTGCGCCTCAGCTTCACTTGGCGTGAATGTGTCCAACTCTGGCCAACCATAGTGGTTCCAGCTTGCCCAATACAGATTAATCTTACCTCTAAGTGCGATAGCAGCTGGCTTGCTGTAATGCCCCTGTACACTTGCCTTAGCAGGAAGAACCTGCTCAATCTCGTCAAGATCAGCAATAAGTTTTGCATAAATTTCAGAAATAGGAGTACGAGGCATGCTCGCCACCTCTGCATTACTCTTTACATTCCAGTCTATATATGGTACATCACCCCACCATGAGATAAGACGGAAATATATCAGTGCACGCATGAGTTTACATTCTGCAATAACAACTTGCATTTTCTTTTTCACCTCTTCGCTTTGAGCGTTGTCACGCATTGTGCTTACATGGTCTATAACATAGTTTGCATGGTCAATGGCACCATAACAATACTTGTACATATTCTCAAACCATCCACCAAATCCCCATGGCATGTAATTCCAACGCCCCATATAGGCCCGTCCATTGTTACCATTATTTGAAAGAAATGAGTTTCCACGCATTTTCACATATTCTCCCATACCATCAAGATAGTAGTCGCGATTGAAAAGGTAACGTGTGTCAGAAAGCACACCTGCAAGAGCAGATGTTGCATCCGCTTCTGTTTTCCAATATTTTCCTGATGAAAGAGCATCTGTAGGCTCCTGCTCCAACAGGTTGTCACGGCAGGATGCTAAAGAGAGCGCTGCCAGGAAGACAAGTGAAAGTTTATATATATTTTTATTCATTGTTGTTTTATTTTGAATTACCCACTTAGAAAGAAAGATTCAGACCTACTGTATATGTCTTTGTTGTAGGATAAAGGTCGCCAGAGCCTGCAGGTTTCTCAGGATCCAATCCCTCATAACCAGTGATAGTGAGAAGGTTTTCTGCACTGAAATACACACGAAGGTTCTCTACATAAAACTTCTGTGTCAAGCCCTTAGGAAGTGTATAACCAAGCTGAATATTTTTCATACGAAAATAGTCCATATTGCGCAAATAGAATGCATTTTCGGTAGCATTTGTTGCATTACCACCAAGACGAGGCCATTCTCCTCCACGATTTTCCCATGACCAAGGCTTTGTTATATGATCTGTTGTAGAAGTATAACTCTGTGTTGGAAGAATTGTCTGGTTAAACTTGTTAATCCAGATATCCTTACGACCAGCACCGCCTTGCCACAGCATAGCAAAATCGAAGCCCTTATAACTCGCCTTTACATTCAGGGCAAAGTTCATTGTCGGAGCATCACGCAATGAACTTGCATTCGCAATTTTATCATTTGCATCAAGAATTCCATCACCATTTGTATCCAATCGAATGATATCACCAGGTTTGGCTCCCTGGTCTATATAGTTATATATATCTTGGAATGTCTGTGCCAAAGTTGGCAAAGCATCCATATAGTATACAAAGTGATATGGCATATTCAAGTATACATAACCCTTATCGAGGAACTCGCCCCATTTTTCGAGATTCATGCGGTTGTATGAAAAGTTACCTGTTACCGAGTATTTTAGCTTGCCAATATTATCACGCCATGTAATATTTGCCTCAAAACCACGGTTACGGAGGTTTCCAAGGTTAGCCTTTGGTGCTTCATAACCTCCTGTAAGAAGGATTGACATCTGTGAATTCTGCAACATACCCGTTGTCAGACGATCATAATAATCGAACTGGGCAGATAAACGGTTGTGGAAGAAGTCAAGGTCGAGACCAAGATTGAAGACACCAGTTTTCTCCCAAGTAAGGTCCTCATTCAGCATTTTCTGATACGTGAAACCTGTTGCAATACTGCCATCGAACATATAATTGTTCTGTGTCATAATCTCACGCTGCTGATAAGCGCCAACACCACTATTGTTTCCCAGCTGACCATAAGATACACGAAGCTTAGCATTGTCGAGCCACTTCTCTACATATGGCTTTATCCAAGATTCCTCAGAGATACGCCATCCCAAAGAAGCTGATGGAAAGAAACCATAACGATGTCCTTTGAGGAACTTAGAACTACCATCAACGCGGAAATTAAGTTCCATAAGATAACGGTCAAAAGCAGAATAGTTCACACGGCCAATCCATGAACGCAACCCTTGACGTGCAGAAGTTCCAGCTGTTATCTGCGTTGTTGTAAGGGCTGAATTAATTTCAGAAAGTGAAGGATGGATACAATCCTTACGACCAGTAGTATTTGAACGGCTGTACCAGTACTCCTCACTATAAATACCGAGTAACTTCAAGCTATGATTCTCACCGAACTTTGTCTCGTAGTTCAGACGGAAGTTCATCAGAGTTTTATAGCCATTCTTATTTGTATCTGTGACACCAGAGTTTTCTGCTACGTACCATAAATCCTTATATGAATCGGTCTGATAGTTATATGACTGTGTTGGAGTTGGAGCATCCTTATAATACTGATTGTAGTAACGCAGAGAGTAATCTAGACGTGCCGTGAAACCCCTAAAAGGCTTGAAAGTGATGAAGGCAGAGCCATTGAGCTCCTGACGATTCTCACGTTTCACACTGTTTTTATATACGGCAAGTGCATTGAATGCCTCAGGAAGTTCACCGTATGCCATTGGACCACCATATGTACCTGTTTTCGAATCATATGGGTAAATACCAGCAATAGCTGTTGAAATACGGTTATCCTCACCATTGAAGCCATTACTCTGACAATATGAATAGTTACTCCAGTTACCGTCAATCTTCATGCCGACCTGCAGATTCTTAAGAATATCATAGTCGTAGTTCAGACGGATATTATAACGATCATAGTCATTGCTGATCTGCAACCCCTGCTGTTTCACATAACCGATAGATGCGAAGAAATTACTCTTCTCCCCACCACCTGTTGCAGATACGTTATAATTCTGAATGTTACCAGTTCTCATAACATAATCCCACCAGTCTGTATTTGGATATTTCACTGGATCAATCATTCCCAAAGCCATCCACTGATCAATTGTACCGTCCTTATAGTTCTGCTGAACACCATTGGTACCTGGGTCTGTAGCTGCAGAAATCTGGTGCAGGGTGAGAGCCTGAGCATAGTCACTCAGAAGGTCATAACTACGTGTAGCCTTCTGCCAACCATAAGAAGCAGAGAAGTTGATCTGTGTCTTATGGTCCTTGCTTCCGCTCTTTGTCTTGATAAGGATGACACCATTGGCAGCACGTGAACCATACACAGATGCTGCTGTAGCATCCTTCAGGACTGTGATACTCTCGATATCATTCATGTTGACACGGTTAATATCAACATCTGGCATATCATCGACAACGATAAGTGGTGATGCGTCATTGATTGTTCCCAAACCACGAATCAGGAGAGTTGCATTATTATTTCCGGCCATACCCGTTGACTGATTAACAGACAGACCAGGCATAAGTCCAGAGAGAGCTGATGATACATTAGCTACAGAGCGTGATGTAAGTTCTTTATCTACATTAACAGAGGCAACAGCACCGGTGAGGTTTACCTTCTTCTGAGTGCCATAACCTACGACAACGACCTGATCAAGCATCTCTGCGCTGTCATCAAGAGTAACGTCCAGTTGATTCCTTGAACCAATCTTCTGCTCAAAAGAACTGTAACCTACATAAGAAAAAGTAAGCACAGCCTTGTCATTAGGGACTGAAATAGTATAGTTACCATCGACATCGGTCACAACTCCGGCTTTACCGCCTTTCACCTGTACCGTAACACCGATAAGTGGCTCACCATTCTTGTCATGCACGTGACCTTTTACCACGTGGTCCTGTGCCATAGCTGTCATCGACATACTGGCTGCTAGGATTAAGGTTGAGAATAGTTTACGATTCATGTTAAAAAGATAATTATTTAGTTATTTTTAATATATTCGTTAGGAAGGATATGGAAATAGTCCTGGAAGCACTTCGAGAAATAAGAAGGCGTGTTAAAGCCCACCATGTAACATACTTCCACCACCTGATACTTCTCAGTTGCTAGGAGTTCTGCACTCTTATTGAGCCGTATGATCTTGATATAATCATTAGGGGTCTTACCTGTAACACGCTTCACCTTCTTGTGGAAATTACTGCGACTCATATAGAACTGCTTAGCGAGTTCGTCAATATTAAAATCAGAGTTGCTGAGGTTATCAAGAATAATCTGATTCAGCTTCTCTACAAACTCTGCATTCTCCTTCTCTGTCTCATCCTCATGATGTTGAGTCTTCTTATAATACTCAAGAGGTGACAGAATGAAGTTTTCACGTATACGGTCTCTGTTTTCAAGGATACTTGTGATTTGTGCACGAAGTTGCTCCAATGAGAATGGCTTTTCCATGTATGCATTTGCACCGATATTCAAAAGGTCTACCTTTGTTGACACATCTGTCTTTGCAGACAGAATAATGAAAGGAAGATGAGAATAAGCAGAGTTAGAGCGTACAGCACGACAGAGTTCCAGTCCGTCCATCTCCGGCATCATAACATCAGATACAATAATATCGATGTCTTCTTTCTCAAGTACTTCAAGAGCCTTGATACCATTCTCTGCCTCAAGCATATGATAGGAATCATCCATATTATCTATGATATATGAACGGAGCTCATCATTATCCTCAACGATGAGCACTGTAGGACGAGAATCGTTGTTAACTTCATCGATAGCTGAAGGGTCTTCTGTAAACTGTACTGCCTCGACAGTTTCCTCAGATGGTGCTCCTTCCAGATTCATTCCTATGGTAAGCAGGAATGTGGTACCATGACCATATTCAGATTCTACTGTGACATCACCCTGATGCATCATCGCAAGATTCTTTGCCAATGGCAGACCAAGGCCTGTACCAGGATGCTTGCCATGATCGTCAATCTGATAGAATGATTCAAAGATCTTGTTCTGATCATCTTTCTTGATGCCAGGGCCATCATCAGTAACGCTGACATTAAGTTTCGAAGGTTCTGACCAGAGAGTGACCTTTATTTCCTTATTAGCAAATTTTATTGCATTTGACAGTAGATTACCGAGCATCTTATCGAATGCTTCCTCATCGAGATTGCAGAACACAGCCTCTTCTGGCTTTTCCACGTTCAGGCTGAGTTTATGCATATTTGCAAACTCTTTATAGCGACTGCAGATGGTATCAACTTTCTCAGATACATTGCAGGACTTGAAGTTCAGCTGAACCTTATGAGCTTCCACCTTACGGAAGTCCAAGAGCTGATTGATTAGCTCAAGAAGACGCTTAACATTATTCAGGATAATAGATAGATTCTTCTTAGTCTTCTCACTGCCATCACCAGATGCTATAATTGTATTCAGTGGCGCTGTGATGAGTGACAATGGAGTACGGATTTCGTGAGCAATATTTGTGAAGAATCCTATTTTCGAATCATACAGTTCCATTTCCTTGTCCATAGAGAAACGGTACATCTTCTCCTTGTTCTCTGACTTCAAATGATTACGATAATTGCAGACGATATACCATACCAGCCAGCTGATTATCATCACATATAACAGCAACATGAAGTTCGACAGAAGGAATGGACGATTAATTGTTATAGACAGTTTCACAACTTTACCTTCAACACCATCATTATTCATTCCCTTTACGTAAAGAGTATAATCACCAGATGGAATGTTCATATAACTGATATGACCATCGTCACCAGTTATCTCATTCCAATGTTCATCAAATCCTTCAAGCTTATAGAGGATACGGTTCTGTGACGGAGCAAGGAAGCTCATGCATGAAACATCAAAACTGAATGACGACTGATCTGATTCCAGTTCTATCTCCTTAGCATCGCTGATGCCGCACTCCAGAGGACTGTCATCCATACCTGGGTGCATCTCAATACCATCTATATAGAAAGAGGTGATGAACACACGTGGACGGATATTGTTTTCGCGAATATTCTGAGGGTTGAAAGATACAAAGCCCGTTGAGCCACCGATATACATCATTCCATTATGGCTCAGCAAGGCTCCACCTGCTGTATAATGAAGGTGCAAAGGCTTCTCAATATAGTTGAACTTATGAACCTGATATTTACCTGGGGTGATGCGGACCATGCCCTTACCTGTTGTGACCCATATATTGCCCATGCGGTCCTCAACGATAGAATAGATAATATCAGATACAAAGCCAGTGCCCTCGGTAAAGATCTTATTGAATTTTCCTGACTGCGGATTGAGAATTCCCAGTCCGCCACCCTCTGTACCTGCCCAGACATTGCCCTTTGAATCCTGAAGGACACAGTTCACATTGTTCACCATCAGCGATTTAGCATCGTTGTTGTCGTGAAGATAGCTCTTGTACTTTCCGTCGCTAGAGAGACATATCAGGCCATATTTATGACAGGCAAACCAGATAGAACCATTATAGTCTTCAGCGATATCCTTGACAGGATAGCCAGCCATCTTCTTCAAAGAGTACAGACGGCCGTCCTTAAGGATATTGACACCCTGGTTTGTACCGAGATATACGCTGCCGACTGTCGACTTTAGCATCGATGTGACAATATTATCACAAAGGCCGTCAGCAGTGGTAAGCCATTTGGTGACAGCCATGCTCCTTGAGTCAACAACTGCAACTCCTGAGTCATAATTACTTACAAGGAGGTTCTGACCATCAGAAAGCAATGTCTGCACATTATTGGTCTTGAGGTTCACACCACATGCTGAGACAGTGCGTGTTGCAGGGTTGTAGACCTTCAGACCGCTGTTTCTCGTTGCCATGAACACACGACCGTCAGGAACCTCTGCAAATCCCTGAACAAAACTGATGTCGCCAGAGATACCACTCTGACCAGTAAAATAAGAGAACTTGTTTACGTATGGTGACCAGTAGCTCACACCAGAGAAATATGTGCCGAGCCACAGACCACCCTCATGATCTTTTGCGATAGAGAAGATACTGTTGTCCTGCAGGTTGTCGTATGACAGACCGTCATTGAACATTGTCATCTGCTCTGTCAAAGTGTTCACCTTCACAAGTCCCATCTCAGAACCCATCACCAGCTCATATCTGCCGAAAGGAGTTATCGACTTCACATTATATATATTAGCACTTACAGGCGATGCTCCGGAGATATGGTTCACCACATTCTCGCGGAATCTGTAATGGAACAGACCTCTTCTCGATGTACCAACCCAAAGGGTATTACGGCAGTCACAATATATTGTCTGGATATTACTGTCAGGAATGGCTGCAGACTTACATCTGCCGTTTGCCATATTCAATGAGAACAGTCCTGCACGGTCTGTACCGATCCATATATTACCGCTCATGTCATGGGCTAATGAAGTGATAAACTGACATGGCAACTCCTTCATATAATGACGTACAACCTTCAAGTTCCTGTTCAAATGGTAAAGACCCTGACCAAAACATCCAACCCATATATCGCCATTGGCATCAGAGATGATAGCATGGATACTCGTCTTATCATCATCACGTGACTTACAGTCAAGGCTGATATGAGTGAATGTCTCCGTCTGTCGGTTATATGAATACAATCCTTCCTTGGTACCTACAAGGAAATTACCAAATCTGTCTTCAAAGATACAATGAATGAAGTTATTGCCAATAGTCTTCTCATCACCGTTTCTTCTTCGGAACACTTTAAACTTACTTCCATCGAAACGGTTCAGACCATCATTAGTACCAAACCACATATATCCTCGACTGTCTTCCATGACAGCCCAGACACTTGAATGAGAAAGTCCTTCTTCAACCTGGTAACTTCTGAAAAGCATTGCGTGACTACAGGTTAAGGATAAGAGCAACAGTAATAGGGTTATGGTTCTTTTCATTTTATTTGTTTTAATTGCGTACAAAATTATGTATTTTTAAAAGTATTGTATACCACTATCTTTTCTAAGAATACAAAAATTCGGCAAAATTAGCTCTTTTTTTTGCAAAAACAATAAAAATCACTGATTTCATCGCTAATAATAAAGGTTATTACCAATAATCTTCTCATCATCGTTTCTTCTTCGGAACACTTTAAACTTACTTCCATCGAAACGATTCAGGCCATCATTAGTACCAATCCACATATATCCTGGACTGTCTTCCACGACCGCCCAAACTATTGAATGAGAAAGTCCTTCTTCTACCTGGTAACTTCCGAAAAGCATTGCGTGGCTACAGGTTAAGGATAAGAGCAACAGTAATAGGGTTATGGTTCTCTTCATTTTATTTGTCAGTAATATTCTGTAGTTCCTACCTCAGTTCGGGATAAGAAATAGTGCCTAAAAAGTTGGTAATCTCCGATATTTTTTCTTTGTAGTTGAAATCCAATTAGTTACAAACATAAATAGATATCATTATGGAGATTACCAAGGACAAAGTTACAGAATTATTTTGTATTATTGATGAATTTTACAAAGTTTTCAAAGTAGAAAATGCAGGAAAATTGCTTTTGGGTGAGGATGGAGTAAAGCGCAGACGACGTAAAGCCTCTTTATCTGATAGTGAAATCATGTCGATTTTGCTATATTTCCATTTCGGCTCGTTCCGAAACTTCAAGCATTATTACCTATTCTTTATTAGAGGAACATTGAAGTCATATTTTCCAAATGCAGTGTATTATAACCATTTTGTAGAACTTGAAAGTCGCGTATTCTTCCCTCTCATGTTCTTCCTGAATCTCCGTGCTTTTGGCAGATGTACAGGTATAACCTTTGTTGATTCAACCATGATACCAATATGCCACAATCTCAGGCGTTATGCCAACAAAGTGTTCAAAGGCATTGTCACAGACGGAAAGGGAACAATGGGATGATGTCATGGGTTCAAGCTACATCTGGCTTGTAATGATAGAGGTAAGATAATTGCTTTTGTTCTCACTGGTGCAAACGTTAGCGACAAAGATCCAGCAGTATTCGATGTATTGGCTAAACGTCTGTATGGCAAGCTGTTTGCTGACAAAGGCTATATCTCGCAAAAAACTCTTCGATTCACTTTTTGAGGAAGGCATCCAGTTGGTAACAGGACTGAGAGTGAACATGAAGAACAAACTAATGCCGTTCTATGACAAGATGATGCTACGCAAAAGATACATCATTGAAACGATTAATGACCTGTTGAAAAATACGGCTCAGATAGTACATTCACGTCGCAGGTCTGTTGCGAATTTCATCATAAATATTATTTCTGCAGTAGGGGCATACTGTTTCTTTGACAACAAGCCCAAGGCACTTACTGGATACGTTATCGAAGATACGAAACAGCTGAGTCTTTTCTAATATTGCATCACTAGTGTCCCGTTAAAATTATGAATTTGTCGCATAACTATCTGTATATTAAAGTAATACAAGTGTTTTTAAAGTAAACCGATTTGATTTTGAAACTTAATCAAACTAACATAAGATGTTATATAAGTGCTTGAATATCAAGAACGGAATTCCGAGAATTTGAGCTCAGATGATACTTCAAGATTTTAACGGGACAGCAGTGATATTGCATATTTTACATGAGGATTTTGTCTCAGCAACCATCCAAGATATATAGATGGTTGCCAAGCCTCTGTGTCCCTTATATAAAAACATTATAAATACCTTTAGATAGAGCTCGTTATCCCGAACTGAAGTAAGAACAGAGAAGACAAGACTAAAACTTGTTGAAAAGATCCAACCTATACTACTCAACTTTCGAAAATGGAGAAGTCAGAGGGGAGTTAAGAGAAATTAAGGGACAAATGCCTTTGTGGACTTGAACCATCCCCATTCTCTCAAGGCTGTTGTCCCTAAACTTCCCGAACGACCGAAGGGAGTGATAACTTCCCTTTACTTCTATAACTTTCCATACATGCGAGACTTCAGTACCTATATAATAAAAGCAGTAACAGCAACAAAATGAAGCTGTTACTGCTTTTTCCTATGATCACAAAGTAAATTTCTGTGTTTCGATGGTTTATCCGACAGCCATCCTGCCGTTTTGTCGCTTATATAAGTCGTTCAACGACATTATTCTACTATAGCTGTCCAACCGCCACCTGGTGCAAGATGTATCTGGAACTTATCGCCAGAAATTACCTGTCGATAAGTATGTTTGTAATCTGTGGCCTCACGGTCTGCATTGATACCATCGGCAAAGATATTGGCTTTGCCATTCAATTTTTCCAATTTACTTGTTTTGTCATTCGGTGTTACTAAACGGGAAAGATCGACAGAAAGATCACGAGCCTGCCAATTGTTCATCGCGGCTATATACCATTTATTGCCTTTCCTCTTGGCTACAACCACATATTCACCAAGTTTTCCATCCAAAGAAACCACCTGATCATAAACTGTAGGTATCTGCGAGATAAAGTCGGTACACTCCTGATTCTGCATATACTTGGTTGGACTATCGGCCAGCATCTGCAAAGGTGCATCAAAGATCGTGTACATCGCCATCTGATGTACTCTCGTACCCTGACTCATCGGATGGTCGTTGTTGCCAAAAAACTGCGAGCGGACGGCATTCACCATAGCTCCAGGAGTATAGTCGAAGGAACCAGGAAGAGCACGGAGGAAAGGAATCGTCACATCGTATCTCGGCTGATCATGCAGTGGACCATCCCCTGTACGAGGTTCCCACTTGGAATTCTCCAAGCCTTTCACTCCCTCGATATTCACGATGTTAGGATAAGAGAACTGTACGCCAAACGGACGCATGCCGTGCAGGTCGAGCAGAAGATGATGCTTTGCTGCACATGCAGCGATTTCATAAACAGAATTGATGGCCTTCTGGTCGTCTCGGTCGAAGAAGTCTACCTTGAATCCCTTCACACCCATATCGCCGTAATGCTTCATGATTGCCTCCATTTTATCATGTCCACGCTGTACGAGATTACGCCATGAAGACCAGAGAATCACTCCCACTCCATTTTCTTTGGCATAATTGATGATGCCTGCCATATCCATCTTATCGGAGAATACCAGCAAATCTTCCGGGTCACTCCATCCTTCGTCGATGATGATATATTCCAGATGGTTGTTCCTGGCAAAATCCACAAAGTACTTGTAAGTCTCTGTATTGATACCCGCACGGAAGTCTACACCTGTTATATTGGTATTATTCCACCAGTCCCAAGCTACTTTTCCTGGCTTTATCCACGAGGTGTCCTTGACACGGCACGCAGGGCCGAGAACTTTGGCAATATCATTACCCACCAGTTGCTTGTCCTCATCCGTAACAAGGACTATACGCCAAGGTAACTTGGTTACTTTTTCTGCAATATAATTAGCCCGTTCGGTAGGAACTAAGTTCAGACGGGCATAGCCTTCTATCTCCTCTTTTAATGGATAGGGAGGAAAGGCTGCATGTATCGAATAATCCGTAGATGCATCTGAAGAGAATACTCCTGAAGCTGTAGAGGAAGATGTTCCTTTCAAGAGATACATACCAGGATAATTTTCCACATCAGCTTCCATCACTACTGCCTTCTTTCCGTCAGGTAAGCAAACAGCAAGAGGGGTGATGGCAAGAGAATCCTTATACATCTTAGACAGTGGAGCCTCGTCATAATATGACTCGAAGGAATAACACCAACGTTCCCCTCCCCGATTATCATTCACGTAGGGAACAAATGCCTGATAATCGCCAACGAAGCGATATTCCGAAGTTTCATTAAGCACCTTGTTGATCGTCTTTTTAGGGATGATGCGATAAGCTGCTGCATTCATGAAGGCCCGGAATTCCACATCGTACCCATTGCAGGAAAGGAGCAGTCGCTGATAACCACCATTATCATCGTTTTTCCAGTTGGTGACAGATGCTTTATGCACTTTGGGATTCACACCAAAAGTTTGCTTATCAGTCTGTAAGGAGATAACTGATGGCTGCAGCACCTGAGTTTTTCCCTTGGTTACAGCCCATGTTATAGACTTATCCACATGGACGTTAACAACCAAATCTCCCAATAATGATTGTATCGTATATACTTTAGCCGTTATTGGCAAGCCGCATACGAGGGCTAACATGAAGGATGTAATAAATTTAGTACGCATCATAATAAATGGTTTTAGTGACACATGTACGGAAGTTGAGTTGTTTGATCTTATCTTTTTTATCGAAGACCCTGCAAAGTTACGATAATATCATGAAACTGCAAACAAAAGGGGAAAAAAAGACTAACTGATCACACTTTTTCGGAAATATTATGCCACAAAATGCCAAGCGGCTAAAAATAGAGTAGATGTGGGGAGTTACCCCCAGCACCTCTCATTGCACCGTACGTACGGGTCTCGTATACGGCGCTACATACATATAGGAGAACGCAAACTCTGATACAAAGCATAAGGGTCGACCAAGCCTGGTCGGCTCATGCTTTTATCCGTCCTATTAACTCTCGGTAACGCTAATACTTGGGGGCAGAGAAGATAGTTTATGGTGGATAGTCCGCACTGTCGGTACCAACCCAACCTTGTCATTGAAGCTTGATAAATTGCATCGTCTGTGATTCTACTCTTGATGATTGACTTTATCTTCAGTAGATTCTTGTAGATAGTACTGCATTTCTTCCATTGCTTTACAATGACCACTCTAACCTTGTGACGTAACCAAGGTCCAAATACATCTCGGAGATAAGTCGCCATACTACCTACGTAGTAATAGTTAACCCATCCTCTTATGACTTGATTTAATTTTGTGAAGATGTATGA
>CDZB01031290.1_pt1 | contig 63704 bp, 64 predicted proteins | sample 554961 | NCBI WGS metagenome assembly CDZB01 (sample SAMEA3182106, study PRJEB8094) | gut metagenome | biome: human; feature: gut; material: Stool; isolation source: human stools | place: Canada | collected 2013-02-26 | reverse complement strand
TCTTCTAATTAGTTGAAAATGTGTATCTTTGCATTTGAAAAAATATCATCACCGTAACCTTTCTAGGGATATCTCCTTAAAAAGAGTAACCTAGTTAGGTATAATGGGTATTCGCTGACAACCCATATAGTGATAAAATTAAAAATGCGTAACTCATTTAGTGATACAAAAAATAGATAGTAACAAATTTAGTTTAACCATCCTAAAGGTGACAACTTTTTCACGTATAAGACAGACTGAAAAGAAACAAGTAGAAAAGGAGAGAGGCGAGAGATTGCTTCTCTCTTTTTTATGCTCTAAAACATACAATTTTTGCCTTAAATTATATACAATTATATACAATATTCTTGCGAAAATATATATACGATGGTTTTGATATGGGTCTATGTCATGTTAAAGCGTTGATAATCAGTTGATAAAAGAATTTTTGATAGAGTTATTAAAGAATTTGCCAGTTCCTCGTATCTTTGCTGCCGTAATCGATTACATGTGTGAATAAACAAAATGTACAACTTTTATTTCTTTAGGAATTATGGCAGAAGAAGTAATTAAGACTACCTCTTGTTGCAACGATGCAATGATGGGCAGTCTGCTTGGAGCGATGGCAAATCGTGACAGCAATCCTTTGGCAATGGCGGCTATGATGCGTAACCGTGACGATGATGATATGTGGAACAATCCGTTTGCCTACATGATGATGATGGGCATGATGCGCTATATGTATGGTGCAGACTGGAACAACCGTGACAATGGCGCAGACGTGCAGCGTGCAGAGATTCAGAGCCAAATCGAGAGTTTGCGCAACCAGATGGCAGACAATCAGAACAGCAACTTGCTGATGGGTGCCATCCAGGGTAACGGCAACGACCTTAAGATGTTGGCAAGCAATCTGAACTGTGACTTCAACGCCTTGCAGAACTCTATCTGTGGCATCCAGGCTGGCATCCAGCAGCTTGGCGGTCAGGTAGGATACTCGGCAGAGCGAGTAATCAACGCTATTTCGCAGGGTAACTTGCAGATGACAATAGCGCTGAAGGATTGCTGCTGCCAGACCCAGCAGAACATTATCCGTATGGGTTATGAGAACCAGATGGGCCAGAAGGACATCATTAACCAGATGCAGCAGGGCTTTAGCTATACCAACACTGGTATAGAAAGAGCAGCTTCGAATCTCGGTTTCCAGATGCAGCAAGACAAGTGTGACGTCATCCGTGCAGGTGAGAACAACACCCAGCGCATCATCGACACCTTGACAGGGCATTGGAGCCAGGAGCAAGCTAACGAGATTCAGGACTTGAAGTTTAAGAACTCACAGCTGCAGCAGAACATCTACCTTGCCAATCTGATGAATGGCGGTTGCGGATGTGGCGCAGGTGTAGCAGGTGGCTATCAGTAAAAAGGTAAAGAATGAAACAGAAGCGTAGTGGTATGAACAAGATTTCTCCAGTGGGTTTGGCTACTACAGCATTGGTAGCCAACCAAGTTTCAGTCTTAGCTACTTACAATGAGAAGCTTTGCAGACCTTATTGCGTGAATGGCAGCGTGCAGCCACAGACAAGCATAACCTACAGTTATGAGCAGCCTATCCTGAATGGCACAACGGTGTTTGTGCCTATCGTGGCGACAATCTCCATCATTTCGCCTGTAATAGGCAGCAGAAACGTGATGAGAGCGCAGCCTTTGATTTACACGGAAAGATGGGTAGCAGCCTTCCAAGGGCAGACAGCACTGCCAACGGCTGTAACTATCGCCAGTGTTGGCAGAACGCAAAAGGCTAACGATGTGGTATGCGGAAAGGCTAGAGGCCTGAGCATATTTGACAGTCTGACTGTAGCATTGACTACAGCTTAGTATCATTATAGGGGGAAATGGTGGATGGTGTGTAAGCCATCGTTTCCCTCGCATTATCCTTTTAAAAAGATACGATTATGATATTCAGAGAATTGAAGGCTGGATTTCCAATCTATCTATTTGATAGAGCCAGCAGAAAATTTAAACAAGGTAAGGTGACGGCCAATCCATGCCCTGACTTTGAGAATGGCAAGCAGAACGTAATGGCTGCTATGCCAGGAATGCCGAATTATGGGGCAAGGAACGTGAAAGTAAACGTGCAAACTGAGGATGGCAAGCAGTCTATCTACTCGGTTGTAGATACTGAGCAAACAGCATACAGCGACACCCTTGTAATCTCTTGTAGTAAGGAGAGTATCATCAACGAGGTAAACGCATTGAAGAACCAAGCCAATGACATCATCAATAAGATGCCGGACTTCGAGCAGACCGTAAAGGACTGTGATCAACTTCTCTCAGAGTTGGACACATCATTTCGTGACCAGCAGAGAACAAATCAGCGACTCGACAACATGGAAAACAAGTTGGACGAGATTTTCAAATACGTCAAATCACAAAAACAAGAATGATATGAACTTAGTAGAACTTATCACAAAATATCAGAGTGACGCCACACCGGAGCAGATGGTGCAGGTAACCAAGATCATCGGCAAGTTTGTGGCCATGCACGCAGAGGAAAATGACCTTCTGAAGTTGTATAAGGAGATTTATGGGGTTGTGGGTAACGGCCACTTCAACGACTTCTTTGCTGAGGCTCAGATCAAGAAGATGGTGTTTGAGGATGACAAGGAGGTAGAGCATCGTGCTCCTTACTATACCATGGCCAAGACGCAGGAAATCTATGAGACTGTGAAGGACGAGATCAGACCTTACAACCAATGGGATTTTGCCGTGGTGCTGAACATGATCTACTCTGACAACTATAATCTGATGATGAAATGGTTCCCGGAGGACAGCGAAGAGCAGTTGATGGACAAGATGGTGGATCTTGCCGTAAATTGGCTGAGGGATGATGATAACCCTTATGGCCATTGTAAGGCTTGGGGGTACTTTAACTAAGTGAAGAGTGAAGAACGAAGAGTGAAGAATTAATTTGCTCTTCTAGAAATGATTCCATAACACCTAGAGATATATAAAAGAAAACTATCAGAAGAAGAGAATGCAGGCGGGAAATGGGCTTGTGTTCTCTTTTTTCGTATGAAGTTGCGCAACTTAACACAGAAAACTGGGAATGATGGCTTATATTTGCATCGTTTCCATAACGGAGTGGGGACGGATAAATGAAAAAGAAAATGAATGATATTCGAGGTTACTTAATTGGGACGATATGGACTTTTCTGAGTCTGCTGGTTCCCATCAGGGATTTTATGATTGCCATGATGGTATTATTTGGGCTGAACCTGGTGTTTGGCATCGTGGCTGCAGTGTTTAACGGTGAAGAATGGAGCTGGAAGAAATTCGGTATGTTCTTTGTCTGTTGTGCAGTGTTCTTTGTGACGGTGGCAGCATTGTTTATTATCGGTCATTTCTTGCATTCTGATACAGAGGCTCTGTTTTGCGTGAAGTGGGTGTGTATAGCTGCAACCTATCTGTTCACGACCAACATATTGAAAAACCTAAGACGGATGTTAGTGTCAGATACGCCCTTTTATAAACTTGTGGACTATGCTTATTATGCGCTGACACTTGGATTCGTAGAGAAATTCCCGATGTTTAAGAGATACCAAGAACATAAAAACAATAAAGAAAATGGAAATGAAGGAAATAACTAAGGAGCAGATACTGAAGATTATGCCGAATGCGAAAAATAGGGTAGATAAATATTTGCCTTATTTCAACAAATTGGCAGAGAAGTATCACATCAATACAAAAATACGATGGGCGCACTTCCTTGCCCAGATAGCGCATGAAAGCGGTGAACTTCTTTATACCCATGAACTAGGAAAGAACTCTTATTTCACGAAGTATGAGAAGGGATCACTTGGAAAGATGCTCGGCAACACGCATGAGGGCGATGGTGCCAAGTATAAGGGCAGAGGCTTCATCCAGTTGACCGGCCGAAGTAACTACTCAATATTCCAGGTATACAGTATGCAGCCTGTGTTGGAGCATCCGGAGTTGCTGGAACAGCCGGAACTTTGCGTTGACGTATCGATGTGGTTCTGGGAGACGCATGGGCTGAACGAACTGGCTGATGCGGATAATGTGTTGAGAATTACGAAAAAGATAAATGGAGGCACAAACGGACTGGTTAGCAGAAAGAAGTATCTTGCCAGGGCTATGGTTGCCTTATAAACAGAATAGCTTATGAAATCGAAACATTTAATTATCTATCTGTTCGTTTGGATAGCGTATTTCTCAATGTTGTTTCTGACGAGTTGTAAGACGAAGACTGTGACGCGGGAGCACTATATCACAGACAACACCGTGAGCAAGGGCTTGGATGCCAGTTGGCAGGAGCGGTTTATCTCAGCCTTCGAGCAGATGGCTACATACCGTAACCGGGAGCATGAGACTTCGACAAAGGAGACAACTCATACAAAGGATAGTACTTCAACCACTGTAGACCAGAACGGAAAGCCTATCAAAACAGAAAGTTGGCACTCTGTTGTGACCAATAGAGACACTAAAGAGGTGACGAAGCTACAGGATTCTATCTATACTATGAGTAAGAAGGTGGATAAATATCAACTCTTGATCGTGCAAAAGGACAGTCTGATTCGGTTAAAGCAGGACTCTATCCATGTATTGAGTAGAGAACTGAGCAAGGCAGAACAGAGGTATATCACCCTGGGGAAGTATACAGCCAAGATCATCTGGACCCTGGTAGTTGCAGTGATTGGTTTGCTGATTTGGTTGTGGCATAGAAAGAAATAAGGCTTATGAAAACGATAACTATAAAAATAGTGAAAAAGAGCGTAATGTACGTGGTAGAGGGACTATCTGTCACCATTGCGCAGCATAACCCGGAGGTGGACTTTCAGACCGTCTGGGCGAGCGATGGCGAGGAAGCGAAACTGGATATATACTATCGGGAGGCGATAACCGACCTGGAAAACTTCTTGGCAAGATTCTCTTCTTCGACCACACAGCAGTTTGACCTAGAGGCACTGGCTGATGATTTCTCAATCACCATCAAGACTTTAGTTTATTGGCCACCTAGGCTAAGTGGGGTCCTTACCAACCAAATACAGAACTATCTGGTTCATGCTATCCTTGCCGGATGGCTGAGCGACTTCCCGGATATGAACCATACGGACTATGCCAGCATGGGAGCAAGTGACCTGGAAGCTATCAAAGAGGTGCTGCTAAAGAAGGATTTTAGCTTTGCTGAGGCTGCAAGAATTGCTGATGATACAGAGAAAGAAGGATCTTCGGCTGTGGATGCTGAGGCTAGAAATGGGGATGCGGTAGACAAGGATGAGCAGAAAGGGCTGAAAGGCTCTGAGCGAAACCCAGACTTTGCTTCGCAGCATTTTCACCAAGACTTTGTGGACTGGAGCGGAGGCAGACCACCTTTCGAACTGAGATAATTTTTCTTCAATATAAATAATTGCAATTATGGATAGAAAATTGATTACATTGAATTTTAGCATGGAGCAGGTATGTAATGATATACTGGCAAGATGCTATGTAGTAAGCCAGGGAATGGTGGACGAAGCTCAGAAGGACATCAGAGCCAACATAGAAAGCCCTGACAGTGACGAGACTCGCAGTATTATCAACCGTGCCGTGACGGAAGCCATCGCTAACATCAAACTGGCTGCTCAACGTTATCAGACTACTGGTAGAGTGGAGGACAACAACAACCTGGAGCGACTGGTGAAGGGCATCAGAAAGTATGCCTATACTGACAACGAAGACGGTACTTGGACGGAGGTAGTGACCACCATCATTGACGGTGAGGAGAACGAAACGACTGCTACCGTAAACAAGGCTGGTAAGGACAGGGAGGAAACCATCTATGAGACGGTGACGCTGAAACTGGAGATTCCGAACTGGAACGTGGCTGTGACGGATGCCTTGAAGAGCCACTGCCACAGATACATCGTAGACTACGTGATGAGCCAGTTCCTGATGGATCAGTTTGCGGATAAGGCTGGAACGTATGGAGAAAGCGCTACCGCTGACTACAATAACATCAAGAGCGACTTGCTGAGCCGGGATAACTATACGCTGAGACGGCCTAGCTTTACTTAAGAGGCTGACTTGGGGGCTATCTGGGACCAGGCGATGGAATCGCCTGGAACGGTGACTTTTTATTTTTGAGGCTATTCTTTTTCTTCATTATTTTGGGTGTTTATGGAAAGAGCCTTCGCTATCGGGATTCTCCTGATTTGCGAAGGCTCTTATTTTTTCTGGCTAGAACTTGTTGAAGCGACGGATGACTTCGAGGCGAGTTGCGAAATATTGGTTCATGGACTTCATCTTTAGATAGAGGGCAATGCGGAAAAAGCGATAGCTGTGAGTAGCCATGTAGCTGGACTTCATGCCGCCCAAGCGACCGATGTAATGCCAATTCTGATTATCATTGCTACCATATAACCACATGATTGGTATGCAGCCAGACGTGAGGGAATGAATGTAGCCTGTGATGGCATCGGGAGCGTTCTCCTCATCGAACTTCAAGGTACGAGTAACTATGATGCCATGATACTCGGTATCATCCTCGTAATCGTAACCGCTATCCAAAACTATTACGCTACCGTCTCGATACTGAATGTATGGGTGAGGGTAGGAGTTGATGGCTGTGAGCACATTCTTGATGAGGAAGGTGCTCCAAGTTTCATCCTTGATGGAATAGCAGAGGGCTACGGTATCGGCAGAGGCTTCCTTGGTCTGCTGGCTGACATCCAGGCAGAAGATGCGAGAGTTCTTGTAATCGTAGATAACCTGGCATCGCTGGAAGAAATCTATAGGCGAGGAGGTGAAATCTATGAGCTGGCGCATCTGTGCCTTGATGGTCTTGGTGGCTGCATCATCGCCTTCGGCAGCAATGAAGAAGTTGAAGAACTTGCCAAGATTGCTTACTATATTGAAGCCTGGGCCATCCAAGACATCTGACATGGAAACCACCTGAGACTCTGCTATGCGACTGAGGGAGCGATTTGTGGCGAAGAGCACGGACTGGTCTAGCTGGGTGATGGACTTCGGATTGCTGCAGACCTCACGGCTGATAGGGTGGATGCTGCTATAGGTGCCTTGGGAGGAGACTTCCAACGCCCAGATACCATCGGTGGAGAACGCCATGAGAGGGTACTGACCAAACTGCCCCTGACTGAGGGCACGCGTGGTGGAGGCTATGCCCTGGATGATGCCGATACCTACGGTGTTGATTCCGTTCAGAGGGAAATAGAAAGGGTTATCGGACTCTGAGGTGTAGATCTTGTTGCTCATATCGACTACATCATCTACGGAATAGGAGAAGGAGGATATGCGATATTTGGATGGACTGTATGAGAAATCGCCCATGTGCATAGCGCCATTCAACTCATTGCATTCCTTCAGGACAAACTCATAAATGTCACCACCGTCTGTGAATATGATCATCTTCTCGGCACGTGAATCCGGGTAGAACTTAGGCATATTGATGAGCGTGTAAAGTTCGGTCTTGATGTTAGAGCCGGAACATTCTACATACTTGAAGCCTTCCGTGGTTTTGAGCTGCACGACAATCTGGCTGATGGTGACATTGCTACCATTATAGAAGTTAGAAGGATATGGAGGATATGGGAACATTTCGAAAGGAGAGAAGCCTGAAAACAGTTTCTCGCTCATGCCATAGAGATTCAAGCGATGATTGTAGGCATAAGTGCCTTTGGCAAAGAGACTGTTGTGGGTTTTGTAGTCGTCTTTCATCTGTTCCTGAGTGGATATGTTATAGACTGCAGACTTATCCACCGGCACTTCTGCATGGTAGGCAGTTGACAACTCATCCACCTGCAGTGATGCCACCTTATAGAGGGCAGAGGTGTTCTTGATCTTGTCGGCATAGGCTGAATCGGAGAGCGATGGGATGTTGACAGTGATGACACCATAGCCACGTAGTTTACCATTAAGAGTACGAGTAGATATGGATTCGAAGAGACCTTTTCCCAATCCGTAACATGCTTCTGTAACATTGAAAGAAACTACTTTCTCACTTTGGTCTGCCTTAAGAATCGGGGTGGAAATAAATATGTCGACCGACTTGATGATGTCGTTCCACTGTTTCAGCTCCTGGATGAGAGAATAGCTTCTGATGGTGTATTGAAGGGATACGTTACGAGGATAATATGTCATGGTAAGTTTGTTGACCTTCATAGAGAATACCTTTTCGCCGCTGGAATCGGTTATTCTTTGCTCAAAAGAATCATCATACTCAAAATCCTTTGCGCCTGTGACTTCTGATCCTACCGGATTTTCCGGCTTGGTACTTTTAGCCCAGCCATTGGTATAATAGACCTTGAAATTGTTTGGCACCAGGACTGGCATGAGGACTGGCGCAGAGTGCATAATCATTGTGCCATCGTAAAGCCGATAACAATAACGCACCAAGAAATTGGCATAAAAACGTCCGTTCTTGGCTATGAGATTGTTAGTACGATTGATTAACGCCCAAAGGCTCTGGGTAATATCCGACTGTTTTTCTTCCTTGATGCTATATGCAGTCTGTCCGGGAGAATGGAAAGCAGCAGATGCCTTGGCCGCAGAAAGAACATCGGCAGAACTGACGGTGGTTTGTTGCCAGACATAGTCGGTCTCGTCTATGCTACCACTTGTTTCCAATCCACCTCCATGGGTGTAGGATTCCGTATGGTTGTATGACAGACCAAAGGAAATAGGAAGAAAAGGTGGCTTCTGCCCAAGATAATAGTAAGAACTTTCTTTCCACAGGGCATAGTGGATGCCATCGGTGGCGGTGATGGTGAGGGTATTGCCGATGGAGTTGATGGAGAGTATGGTGGATTCGTAGTCGAAGGACTTGATAGGGGTGGATGAGCCTAGCGTGCCATCCTGCATGAACCAATAGATGGAGGATGAGGCTATGGCTATGAGGTGGTGATAACTGCCAGTTTCGTGAACATATAAAATCTTAGCCACCTCACCATTAACGGTGAGGGGCTGAGAGAGGGGTGTGCCAGCGACAATGGCAGGGCGTAATGCACCATCGTGCAGCTCTAAATTGCCACAGAGGGCCAGTGCACCGTTTTCTACTGCCATTTCATCGGGAGTGAGGCTGAGACCTTTGTATCTGATTGATTGTTGCATCTTTCTTAATGTTTAATGTGTTGTGCTTAATGTTTAATTATCGGCAATGGGATGGGTCGGCACGATTGACTACTGCCAAAGCCTGAATGATGTCATTGCATATCATGATGTTTTCGAGGTGGTCAGAGACTACCAAGTCTATCTCCTGAGTATCAGGTGGAATGCCTGGTATGTGATTGAAGAGTTCCTTGACGGTGCTGGCGCTACAACCGTGGAGTTGAGACTTGCGCCCATATAGAGGGATAGCAAGATTATGGCTGGAAGACTTGACAATGTACATCTGAGAGTCATGGAATAAGAAGATGATCTTATCTCCTCGCTCCAAACCAAGAAGTTTAATTGGGGATGAGCGCAGAGTGATGCGCCCATTCTTGTTGAGGGTTAGCCCACGCTTTTGATGGCGTGGACGGTTGAGGATGTAAATATCAGTTTCGTTCTGCATAATCTGTAGGTTTGTGGAGCCAGAAACGGAAGTAGTCGTTTTCGGCATCCTGGTTACGTACTTTTACATATTCCCTGGTAACGTAGAAATGCTTCTTGCGAAGGGTAGGGTTGAGGTGGTAATCATTCAACATCATGGCTGGCTCTACCCTGCCATCAAATGTGATCTCGTACCAGTAGCGATGAAGGAAGAACCATGGACGAAGCCGGACTTCCTGAATGGTGGTGTAGTTGCTTTTATCTACCCGGCAAGGAACGATGCTCCAGGAGCCATCCTGCCAACGCTCCACTGTGCGCTCTGAGCCATCGGGGAGCTTTTCGGTCTTGTCAGTGACCCAGGACTTCTGTATCTTAACGAGGAGGCAGACATCGGCTGTGAAGACCTTTGCCATCTTGCGGTGGCAGAGCATTACGTATCGTCCTTTCTTGTCGGGGAGGAGGCTACGCTGCTTGCCGGGACGATTGATAACGCAGACGGTGGAAAGAAACTTCTTGCGGGCCATGGTAAGGAAGTCGGGTAGTTTCGCCTTGGCGTGCATACGGTCGAGAACCTTCTGGACCTTCTTGAAATTCTTGTCGGCTTGGGTCTCATGCAGGGTGATGGGATCCTGAGGCTCTTGGGTCTGCTGCTCACGTATCTTCTTGACATGTTCACGAACTTGCTTCCTGGAAGGAACTTCGAGAAGGTGACCAGTCTTCTTGTCGAGTTTATAATTTGACTTTTGCTGTTTCATATTGATTGTGCTTTAGATGTTACCTCTGTTGATGCAGATGATTTCGAAATGATGATTGTCGCAAATATCGCAGCCGTTGGGCATACGATGGTTGAAGGAGCAAGGGATGTGCTCCTTGAACAAATCGCAGTTATGGCAATGCTCTGGGACTTCTTCATGCTCAAAGTTGCCTTCAACATGTGGGGTGGAGGATGGCTTGTTAGGAACAGCCCGGACTATGCGACCGAAGAGATCATAGAACTCTCCCGGCATGACGCTGGTTGCTTCTCTGAGGGAAGGAAGGGTGTAACCCATCTTGCGTATGAACCAGAGACGGAGATAGATGATGAAACGTTTCAACTTTTTCATATATGATTGATGTTATATATATATTAATAATGTGGGGCTAAGATACGAGAAATGTGCGGAAGAGAAGTGATAACTTGCGCAACTTAGCTTGTTGAGAACCAAATTGCGCAAGAATTGTCAGTGATTACTCGGTTTTACCGTCCTTCTCTTTCTGCTTGTTATCAGTGGAAGGCTCATGCTCGAAGACATCAAAAATCTTGGTCTCGCTGAGGCTCTTCAACTCATAGTCGATCATGGTCTTGCCCATGACTTCATCAACATAGCGCTTGGCACGCTCGATGCACTTGGCTTGGATGAGGTAGTTGACATAGGTACGCTTCTCCTTATCCTTCTTGTCATCAATGGTGATGAAAGCCAAACGAGCCTTGAACCAAAGATCATCGTCATCAATATCAGAGAAGAAAATCTCGTTGTAGTTGGCAGGGTTGATGTTGGCAACCTTAAACTCGCCTGAGACATAGACGGACATGTTATCAATGATGCTAGCTTCTGCCTCGGTGAAGGAGAGGGCATCAACAACATACAGCTCGTTTACCAATTTATCGTTTCCATCCTCCTGGGTCTTCTCATAGCGTACCTTGCACTTGTACGAGAGCGGAGGGAAGAACCATTACCTGTGCCAATGAAGGACTCCTTTGGCTGGTTCTGAGACTTGTCTTGTGTCTTAGCCTCTTCCTGAGGCTTTTTTTCTGTCTTGTTCATAATCTTAAGAATTTAAATTGTTATTAATAATTTTGTCTATCTCTTCCTGAGGTAGCTCTTTTCCGTCTTTGCCAAGATATTCCTTGCAGATGAAATACATGGTGCCAGGAGGGTCGGGATGGCGGTAGTGGAAATTCAACTCTATATTGGCAAGCTGCTCATCCGAGGAATTAAAGATAGAACGAGCCTGATGTGCTCTTGGCATACGTTCCATGACGTGGTACTGGATGATGTAGCCATCTTTCTTTATCTGCTCGTCTTTGAGAAGCAGGAGCATCTTATCTATCTTAGCTTCTTTCTCCTTGATGGTCTTGAAGAGGGAGTTGACCAGCTCCTTGTCGGGCTGTGGCTTCTTCTTCTCTTGGAAATATTGGATGGTTGAGGCTCTAAGTTCTGCCACCAGAAGGAAAAATGTGCCGTTGTCGTTCTGAGGGACATCATTTCCTTCTGCCTTCATGATGATGCCATCAACACGCTTTTCAAGTTCGATGGACTGGCGCAGTATCTTCTTATCGCGGTGTGCCCAATATTCCTTTTCCGTGGTTCGCATAGCTGAAACCAGCTTGCGAAAGGATAATACTGATTCTTCACTCATATCTTATTTGATACCTAAAGTTTGTTTGACTTTTCTGATGCGTTCCTGCTCCTTGGGGAGGAGGTTACCTTTTTCGTCTATTCGGCAGAGGAGTCTGAAATTTGGCTTAATGGTTATCCACTTATGAAGACCATCGTGCTCACGCTTTATCTGTCGAAGTTGGGCTTCTTGCAGTCTTTCGTGCAAATGCTGCTCATGACGAAGTTTACTGATCTCGTTCTGTATTCTGTCCATTGTTAAATTCTTCTGAAGGGGTTGTATCTAATATTGAATCCCATTGATCATTACCCACAATATCTAATGCTCTTATAACATCACACACTTTTACAAAGGTATAATCATTCTTATATTTCATATTGTTAATATAGTGAAAATTAAAAGCACAAGCTTGTAGATATTCTTTGAAACGCTTCTTTTCTTCCACAGAGAGGTATGATGTACGAGAGAGAATTTTATTTTCTAATCCCTTTAATGCTACCTCATTTTGCACTCTATATTTCTCTACGCTTGTAGAGAATGAAACAGAAGTTTCATCAAAACGCTTAAAAGTCTTATCTATCATCTTTAAAAACTTGTTTTGACTCAAATTGAGGTCTCCAACTTCAACCTTTAACCTGGATAGAACTTCTTCCGTATCATTCAAACGAGATATTTTTCTTTTGACAGTATCGGAAGCAGAAGCTAACACCTCTAGAGATCTTTCTAGATTGGCATCATTTTTCTTGATAGCTTCTCTGTATGAGATAAGTTCATCACGCTGATCTGCGATAATTCGCATCATACGCTTGTTTCTGTCATCGAAGCGAACCTTGAAGTTCTTGTCTCTTAGCGTGCAAGAGACGATGCCAAGCGTGATAACAAAGACCACGCTGAGGCAAATAATTAATGTTATTGTTACATACATAATTGTATTTTTTTATTGTTCACACTTTTGAATTATCTGTGCTAGAATGCTTTCAACACCTTTTGGCTTGAAGAAGCGATTGGCATTGAGGAGAGACAGGGCTTCTTTTGCATTATCGTAGATGGATGACAAGTAGCCAGCTCTATTTTTGTAACTTTTATAATCCGCTTCTAATTGTCGCTTATACGCCTTGCCTTTGTCTAGATAGGCTGCTTCAAGTGCTTCTTCCTTCTCCTTATATTCAGAAATGAGAGCTGCTTCTTTTTTGGCATACTCATCATTGAGAGACTTTTCCTTGTCATCCAACTTTTTCTCTTTTTCTTTATATTTCTGAACAGAGGATTCGTAACTTTCACGTGAAGCGTCTCGCTGCTTGATGCTACGGTTTATCTCGTCCTTCATTCGATCTTCAACCTTCAAGCGCACATCTTCAAAGCCAAGGTAAGACTCAGAGGTCTCAACTGTTCTTCTTGGATTATCGTCTCGTGAATAAAGATGATCTGTTTGACTACCATCAATTCTGTCAAACACGGATCTCTCATACTCTACTTGCACTTCCTTGCGGATGATGACTCTGGAACCGTCTTTGAGGGACGCAATGGTCTTATCCTTCTCTTTTACGGTCTCTTCTAATTCCTTTACTCGATTCTTCAAGGTTTCGAACTCTGAATAATCTACATTTACTATTGCCATAATTTATAATGTTTAAAGTTCTATTACTTCTGCTTTGTCGGCAGGGATGTCGTAGTATGGGATGGAATACCCTTTGTCCTTCATTTCGTCCGGGAGATAACAGCGGTAGTATTTTCCGTAGAAGTTTTGCCATTTCTCCTTGACAGTGAGTATTGTTCCAGCCGGAAGCTCAGGCTTCGGCTTGAATGAAGAACGAGGATAACATCCTGTCTCATGCTCATCTGCTGCGCAACAACATGAGGAATAACATAAATGAATTTTCATACGCTACACCTCCATTTCTGAGTTTAGACCAAGGAATAAGAGGATATGTTGTAACTCATGCAAATATTTGAAACTGCATAGGTTTACACCTCTCCAATACATAGTCCAATTCGTCACATTTTTCCAGATTTCATAACAATCATTTTCTATATGTTGGTAAATATGGCTATGATTGACTACTTGCCTATAGCCGTTCTTCTCTAGTATGGAAGGAGTAAGAGGGATAGGAACAATATCCTTCACCCATGCACCACTATCACAAAATAGGAATCCATCATCTACAATGGTTTTTCCTTTTAAGTTGGAAAGAGTGACAGAACCTTTCAGTTCAGTGAATGCATTTCCATCTTCCAACGCTCTATATTTATCAGGATTACTTTCTGTGACTTGGTAAACGATGCCCTTTTTGGTTCCGACAGGAATGCCGTTGGTCATCACAAAATCACCTGGTATATAAATTGTCTTTTCCATTTCTTAATATTTTTACTTTGTTATATTATGGGACCAGCGATAGAATCGCTGGGAACGGTGGCAAGTTATTGCTACCATTTCATGAATGCCATCCATATTGTTTGGTTCTTGATGGTGGTACGATGCCCGAAGATGGGTTTGTAATCTGTAATTGCCTTTAGTACATCACCTACCTTTATCTGTTGCTCGTTCCACTTAAAAATGAGTGTTCCGCCTGTTTTCAGAACTCTCATGCCTTCGTGGATAGAATCATTGATGAACGCTTGCCAATTATCTGGGAGCTTGCCATATTTCTTGCATAGCCAGGAGTTCTGACCTACTTTTTGTAGATGAGGAGGGTCGAATACTACCATATTAAACGTTTCATCTTCGAATGGCAAGGCTGTGCAATCGGCTATCATATCTGGTTGCACGTCTAGTTTGCGTCCATCACATAAGGTGTCGTGATACTCTCTTATGTCAGTGAAGAGAACATTTGGGTCATGTTTATCGAAATAGAACATTCGAGATCCACAGCACATGTCTAAAATTGTTTTTTCCATACGCTACTTATTCACTTTGACTAATTTTTTGAGATTGTTGAAAGCCTCATAGTCTTCCTTGCTGATTTCTATGCAGTTGTCGAACTGGATAGTTACAGGATCAGCTATCTCTGAATATCCTTCATTAATCACCTTGAAAGCCTCCATAAGAGGGAATAATGCTGAGCCATCACCCTTCATGATGGTAAAGTCAACCTTACGCCATGTGTTGGCTATGTCTTTGTGCATGAATGATGCGACTACGTAAAAATATCTTTTCTTCATATTGCTTCTTGTTTTAATTGTTTGTCTATTGCTCCCTGAGCAAGGATTTGCTGCCAGTTGGCTTCATGATAATTTCTTGCCTCTTGCTTCTCTGTTAGTTGTGGGTCGTAGCCACCGAAGCATAAGGCGTCAAATTTCTCATACTCCTTCATCGTATGTGGAGGCTTGGAGCCAGGAGTGGCTGGAATGTAATCCTTGGCAAACTCCTTAGGTAGAAGGTTTATTATAGTTGAGGCTACTGGGTCGAGGACTTCGTATTTGAAAATACGGCTCTTTCCTTTTGTAGAAGTGTTATATACTGGTTGTGCCCAACAGATGTTACCCCTGTAGTGTGATATGAGACCAGAGAAATAATAGGGCTTCCATATCCTCTTATCCTTGTATGCACAGCAGATACCTGTAGGAGAATCTTCATTATAAGCACTATCAGACTTCCAGCAATGGTTGTAGCCGAGGTCGCTGATGTGGCTATGTACACAGAACTTGCACATCCTCATTTCCTCCTGATCAGCAACCGATGGCGTTGGCTGCATCAGGTTTTGTTTGATGTAATTGCTCATAGATGTATATTTTAAAGTTCAACCTTAGCATCAACATATTCCTCTTTGCAATTACAACACGGAGAGATTACGATAGTGATGTTCTCGTCAATACGGAAGTAAGCCCAAACCACGCTATCTTCTTTAGCTTTTGAGAGAAGTGTAATGTGATCTTTTCCAAGAAGAAATAGAGCATCAATTATTGATTTTATATGATTATTGTTAATAAAGAAACCATCCAGTTTTATGACAGCATCCCATTCTGGCTTATAACACTTTCTGATATTTCGCTTGAAAAAACCAAAACCATCGCAGGAAGGACAGCCAAAATCTTTATAATGTGTATTTCCTTTCTTGTCTAGATACTCCCATTCTACAGAACCTGTACCATTACATTCGTCGCAATCTTCCATATCATATTCCTCATCTTCTACTTTCGGCAGAGAATCGTATGCTTTCTGTAGGCTTAAAAGAGGAATATTCAGTTCTTGCTCTGCTACTGGAGGAAATTTCATATCGAACAATTCTGTTCTCTCATACTCGCCTTGGCAAACTTCTGCATTGATGTAGATAGCCTTTTTGCCATCAGAAGCAAAAACCTTGTTGTCTTTGAGAAGAGGCATTGCAGAGAGGCTTCCTTTGCTATAGAACAGTCCGAGCAGTTTCTGTTCGTCTACATTTTCATATCCTATCATAGTTCATCCTCCTTGGTAGTTTTACGTTTCCATTCCCCACAACATTCTCCGCTGTACTTACTTTTTGCTGTAGGCCGGAAAAAATTGCAGCTCTTGCAAGAGCGATTGCAGTGAGTGTAAACTAGATAGATGAATGTGCTGGCCATAACTACAAGGCTCAGCATGATGATGAATCCAATTTCCATATTACTTCTTGTTTTTAATGATTTTGTTTAATACTTGCTTGTTGTGCTCAGTATCATCATTGATGAGGTGATAAGAGCGAACTTTCTCGAAGGCGTTGACTTCGGCTGCTTGCATGTAAGCCTTGACCACTTCGATGAAATCTTCTAGGGAACGACAGAGGGCGTACTTGTAGCCAGCGCACTGCCAATAGCCCTGGAAGCGTTTCTGATTGGCAGACTGATTGTTTGTCTTACCATACTTAAGTTCGATGCCCAAGCCGAAGTAAACTTCTTGGTTCTCGTAGATGATGCCTGTCTTGCCATCCTTCATGGAAGGGAGAGCAAGGATGAGGTCGGGAACGCCTGGGACCACGCCCGATGCTGCATTGATGGCTAGCTTCTTGCCACTGGTAGCACCGTCTGCCTCGTTCTTGGGATGGAAGAGGAGTGTGGAGAAAGCTGGGTACTGTAGTCGAAACCATCGTACACAGGCTATCTGCAACTGACCTTCACGCTGCACCTTCTTCTGTTTGGTAGCAGATTTCTTGGTGTATTCAGGATAATTGCCGTTGAGGCGGTCGATTAATTCTTGTCTGTCCATAATCGTATGAATTAAATTGTTTGTTACTTGTATCTTAGTCGCTGAGGAGAGACTGGAGATAATTCTGAGTCTGAGCATCCAAGTCGGCCAGTGACTGTTCTTCTTCTGCCACCGATGGATTCCAGACGATGCCCAGTTTAGCTAGAGTGCCATTCTTGTAGGCATCTTTCACCATCTTTGCCATCGAGCCATTCGGGTTCTTCTTGGCGGCTTCTATCCAGCTTAGATACTTCTGCCGTAGGGCTTCGGTCTGTTCTTTCTCCTCAGCCTTTTTGCGCTCTTCTTTCATTCTGAGGCGAGCTTCTATTTCCTCGTTGGTCTCCTGGCGTTGAGGTTGTGGAGGACAAGGTGGTGGAGAACTTGAATGCTGAGGCTTCTTCCCGGCTGAGGCTACAACTGTAGGATTGTCGAAGGTTCCTTCCATCAGAGCCTCGTAGTTTTTCGGATTGAAGAGCCAGTTGAAGGAGATATAGCATCCACCATCCTTGCGCCCTGAGAGAAGATCGGAGTTGAGAGCCTTTCGAAGCATCGGTTCTATATCCTCGAAGGAATAGTCTGAGATAAACTTTGCCACCATTTTCTTGCGGTCGGGAGTCATCTTTGAGATTGGCTTGACCTGCGTGCCCAGAAAGAGGCGATTGAAGAGTCTTAGCACTTCCGAGAACTGAACTTCCGGATCCAACGACTTTTTTTCTTTTTCTTTTTTTTGTGTGTGGGTGTGGGCTTTCTCCTTTCTTTGTTTGTTTTCTTTTATAGGGGGTTCGGGGGAAATGTTTTCTTTTATTTGTTTCTTTCCTCTTACTTCTGTGCCCTTTGCTATGCCCTTATCTGTGCCCTTGACTATCTCTAAATCTTCGGAATCACCTTTATTTAAAGGGGTTTCGGAGTGTGAAATCTGTGCCCCAGATTGTGCCCTTGGCTGTGCCCCTTGTTTTGTCTGTGCCCTAGATTGTGCCCTATTCGTGCCCTTAACTGTGCCCTTGCTAGTTTCAGAATCTTCGGAATCGCCTTTATTTAAAGGAACTTCGGAAGATTGAATCTGTGCCCTAGATTGTGCCCCAATCTGTGCCCCGAAGTGTGCCGTAACCTGTGCCCCTTGGTCTCTTTGCCACGGTATGATGCAGTGGGATAGGGGGTGAGAACTGTTAACGTAGAGTTTGGTTGAGGCTCTTGGAGCAGAGCACTTGGTGATGATTTTCTCGGCTATGAGCACATCGATGGCGACACGGATGGTCTTGACCGTGGTATGGAGCAGTAGAGCCAAATCACGATAGGAGAGGGTGGCAGCGGAAGCCTCGTTGTGAGCGGAGGAGAGGAGCACATGGATGAGCACCTGAACGACCACAGGACGATGGAAGTAACGCCACTGCAACAGCTCTGGAGTAAATATGTAGCCATCTGTTTTCATTTTTATTCTTCTTCTTTATTTGGAATGTAGAATTTACGAATCTATCATTTATTTGTTTTCTTCTGCCTCGATGGCACGGAATATCTCGTAAGCCACTTGTGGGACCCAGGCATTGCCGTAAGCCTTTATGGATTCTTGTCGCCACTTGGGGAAAGAAATGGTAAGGCTGTCCACATCAAAGGGAATCCCATCATTGCTTCTACAAACAGGGGATTGAGTTGGGAAGTGCTTCCAGTGACCTTCTTCACAGTGTCGGGCAAAGTCTCGCCATACACATTTCCGTTCACTTTCTTCACCCCAGGATTGGTACATCCCTTCCAGTCTCTCGCTGATGGCGTGGGCATCATGCCGTTGAAGTCGAGAAAGTCGGTCAGTCCATTCGGGCGAAGTGCTCCGTTCTTTCGGCTGTACATCCCTTTTACACCCTGTTCTTTCAGTCCCTTCACTCGGTTGGAGTGTTTTACCTCCATTGCCGTAGGAGTGGGAAGAAGACCATTGACCGCTAAGGCTGTTAGACCTTGCCCCATCTGGGAATTGGGATTGATGGTCTTGGTGAACTTCGTGCCTTCTATGCTGCAAGGTGTAGGTAGAAGTTTTGCCACTGCCATGTCTTCTAGACCTAGACTGTGGTCTGTTTTTCCTCTTTTTGGATTTCTTCGCCCTCGCTCGTTGATTTCCATGTCCTTGTTGGCTATGTCCATCGCATTGGGTGTGGGCAATATGTCCGAGAACATCACTTGTGAAGCCAGGCTTCCGTATGTCGTTCCGTTCCGATAACCGTTCTTTTTGGCTCTTTCCTTGAATTTCTTCGGATCTTCGGTTATCATTACTGCTGTTGGGGTTAGAAGGAGTTGTTGATATTCTTCTTGCAACAATCCATACTCTATCCCTTCTGTGGGGCGCTCCGACACTGCAAGCTGGAATAACAATCGGTTGGACGGAATATCCTTCGGCTTCGAGATCTGCACAGATTTTGTCGAGTGTGAATCGGCTTTCTTCTCTATATATGTAATTCTCTTCGAAAAGATCGTCTGTGCGTCCCATCTTAGTGACTTGGCAGGACTCCACCATCGTTTTCACCAACGACCCAAGTGGGGTGTATCTGCCGTATCGCTCGAAGCATCTGAGGCCAGAGGTAGCGGTTATCGTCCGCTCCCTTTCTTCGACCAGCGAGGGAGAAGGGTTGGCATGGGAATCCTCCGGTGAGAACATCGACTTTTCCCTGCCACTGATGGAAGTCTGTTTTGGTAATGTCTTCATAACTTTCTGAATTTGGGAACCAGTATTGGAGCACCTTGCGAGGGAACTCTTGTATCTCGCAATGGAAGAGGTTCTGCCATCCCATCATGGATGCCGCGACCTCAGCACCACCGATTCCACTGAATAAACTAGCGTGATTCATATTGCTTATTTTTGTTTCTGTTGTGTTCCAGGAGCCACTGTAGGTGAACAATCTTAGAAGGATCACGGAAGAGGGATTTTGCCTTATCTATATCTGGATTCAGCATTATCTTCTTTTCTTTCTTTGCTGCTGCTCTTTTTTTCTGATAGTATCTGCACTGGTACTCCTTCACCTTTTCGGGGTGATTCTGTCTCCAGCTCTTAGATTTTTCCAGCAATTTTTCTTTGTTGCGCTGATAGTATCTCTGATAATATCCAGTGCCGTTGGCTCGTTTCTTGGCTGCATTTTCCCGATATAGCTTCTGCTTTTCGGGATGATCCTTGATGTATTTGCGTGAATAGGCGAGCATTTTATCACGATGCTTAAGATAGTATTCTCGCTGCCGTGCTATGCTGTCTGACTTTGCTTTTTCTGATTCCATAATGATTGAAATTATATAAAAACCACATTTCTGTTTACCTAAAATTGGGCAGCGGTGAATGCCATTTTCTCATTACCTTCGTATTTAATGCATTGGACAAAGTCACCTACGTGCCCGGTAGACAATAGCAAAGCATTGTACCTGTATGGGGAATCACCTATACGTGTTTGAACAAAGATTGCTGGTCTCCATTTATGTTCATCAAGGTCACGCACCAGAACCTTATCGAAGGTCTTGAATGATGGATGCTCCTTGCTCTTCTTCCAGAGAGTGAAAGCATTTTGAAACAAGATAGCTTCTTCATCTGTCGCTTCTCGCAGTTCCTTGTTTGTACTTATGCGAAGGTCAAATGCCTGATCGGTAACGAAGTTCTCGGTCTCAATCTCATACTGATTGCCGAATGTCAATGTGTCTTGACTCTCGTTCTTGGCGATGAGTTTGCCAATAATGGTTACATTGCCATCCTCGTCTTCCTCATCAAAAACGTAGAGTTTGCCGATTTCAAACGCTGGCTTCTCAATCTCCAGGGTTTCGAGGTTCAGCTTTCCACAAAGTCGCTCTTCAACGAATCGGATATAGCCTGCTGGATCATCGCTCTTGACCCAATCGGCTGTTCGTAAAATCGAAGGGCGTTTATAATAAAGGGCTTCTTTCTCTTTGACGAATCTTCCGAGAAAGCGTGTCTTCGTCTCATCCTCGTATTTCTCGAATGTGCACAGGTTTCCTTGTACTTTCTCATCGCCTACATGCTCCAGAACGTCTCCCTTCTTGAAGAACTTGCTCCAGTCTCTCATTTCTTTGGATGGGAAAAGCAGGGCTTCTCCTCCCTTCATCCATTTGCCGTGCTTGTCGAAGGAGTAAGCTCCGTTCTCATTCTCAGTCCAGATTGCTCTCGATTTCTCCTTGTCTGCTTCAACTGAAGTGAACTCAACATTTCCGTACATTGGCGTGTAAAGTGGGGTGCCATCTGGCATGCCCTTCAAAATCTCATAAATATCAATATCTTTCTGTTCCATATTATTTATTTTAAATAGTTATTCACATGGCAGTTTCTCCTGATGCTGCACGTATCTTTTGTGCTTAAGGCAATACTTGCCATTGATGCAGTTACGCCCATCATGGCAGAGGAGGCACTTGCGAGCTGCATAGGTGCTCTTACTTCTGGAATCGCTCATAATAGTAAGTTACTATCTGATGCTCGGTAGGCTGAAAGCCATTACGAGTGGTAAGAGTATCAACTATCTCATCATAGGTACTCTGAGGCATCTGTAAAATGAGATTCTCATCATGAAAGCCCTGAGAGAGTTTACTGAGGCAGAGCCATCCAAGGACTAGCCAGATGGCAATGCAGAAGATGGTCTTAATTGTTTTCATAACTTTATCTTATTTGGGACACAGATAGTCTTGAACTTGGCAGGCACAGGCTTCCAGCTCTGATACTTTGTATTCGTGGCGAGTGATCTTGCCATTTCTGCCTCTAGCAAAATCCTTCACCTTTCCTTCACGTTTCCATCGCTCTACGTTTTTTCTTCCGTAGATGTCGTATGCCTTGGCTTGTGTGAGGAACGGACGTTTACCCACAGCCTTGCAGACTTCTTCTTTCACAACGTTGCGTATGGCTGACAGGAATGTATCAAAGGATAGCATCTTATCTGCAAACTGGATTTGTACTACTTCGTTCATGAGACTATTGTTTTTATTTGGTTCTTGTAACTGTGATGATCTCTTTCTCCCGGTTGATTTTGGTTCTGAACTTACGACAGTAAATTACACCTAATTCCGAGCAGGTTGTCTTGATCGTTCTCATTCTCTGGATAGGGAAACTGATTGATTTACCCAGCTCCAGTTCTCTGATCTGAGGTCTGAGTGGTACTTTTTCTTCTGACATATTGCTTAATTTAATTATTATTTAACTAGTATGAAATCGTAAACAAACACGAATGGGTTACTTGCCCATGTATCTTTTCCTGAAATCTTATCAATGAGTATAGCGAATGGATTTCTTGGCGTACTATAGGTTGCAGATTCATCTGTGATGCTATAGAAATGCGCCTTGTTTATTTTACTCTCAAAATCTACAATACCTTCTGCAAGGCAGTCTTCTTCGCTGATGTCCTGCAATCGTTCTATTCTCACATTAGTGATATGAATGTGATAAGGCATGAGGTCTGCCTTAACGAACATTTTGTTTTTGCAACCTTTCTCGTATTTAATACACTCTAATGGCATCCCATGAATGCCACAAAGGCGATAGAACTCATCATTGTCTGCAAGGTCTATGTATCTTTGCGCAATAGCTACATTTTCTCCAACCTTGTATGGTGAATGTTCCAATGCGTAATCAAGCATTTCTTTCAGTTCTTTACCCTCTGCTTTATAAAGTCGGTCTTTACAAGATTTCTTCCAAGCAGCAATGGATTCTTTTGCCCAACCTTCGTACGTGTACAAACGCTCGAATAGCATTGTAGGATTCAGAATACGTCTTGTCTGAGTTTTGCGACCTTCCAGAACAGCTTGGGTGAGACCGTACTGGTCATTGAACATTATCTTTTTCATTTTGTGCCTCCTTCCTCTATGGTAGGAACTAAGTCCTTGATGTAAGCCCAGTAAGCGAAGCGGAAATCTTTGCGGATGATTCCGTTCCATTTCATCTTATCGCTTATGTTGAGAGCATCATAAAACGTATGTTTGCATGATTGTTTCAAGTTGATGAGAACCGGATGAGTGAAGTTTTTGGAAACACCGATGATAAAGGTGTGCAAATTTTCCGGAACTTCCTTTGCTTCGTGCCAAGATTGGCTGAGGCTGATGTATTCCACCTCATTTTCATAACACCAAGGGTACAAATCTTTCGGAACCTTATTTTTGTGTCCAATCCAATATTCTTTATATGAAACATTTCCTACGGACATTAAGCCTGAGTCGTGTATCAAAGAATTTGTTCGAACCCATAACCTTTTAGGCGCATCGGGAACTTTTTTATCTTCATTCTTCATTATTCTTCAAATTTATTTGGTACTTATTTATTTATTTACTAACTTTACGGTGCAAAAGTAATAAAAATAAATGTAACTACATACAAATGTATTTAATTATTAAGTTAGTTAAATACTATTTTATGTTTGTTAGCACAAATAGTAAATAAAATAGGATTTATGAACGAACTTAATGTAAACATCGGACTAGCTATTGAACAAAGAGTTAATGAGCTAGGTATTTCTAAGTCTGAGTTAGCTAGAAGGCTTGGCATCGCTCAGCAGAATGTAAATAAGGTGATATTTAGCAAAGAATCGCTAGATACGGCAAAGTTGATGGAGATAAGCAAGGCTCTTGATTACAATTTCTTTGAGCTTTATGCCAGTCTCTCACCAAAGAAGACTTCTTTGTTTAATTCTACCAAGTTGCAGTCTTTGATAAATGTAAAGGGACTTGGCAATATTGAATTTGCTTCTAAGGTAGGCTTGACACGTTCAGAGCTTGCCAACATCATGGAAGGTGGCGATGTCTCTCTGAGCATGGTTGAAAGAATCGCTGAGGCTCTTGGTGTAAAGCCTGCAGAACTAATTAATGGTACTTCTTCCAATGTTGAGTCGGAGGCTATGAGTCAATCTGATATGGAGAAAGAACTAATTGAGCTGAGGGCAGAAAATAAACTACTCAGAGAACTTCAAGGTCTTCCAGCAAGAAGAATGGCAAATGTTGGATAATTAAAATGTAGAGATATGGATTTGTTATTGTTGTCTAATGGAAATGTGCAGTTTAAAGATTTCGCTATAGGCATGTCAGCTGATGCAGTAATTGAAATCTTAACTTTCAAAGAGTTGGACTATTCTAGGCACAGTAATGACCAGAAATCAGGATATAATTTGATAGTTCCTAATTATGTACAATTAAGAAATCGTTCAACTCGTTATGATTTGATTTTGTCAATAAATAACACCGAACGTTTAATAGGCTTTGACTTCTCTAAATCAAATTGCTCGAATTTTATCGGTAAGTTTGCTTATAAAGAACTTAATATGTATTTGGATGAGTTCTTAAATGGTGCAATAGGGGGATTCTGGGACAAGCATGCGGTTGGTAATGATGAGGGATTTGTTAATCGTAGCTTTGACAATGGCGTTACCTCTATTTGGATTTATTATAACAAGTTTGAAACTGGTGTAGATGTGTCTTTAGCATTTTGGACTGATGTGGAAGAAATAAATACTGTTTTGGATGCCAAAAAGATAGTTTTCCAATTACTTTCTAGCAGTCATTCCAAACAAGAAGTTACTTCTAAGCAGCCTAGGTTTGTTCGTAAAGTCTTAGTTGTGTTCATTTTCGTGCTGGTGGCTTTAGTGTCTTTGGTTTTTACTTACAGTGCTGGCTATACAAATGCAAAGTGGGAGGTCTCTCATTCGATAAGAGCAGTTGATGAAGGCGACTATTATATATCAGATAGTCCTGGGTCCAAGCGATACCACAAGGACAGAAATTGCCCAGCTCTTAAGAGAAGTACAGGCAAGATAACTTTTATAGATGAGGCTAGTGCCATTGATCAGGGCAAAACCTTGTGTGGCTGGTGTGGAAAATAGAAAAATAATTAGTAATTTTGCAAAATAAAAGAATAGGAGATTAAGATATGGAAGATTTATTGAATCAGTTATTTATGAAATATTTGGCAGCTTCGGTGATTGTAACAATTATCGCAGTTGTACTTTTAGTTGTGTTGGTTTGGAAGATTTCCCAGATATGGTATCGTATGAAGCATCTTCCTTGTGATGAAAATGCCGAGATATTGAAGAAACTGACAGAGAAAAGTTTCGATAAGTCAGAACTGCCGTGCAAGGAACATGCCGACATGGTAAATCAGCACGACAAAGATGTTTTCGAGTTGAAGACAACTCTTTCTTATATGAATAAGACTATAGAGAACATGAACACAACTTTGAAAGCTCTGGTGAAGCCTGTAGCTATTCCTATGACTCAGCAGAACAGCCCTTTGAAAATAACAGAGGAAGGTTGGCGTGTTGCCGAAGAACTCGGCATGAAAGAAATGTTTGCTAGAAAATGGAATGACATCAATGAGCTGATCAGTGAGCACGCCAAGAGCAAGAATCCTTATGATGTAAATGACTTCTGCATCCAGTGGGCAGTAGTTTACCCGGAAAAGTTCTTGGATGAAAAGGATTTAGATAAGGTCAAGGTGTATGCTTACCAAAAAGGCATAGATCTTTCTGAATACATGAAAATTATCGCTGTGATGGCAAGGGATAGATATTTTGAGCAGAACAATATAATAGTTGACTCTGAGATTAAAAAGTAGCAATAAAGTTTAAGAATAAAACAGGAGGTAAGATTATGGGAACATTGATTATATTAGCTATGGTAGGAATCCCATGTGTGGCATTTCTGATTTTTTGTGCCACATCTAATGGAAAGAATTGGCTACGCCAAAATAATATGTTGTAAGGGTTAGTACATTTCGTTTATTGCATATTTATTTATGGGAACTTTTGTAGTTCTTTTACTTATATCCTTTTTATATGCGGTTGTCGCTGCATACAAACGGAAAGGTGTAGTAAGAGATAGCCAGATAGTAGGAGCATTTCTCGTTCAGATATGCTTCTGCTATTTTATGGCCTTTCGTTCAACAGCAAAGGATTTAGTCGGGATTCTTTTAACTTGGCACTTGGGATGTTTCCTCTCCGTAATGCTAGGAGGCAGTATTGGTGCTATTGTAGGCGAGCATGTAGAGACAGACGGAGCAAGAACAGTAGCTTATTGGCTTCACCTAGCTTTTGCTAATTGTATTCTGGCCTTAATAGGTATATTGTTTTTGTTTCTTAGCTTGTGATTTCTTCCTCTGAGTCAGATGAGGCTAATGCCATTGATCAAGGCAAAACCTTGTGTGGCTGGTGTGGAAAATAGAAAAATAATTTAGTAAATAATAAATCGCAATGTGTTGCAAGATAGTTGCGCACTACATTGTAGTGTATTAGTAAATAAAGGATAATATGATTAAAACGGTGATTTTACATCATGGTTTTTGATAAATATCTGAATATCAGCTATATATATCTAATGTGTTGATGTATAAGCACTTATCTTCGTGCTAAAATTTTACGTTTGACACGTTAAATAGGACATGTGTAATGTAATGTTGCAAAACAGTTGCAAAAAAAATATGGTAATATGGCAACATTTAAAGTGGTAGTTTCAAAGAAACGTTCTGATGGTTATTATCCAGTTTACATTAGAATACTGCATAACCGTCAAAAGTTGGTAGTTAAGACCGATAAGTTTGTAACAGACAAAGGATTGGTTAAGGGCACGAAAGAGGTGAAGGACTCATTCGTGCTCGCAGCCTGTATGAGCCAAATAAATGTCTGGGTTGACAAATTGAACAGACTTGATATAACTGACTGGTCTGTTTATAAGGTTAGAGATTACCTTTTGACTTCTGCACAGGATATTTGTTTTTCTGAATTTGCTCGTTCTTATCTTCAATCACTTTCTTTGCAGCCTTCATCACGCCAAATTTATGAAAGTGCTTTGAAACATTTGGAAAACTTTGCTGGTACTGATAAGGTAATGTTTTCGCACTTAACTGTACGTTTTCTGACAGCATGGATGAAAACCATGGAGAATAAGCCTAGTAGCAGAAATTATTATCCTTCTTTGGTTAAGCGTATTTATTTGGAAGGTATCAAGAAATTTAATGATGAGGAGGCAGGTCTTATGCCAATAAAATTCAATCCTTGGAATAAGATAAAGATAGAGAAAAAAGCAGGTCCACACAAGCGTGCCATCACACTGGAGGAGTGTAGAAAGTTTTTTGCCGTTACTCCTGAATATCCACGGCAGCAGTTGGCTCTTGATGTTTGCAAGATGATATTGTGCTTGGCTGGCATCAATGTAGCTGACCTCATGAAAATGAAAAAGGTGGACTATTATGATGGAATCTTGCACTATGAGAGAAAGAAAACAAGTACGCGTCGTTATGATAAAGCGTATATAGAAATGAGAGTGCCGGATATGCTTTTACCAACCTTGGAGAAATATTTTTCTGAGGAAAGTGACCCTTATCTATTTATTTTTCATAAAATGTATTCCACTAATCGTTCTATGGATACGAATTTGATACATTTTATTAAAGCTATCTGTAAGAACTATTTGGGTATGCCTGATGATAATTTTTATACTCCTTATACATTCCGGCACACTTGGGCCACAGTAGCCCAGAATGATATTGGTGCCAACTATGCAGAGATTGGCTTTGCTCTGAATCATGCAACAGCTCATAGGATAACAAGCGGATATGTGAAGCCAGATTTCTCTAGGGCTTGGGAACTGAATGAGAAGGTGGTGGAGAAGGTCTTCTTTACCAATGATCCAAGCAGGCGAATGCAGGAGTATCATGTGCCTGAATTTGAAAACGTAGAGGAAATTTTTGAACTCTGTGCTGATGCATACTTCATGGGCGAGGTTGTGGCTCATGTGGATGGCAAGGGCTACAAGAACACAGATGAGATAATAGAGCAGCTCATGGCCAGCATAAATGATACTGTTCCTAAGAACTGCACGATACAGATTAAGGTGAAGAATATCACCAAGAACCAGACGAAGTACTTTGAACGAGTCAGGGACATAAAATAGCTATTTTATGTTAATACAGATTAAAATTGACCCAATATAAGTTAAAATAGAGCGTTTTTGCTCGATAACCAAGTCAAGGGTAGTCTTCTCTAAAGTTGAAGAAAATTTAGAGAGGGCTACCCATTTTTTATAATTAGCTATTATTAACAATTTTGAGATTTTTGATGTTGATAGTGGTTTCTTGTTTCTCAAATTTCTCTTCCAACTGCATGAAAGATTCCTCTACAGATAAGTTTCTGGATTCATCATTATTGAACGATACAGACTGGAGTTTTGGAGCCACGTATGGAAGGAACTTTGCCACCATCGCCAGACGTCCGGCAGGCTCGTCAATCTGCATGAGATCCGTGAAAAGTGAATAGTTCTTCTCATTGATACCATTGATGTAGCCAGTAAGGGCATCACGTAGGCTCTCACGAACACTTTTGGTAACCTTATTAGGTGTGCCAGCCTTACGTCCGCCAGTCTTCTTCCTCTTTGGCTTCGGCTCATTATTATTGTCTTGTTTTACTGCCATATTCTATTGATTTTTAATGTTTACTGATAGTTTTCGGGTGCAAATATAGGAAGAAATTACGAAACTTGGTGTTCAAGTTGCGGAACTTATCACAGATAGGTAAGAAAAACGCATTACTTTTGACCAGTTTAAACATTAAAATTCGAATTTTATGGGATTAATTGGAAAAATTGTTGGTGGGCTTAAAGGCTCTGCTGGCGGACTTTTAGGTGGTGCAATCTCTGCTGTAGGCGGTTCCTTAGCAGCTAAAGCAAGAAACAAGGGATATAATGATTATATCAACATGTTTCAAGACCGTATGCAACAGGTGAAGGATCATCGTGATAACTTGTATTATCAGGACCCTACTCAATCTGCGGAAAATCAAGTAGCCGTAACCAATGCCCAGAAGGTATTGGATAATGCAACAGCAACCGCAAAGAATACCAATATTGTTAGTGGCGGTTCTGATGAAGCGGTTGCGCTCAGTAAACAGGCAGCCCAGGAGCAGGTGGGTAATATCATGCAGCAGGCGGCTGTGCAAGGTGCTCAGACCAAAGAAAATGTGTGGAATACTGCTGATTCGCAGATAGACCAGATGACTAACTACATCGCCACTGCCAAAAAGGAGAAGGCTCTTTCTACAGCACAGGGGATTACAGATGCCACTGGTGCATTGGCTGGAGCTGCAAGTAAATTGCCAATTTAAGGAAGGAGGTAATTATGGGATTTACATTAGATGATTTAACTCCTAAACGCCCGGCAACAGCAGCAACTCCTATTACTGATTTTCCTGATGATAATGCGGTGAAGCCGGAGGTTGCAGTACCTGTTCAGACAACTGATACAGAACCGGGAAAGGGTACAGCCATAGATACTACAGGTATTACTGGGAATGGTGGTAAGGAATCTTTTGCCCAGCAGCCAACCGAGGAAGTTACCAAGGTGGAGCCTAACCAAGGTATCAAGATAGACTGGAGTAGACCTTATAGCGAGATAGAACAGAATCCTATCTTGCAGCAGATGAAGCCTTATGACATTATGAGGGATTACCAGAAGAATGGTGATGGAAACTGGTCTGCCTTCATGCCTTGGCTTTCTTCACTTGGTGATGGAGATAAAACCGTAGCTGCCAATGAAGCCTTGAAGAAGAAAGCGGAGAGGCAGGCCAAGATGGAGCAATGGGGAAATCTTTTTATGCACTTGGGTAACTTTTTTGGTACAGTTCAAGGTGCTCCATCGCAAAAAATAGAATCTGCACAAGAACTTACTGATCGCCAACGCAAGATAAGAGAGGCTACGGATGCTCTTCGTCAGAAAGGCTATGACCAAATGATGGTGAATATCTGGAAGGACCGTCAAGACAAGCAGGCACAGATGCAGGCAGAGGCTGCTGCAAAGGCAAATGAGAAACTAGCTGAATATCGTGAATCACAGAAGAATCAAACGGATTCTCTCACTCCTGTAAAGGTCGAAGAAGTGATTCAATCTACAAGACAACATTCTTCAGCTGCAGACTTGAATGAATCAAAGAAGAAGACTGAGGATGATTTGAGAGGCAAGAAGGGAAAATTGCTTGACAATCAAGCTGATGCTGCAGCTGCAAGGGCAGCGGATAGCCGTTCTCATGTTGCCGTGAATAATTCTACGACAGCAAGGAACAATGCTCAGACGCAGAAGACAAACAGGGAAAATGCTGATAACAAGGAAGCGGACGATTTCAATACCAACTATGTGAACGACCCTGTTTTCAAGAAGCATGTGAATGAATGGGCTATACACAATGGCATGAACATCGGTGGCAATACTGATGGCAGAGGTGGAACGTGGGCTAACGAGAAAAACCGCCAGCAGGCATCCGCTTACGCTAGGGCAAAGATGAAGCATGACCGGACTCCTCCTTCACGTAGAGGTGGAAGTAAAGTACCTCCTTCACGTAGAGGCGGAAGTAAGGTTCCACCATCGAGAAGAAAGTAATAATCATTAAATAATCAAGATATGTTTGACGAACGAGACAGAAAGTATTTCTATGATGAGTTCAAGAACAATGGCTATGAGGTAGGTAGCTATGATGACTTTAAAAAGGACTTGAACAACAAGGAAGATCGTGACTGGTACTACAATGAGGCAAAGAACATGGGGTATGATGTGGGAACACAGGCAGACTTTGACAAGATGGTGCTGGAGCCAGCTCCATCTACTTCTGGTGGTGGTAAGCAGGTAGATGCTTCTGCTACGACTCAGAGTGTAGAGCAGAAGGCTTCTACTGAGACTAAGCCGCAGGTGGCTCAACCAGCAAAGAAGCAGGAAACAACAGACAAGGAGCCTGGGCTTATAGCAAAAGTTTTGGATATGATTCCTACTGGTGTTCAGACGAGCAACGGAACATATCAGCCATCGCCAGCGATTTCTCAGCCTGTTGTAAAAGGTGAGGAAATGCCTGTGAAGGAAGAAGCTTCTTCTTCATCATCAGCTAATACGGCTCCTGTTACAACACCAACTGGTGTGGTGAATAATGAGGGGTTGATGGATGCCAAACTTGCCAACTATATTGAGAACTGGAAGCAGAGACCGGATAAGGAGGGCGATTACTTTGCGAATATGGTTGCCGACTTGTTGGCTGATGGTACTGCCAATAGCAATGAGGAGGCAGTGAATATGGTGATGCCTGCTTTGTACAGATATGCCAACCGTTCTGCCATGGACGTTACCAACCAGGTAGTATCTTCTTTGCCTGATGATACGGTGCAGGATGCTGAGCAGAGTATCGGGGCGCAATGGTATAGCCATGGCGTGCAGGATAAGTTGAAGCAGGAGGCAGACAGCATGGGTATCAGCTATGATGACTATGTAGGACAGTTCCTGAAACCAGCTATGGTACAGAGTTTGGTTAACAAGTATGGCCCGAACTATCGTGACATCGCTGAGGGTATTGCTACACGCCTCTATTCTCATGATGAGCATGTGCAGGACAGACTGATGAACCAGGACATCAATGATGCGCTTTCTGACGTTATCAATAAGTATGTGAATCCATCTGTAGTGGATGAGTACAACAAGGCTCAGGAGGCAGGTAGCAAGGCATTTACAGAGGGAATGGAAGGAAGTCAGTATATTCCAGCTAATCTTCGTCTGGGTACAGCTCTTGGTGCTCAGTATGAGGCAAACGTGGCTAAGGATCCTGCAAAGGTGCTTTCTGGTTTGCAGAAGAAGTTTGGCAATCTCTACCGGAATCCGAAGTTCCTGAACGATATGAGTAATGCCGCATTCAAGGTGATGCAGCGATATGGCTTGAATGGCGGTCAGATTGGTGATCCTAAGCAGTTCAAGCCGATGATCAATTCTGTTCTTAAGAATGAACTCGACCAGCTGGAGATTAAGGGTATGATGCCTAAGGGTAGTGCTGAGTACATTATGAAGACTGGTTTGGGTAACACTATTGTGGGCAAGATTACTCGCAAGGCTATGCAGACGGACTATCAGAACTGGCTGGAAGATATTGCCAATCAGCAGTATCAGCCGGGCTTCTGGGAGAATGTGGCTAGTGGTGCGTTGACTTTTGCAGGTGATGCCTGGAGTTATTGGCTGCCTGGAGCCGCTGGCGGCAAGTTGACGAAGAGTATGTTGGCTAAGGCTGAGGGCAGACTGGCTGGTGACTTGATGGCTAAAGGTATGGAGCGCAAGATGGCAGAGCGAGCTGCCAAGGTGCTTATCGGCAAGAGTAAGGCTGCGGCTTTGAAGAGCGGAGCCGTGCATGGTGCTGTTACCTTTGGTGGTCAGTCTGCAATCTCGAAGCCTATTGATGAGATTTATCGTACTGGCCAGTTTGATGAGAATGGCAAGATTTACAATCCTTCTGTGGGTAAGGTTATCGCTAATACTTTGGGCGAGGTGACTAAACAGAGTGCCGTAGGTGCTATTATGCAGGGCGGAACCATCGCAAACATGGTAGGCAAGGGCAGAGGCTTAGCTACCAATATTCTGGCTGATGTTGGTGGAAAGGTAGTGGATTCCGGTATTATGACCGGGCAGCAGATACTGGAGCGCATGGCGCAGGATCCGAACTTCAAGCCTACAGGCAAGGATGCTGCCGAGAGTTTCTTGGAGAGCATGGCGAATCTTACTGCTATCGGCTTGCCGGGCATGGTGGGCAAGTATGCTCGATTCAAGGATGCAAGGGAGTTTAACAAGAAGTTTGACTTCACTGATCAGGATATTGCCGAGTTGAAGAGATTCGGCTATGATGGTCTTCGTGATGCTTTTGAGAAGATGGGCATCGGGGAGTATGCTGTGGTTGGTGAGAATGCTCAGCGACTTGATGGGCAGTTAACCCAGAAGTATATGGACCTGATGAACGACAAGAGCGTGCCGGAGGTGTTGAAGGCTAAGATGATGGCAGTTGTAGAAGGCAAACGCCCTTCTTCTTTCTCGCCTGTTGTAGATTCCATCATCGTGCAGCCGATGGATCATGACGGAAAGGTGTATCTCGAAACCTTAAATAAGGATGGCGGTATCATTGACAGAAAGGAGTTTTCTTCTCTTGATGAGGCTCAGAAGGCAGATAAGAAACTGGAGTATGAGAAGACTCTTGGTTTGGCTTCTGTGCTGGAAGGTGAGTTCCACAATGAGTTTACGCAGGAACATCTTGAAGGCTTATACAACAAGGCAGCCCAGAAATATAATATGGGTGAGAAATTGACAGATGAGGATAAGGCAGCGGTTTATCTTCATCAGAATGCTGGTGCCATCAAGGAAATCATGGATAAGCAGCAGAAGGGTATTATCCTTACTGATGAGGAGCAGAAGCAGATTAATGCCTATCGTCATTATTATGACAGTGCTTTGGAGAACAGTTCTGTGATGAGGGAGTTTGTCAACACATTTGAGGATTCCCATGGCGTGGCGCGCGGTACACTTCGTAAGGCTTTGGAGTCGAAAGATAAGAAATATGCACCTTTGGTGGAATCTTATCTTAAGGAGCTTTACAACTCCATCGAACTGAAACGTGAAATGAAGCAGACGATGGATGATCTCTATAATACTTCACATGGTAATGAGCAGAAGAGGATTGAAGGCGAAAACCCGGTATCTCCTGTTGAGGGTTCTGCTGGTGGCCAGGAGCCTCCAGTTTCAGAGGGACCTGCTTCGTACCAAGACCGTACCAAATCCGTACCAACTCCGAGTGATGCAGAAGTTGCTGCAAACCCTGCAAACGTTTCAAACTCTTCTGCTGAGGGTGCAAGTCCTGAGACAAAGGTTGCAGGCTCTGATGCTTTTGTTATGGGACAGAATGCCTATAAGAATGGGGATTCTGAGGCTTTGCAGGCTATCGATTATAATAGTGATTTAGCTACAGGACGTTTGAAGCGTGCTTTTGCTGACAATGAGAAGATGCCTGATATTGTAGCCAATGCCTATAATGAAGGTAGAGATATGGAGCAGTTTGTGGCTCAGCGTGCAAGTAGTTTGACTCCAGCACAAAAAGAGGCTATCAGTAAGTATGTAGAGGCAATGGATGCCAAGAAGGGCGCTATTGATGCTCTGCAGCATGCCGATGATGGCTATGGTGAGGCTTTGAAGGAACAGCTCTGGCCATACCAGACGGAAGACGGAAACATCATGCCAGCTACTCTGGATAGCGGAAAACAGGTATTCCTGAAGAAGGCTAACGAATATGGTGGAGCCTTTGTTGTCGTTCCAGATGAGCAGGGACAGCCTACAATTAAGCAGGTATCTAATGCCGAGATTAGAGAGGTGGGCACTCCTGTTCCTCTTGATGAATACATTGAGAGTTCTTTGGCTCAGCAGAAGGATGCAAGAAATAAGCAGTTTATCAGCCAGTTTGATGGCAGCGGTTTGAAGCCGAATGACCAGGTTACAGTTGCCATGGAGGAGGGTGATGCTAATATCAACATGACCTTTGCCGGATATAGCGAGGACGGAAAGATTGTGCTTACTGATGGTAAAGATTATCTTCCCCTGTCTAAAGAAGAGTTTGCTGCATGGCGCAAGAATGCGCTTGATAACACAATTAATGAGCACTTGGATCGAGAGGATGGTGAGCGTGAAATAGCAGAGTTGAAGCAGGCTGAGGCTGATAAGAAGGAACGATTTGCCAAAGGCATCGTGGGATTGAGCGAGGGACATCCTGATTATTCTTCAAAAGATACAGACGCAAAGGTGGCTGCTGAATATTTGCAGGAGCAGTATGGTGAAGACCATGGCAAACTTTTGAATCTGGTTAATGGCAGCCGTGATGACATCAAGACTCAACTTGCCAACAAGAGGAAGGCTGCTGCTGAATATCAGAACTGGCTTGATACAAATGCCGATCTTGACCCGGAAAAGGCTAAGAAGGTGGAGGATGAGTTGAGTCTGGTTAATGAGCAGATTGCTGATCTTGATGCTCGTTTCAAGAACTGGAATACTATCCGCAACAGCGTGATGACTCCTGATGAGGTGAAAGCAATGACGGAGGAGCGCAAGGCTGAGGTGGAGAAGGCTGGTGTTGATGAAACTGCCATCGTGCCATCTGATGATTTCCATGTGCTCGTACTTGATGATAAGGAATTGAAGAAGCAATATCCAACTATGGATGAGGCTACCGACTATATTACTTCTCAGCGCAAGGACATCTATCATACCCAGGAGGATGTGGAACGCAAGATAAATGGTGTGAATGATATGCTGGATCAGTATATCAATGGCGAAACAGAGCTGGAGCCTAACCAACTTATGGAATTGAATACTACAAAGGCTCAGCTGGAGGCTCTGCAGACTAATTTATCTGTTGCAGCAAAGGGTTTGAAGGCACAAGCTAATAAACTCAGCAAACTTTATAAAACAGAAGTTAGCCAGCAGGAAATGGAGGAACTGGGTATGACTCCTTCTGAGCAGCGTAAGGTTCTTGTGTCTGATGCTATCAAGAAGAATGACCTTGGAGCAATAATAAAGATATACAAGGATGCCTCTGTTGATGTTACGGACTTTACTCCTCAGACTCTTGAAGAGGCTGTATCAGAATTTTTGAGTCCTCATAGCTTGAATCCGGAATCTCTTCAATATGAGTTGGGCAAGAGTAATTTCAAGTTTGGGATTGGCAAGGGGTATGATTCTAATAAGTTCAATTATCTTATTGCCAAGAAAGGAACTGGTATGTCGGTTAACGAATTTGCTGTGAAGGTATATAATGACCTTCCTGTAAACTTGCAGGATATGGGATATACCGACCAGGATGTTCGTAATACCCTTCTTGATATGTTCAAGTCTTATGACAGCGTGAAGGAAATGAAAAATGTGGCTCTGATGAACCGCATAGCAGCTGCAGAAGATGAACTTGCAAGCGAGGAAGAGTATTATGAGGCACAGAAAGAGCGTGAAATTATCGAAAGACAGGCAGAAATTGAGAAATATAAATCGTATATTCACGAAAAAGAGTTATCTTTGCCATCTGAAAGCGAACTTGATCACATCAAAGGACTTGAATTTGACCGTATGATGGAGATTGAGGATCGTGAACGAGAGTACAAACAATATGTCAAATCAATTTTACCAGAATTAGCTGATTATGATGACAGAAGCAATGAAGAAGGATATGGAGGAGGCAGTAGCCTGGGTAGCGACTCTTCACGGAGAGGAGTTGATGAAGGAAATAGCCAAGGCGAAGAAGTTGGTAACGGAGAAGCATCTTCTGAGTCCGAGATTGGAGAAGGCTCTGATAGCGGACGCAAAGGGCGACAAGAGACTGGCAGCATGGAACCTGGCGAAGGCTCAGCTGTTCGAGGCTCACATCTACCGCAAGAAGCATCCTTCGGAGAACGTTTAAAGAGTGCCATTGCCGAAACTGAGACCGAACCTACTGAGGCTCAGAAGAAGGCTGGCAATTACAAAAAGGGTCATTTGTCCTTTGGTGGCTACGATTATACCGTAGAAACACCAAAGGGCGTGACTCGCAGCGGTAAGGACGAGCAGGGCAAGCCTTGGAGCGTGACCATGCACGATACTTACGGCTATATTCTTGGTAAAATTGGCGTTGATGGTGACCATATTGATATGTTCATCAATGATTCCGCTGACCTTGATACTTTTGATGGTAACGTTTATGTTGTTGACCAGGTGAACCCAGAGACTGGTGAATTTGACGAGCATAAGGTGATGTATGGCTATCCTTCTGAGGAGGCTGCTACAGAGGCTTATCTTGCCAACTACTCCAAGGGCTGGAAGGGACTTGGTAAGGTTACTTCTGTGCCTAAGGCTACCTTTGACAAGTGGTTAGAGTCTTCTGACCGCAAGACTAAGCCTTTTGCAGACTATGCTATGGTGCAGAAGGAACAGGCGAAAACTAATAGTGATTTTATTGCCCAGATGGAATATGATTACGAAAATGATATTCACCCATCTGAGGAGGATAAGCCTAAGATGCAAAAGTTTGTTGAACGTTTGCTTAATTTCCATTCCGATAAGGAGGACAAAATAGATTCGGGTTATACAATCTTATCTTCTAATATTCAAGGTGATAAGCTATATCCTAATGAAAAGAAATGGTTTGGTACAGGAAAATATCGTAAAGGCGTATCTTGGGTAGATAAGCAGAATAGCTGTGCTTATGAAGTCAATCCTAGATTTAATAAGCGTGGTTATCTTTCTGCTGTCGGTGTCCATAAGATAGTTCCTTTAATGAAATTTGATCGCGATGTGAAGGAGGTGAAGCCATCTGAAATGACGGAGGCGCAGAAGGTGGCTTATGATGCCGTTTCTACTATGCTTAAGAAGGCTGGCATACCGGTGAAGGTGGTTAGCAATGAGGATATGGAGAAGGTGGCTGAGGCGCAGGATAATCTGAATCTTGCCATGCTGCTGAATCAGCCTGAAATGAGATTTAAGATTAAGACTCCAGAGGAGAAGCTGGCTGCCGAGAATGCTTATAACTTTGCCAAGGAGTTGCGCCCGGATAAGTGGAAGCAGTATGCCGTGGTGGATATGAGCAATCCGATTAAGATGCCGGAATACTTTGAGAAGCAGGAACTGGCTAGAAAGGAGCGTTCTTACTATAATAAACTTATGTGGGGTAACTACAAGGTTTTCAATCTTGATAAGAGTTTTGAGGACAATGTGGCTGGGCTTACTGGCTCATTCCCTTCGGAGTTTGATCCATATAAGATAGATGAACAGACTCGTAAGAAGAATGAGTTGAAAAAGCAGATTAAGGAGACTGAGGATGCTTATAACTCAACTGGGCAGGAACGTAATAATTATCAAATTCAGTTGATGAAGGAGTACATGGATGAGCATGGACTGGATTCTGAAAACGATATTCCTGATGATGTTTGGAATGATTGTAGGAATAAATCCTTTGAAAAATATCAAGATAAACTTGATTCCTTGTTTGCTAAATATAAGGATTTGGATAGACAGTTGAAGGCTATTGCTGAGCCGGGAGTGCAGTATTTGAAGGGCAAGGGTGTGGTTTATGGCTACACTGATGGCAAGGTGATAGTGCTGAACCAGGAGCATCTGAATCCTAATACTCCTATTCATGAGTACCAGCATCTTTGGCGTACTGCTGCCAAGAAGATGAATCCGGAGCTTATAGAGCATGGTGATAAACTCATCATGCAGACCCAGTTGTTTGCCGATTTGAAAGAGGACCCTAACTATAAGCATCTGAGCGATGATGAGATTTGCGATGAGGCTTTTGCTCGTTTGACTGGCGAGGATGGTGCTGCCATCTTGGAACAGATGGCGAAGGATGCCATTAAGGAAAATCCGTTAGACACTGCTAAAGAGCTTACTATCATCAACCGATTAAAGAATTGGTTGAAGAAGTTCTGGTATTGGACTCTTGAAACATTTACGAAGTGGAAGCCTGAGGACATTAAGAAAATGACCTTGGAGGATATTCGTAATCTTGTGCTGAGAGACTTGGCACAGGGAGTGGATCCACGTAACGTGAAATCTCGTATGACTAAGGATGAAGCCGTTTCCTTGCGTAAACAGATGGCAGATAATGCTGAGCAAGAACGGATTCTAGAGCATACGGAAGAGAACTGGCTGAAAGAATTTGGCAAGAATAGCCGTGTTACTACTCCTATTGGAAGTATCAAACTTGGTGAAAACCAATATAAGAAGGCAGGAAGAAACGACCGAATCAAAAGATTTGGTCTGTTGAAGCCTACCTTGGAGCGTCCTGACGTTATCTTGGAGAAGTCTGCACCAAAAGAAGGTGCGGAACGACAGACTAAATATCTGTTCATCAAATCCTTTAAAAAGGCTGATGGAAACAAGATTCTGAACTATGAATCCATAACAGTAAAGCAGGGTGAAGAGGAAGTGGCGATTAGCGCACATCAAATAGATCCTTCGAAAGTTGTGAAAGAATTGACGGAATCAAAAGTGCTATGGAATCGTTTCAGAGGCGATTCTAATTCCTTGGGCGAGAATCAAGGTTCGGCATTAACTCCATCCGCAAATAACCCAAGCGGAAAGGATAGCGTCCTGAATCCTCATAGCGATGCAAAGATAAGAAATAATATCGAAACTGCCAAGGGAAATGGTGGAAATTTATCTGTGGAGGATAAAATAAAGGCTGTATCTCGGCAATTTGGTGTAGATGAGGCAGATGTGGCGATGTATGCCAATGCTATTAAGAAGGGTTCTACTGCTGAGGCTGCACGTGCCAGAGCCAATATCAAACGCCATCTGTTGCAGGCAAATGAAGATAAGATTTCCTCTTTAAAGGAACTTCTTAAGTACACTAAGCCTGTAAATGAAGCCTTGAAGGAGAACTTTGGTGACGTTGATGCCATGATAGAGGAGCGCAAGAAACAGGTGGAGGCGCAGCGTAACGCCATGGAAGCCGCAAGAAAGAGAGCTGAGGAAGAGGAAGCCAAGCGCAAAAAGCACTTGGAGGAACTTTCTGTGATTCCTGATGATCAACTTGATAAGCAGTATATGGATGCACTTGCCAAGGGTGATGATGCTACAGCCAGGGAAATGCTTGATGAGGCTGCCAGACGCAAGGGCTATGATGATACAGAAAGTTCATATCAGGGTGTAGGCGCATGGAAAGCACCGGGAAACCCTGGATATGAAAGCGACAAGGCGAGACGTGATGATTGGGAATCCAGTGGCTCGGATGTGAACCTGGAGGATATGGCTTTGGGCTATACTCCTCAGCCGGATGATTACTTCTCTCACCCTGAGCGTTATTCTCAGAACACTCCTCATGGATTGGAATCTGTGAAAGCCATCAATGAGGCTATTAAAGCCATTAAGAATGGTGAGAAGGATGTTAAGGTAAAGGTTTATCGTGCCGTTCCTACTTCGGTTAAGGAAGGCAAGTTGCGTAATGGTGACTGGGTTACTCCTTCTAAGAAATATGCCGATATTCATGGAAATAATCGACTGGAAGGCAAATATCGTATCATCGAGGATGAAGTGCCTGCAAATCAACTGTGGTGGGATGGCAATGATGCTAACGAGTTTGGCTTTGATGATGGCAAGGCGTATAAATACAAGAATGCCAAGAATAACAGAAAGTTGAACGACCTTGTTACCTATGATGATAAAGGTGACGTTATTCCTCCTTCTAAGCGTTTCAATTCTCGCAAGAGCGATATTCGCTTTATGTTTGGTGGTGAGAAGGGCGCTGCAGAGGCTGACAAGGCTGAGGAAAAAAACTATCGCATGGATAACTTGAAGGTGGCAGAGGAGATGGAACGAGGCAAGAAGGATGCCAAGGTCATCAAGCTGGCTACCGGCTGGGAACGTGGTGCTGATGGCAAGTGGAGATATGAAATGCCGGATGCCAAGATCAAGGATATGAAGGATATTGGCGGTGGAAATATTGTTAAGCGTTTTGAAGATGATATGCTTTGGAATGATGGTAAACTTACTGATGTCATTGATGCGCCTGGACTCTTTGAGGCTTATCCTCAGTTGAAGGATGTGCGTATTGATACGGATGCCATTATGAACGATATGCCTTCAAATGGTGTATATAATGCAAAGACCAACACCATTACCATTCATGCTGATGAGCTGAAATATATGAATAGTATTTTGAATCACGAGATTCAGCATGCTATCCAGTATATAGAGGGCTTTGGCAAAGGAGGATCACCAGAACAAATGGAAAAAGAATTTAAGGAAGCGCAAGACGAGTGGAAGGCACGTGCTTATGCTCATGAATTGGAAGAAAAGGCCAAGGAAATGGGAGGTGAGTATAATCAATCGGAGGTAGAAAAAGCCCTTGTTGAGGAATATAAGGATTTAGATATGTCTGATGAACTTCCTGATAAAGAGACACGTATTAAGGGTTTCAATTACTTTGCACGTGGCTATGCAGATAGAAGTATGGATGATGCCATCAAACGTTTTCGCCTGAATGAAAGTACACGCTCTGACTTTGATTCTTACAAAGAATACCTAAAGTTGGCAGGTGAGGTAGAATCGAGAAATGTGGAGAAGCGATTGGGTATGACTGATGAGGAGCGCAGAAACTCATTGGCTGAGGAGACTGAGGACGTGAACCGTGACGAGCAGATCGTGATGAATGGGAATGATGCTAGCTATAGCATCGTGAAAGACCCTGAGACCATCAAGAAGCTGGATAAGGAAGATACGGTGAAGGTTTATCGTGCCATGCAGGTAGGCGAGGATGGAAAACTCTATCCACCGATGGCTGCAAAGGTGAAGGGCAAGTTTGTGGAACCTATCGAACTCGGTAAATGGGAACAGGCAGACGAGCGACCAGAGCTTGCTGATGATAAGGGTATGTTTACTCTTAACAAGGGCAATGGAAAGTCTCTTAAGGCAGCTTACAATCCTTATCTTCATACTTCTCGCACTCCACTGAATGACCAGTTTAGCGAGGCTCAGAATCGCCCTAATATCGTGACCGTAGAGGTTGAGGTGCCAAAGAGCGAGCTGACCAGTGGCTACAAGGCTGATAAAGCCAAGGATGCCGTGGGTGAAGTAGAGTGGAAGGCTGGTATCATACAAGGACAGCTGACAGGCAAGCGAAAAGTGGTGCTTTCTCGTTGGGATAAGCCTGTGCGTATCGTGCCTGACAGCGAGGTGGCTGATGTTATCGTCAATGATATGTTCAAGGGCAAGAATATCACTATGCCTTCGAATGTGGTTACTCCAAGTCTGAGAAAAGAGTTGGAAAAGCGAGGTGTGCCGTTTGTGGAGACCGATAACAGAGGCAGAATCGTAGGAGGCGAGAATGATGGGGTGCATTATTCCAAGGTGTATGGTAAGAATCATAGAGAAAAAGGGTATCGAAGCATCTTGAAGTTCTCTCTTGGCGACAATGGCACGGATGTTGCTGAAGGAAATGGTGATAGTATAAACAAAAATCCAAATAAAAATGTTATCACCAGAAGAATTGGAAGCCGAGAACAGGCGCAAAGAAGAGTTAATGAAACGTTGGGCGCAGCAGCCTCTGACTTACAAAGAAGTCTTGGAGCAACAGCGAAGGAACAACGCCCAACTTGGAATCGTAGATCCGCTCTTGGATATGTCAGAAGAAGAGCGGAGGAGTTATCTTCGCTCCTTACAGAAAAAGACCTCAAAGAGATCCAGGGGGGCTATATAGGCCACGGTCAAGAGAATTATGTGTATCAGGCAAAGTATGATGACAAGAAAGTTGTTAAGTTTAATGACTTTAGCTTGACGGATAGTTTGTTCCGCATCAATGAGTTCATCGACCGGGTAAATGCTCATAACCAGTTCCAGCCAAAGGACAAATATACTCCAATTGGTTTTGCCTATGATGAAAAAGGCGATTTCTGTATAGTGATGGAACAGCCTTATTTGAAGGGAACTCAACCTACTAGAGAAGAAATCACTCAGTATCTGACAGACCACGGTTTTAAGCTGGATATGATTCAGATTAGTGCCGATGAAGTGGATTTGGGCTGGACGAATGGTGAGTTTGACTTGTGGGATGCTGAGCCAAGGAATGTTATCAAGGACGAAAATGGAGACTTGCATTTCTTCGATACCATGATACAGCATACCTACATACCAAACCACAAGAATCCTTTGCGATTGTCGATGCCATCTATACGTACCTTTGAGTCGCAGGAGATGAAAAATTCTGCAGACAAGGTGAAAAATGTGGCAAATGTATTGGGTGGTGCTGAGGCTGTGACCTATACTTCCAGCGCAGATGTGCCGGAAGAATATCGTGTTGCTATAGAGCTGGGTGCCAAGGGATGGTATGACCCTACTACGCACACGGTGCATGTTTATCTGCCTAACTGTGCTGATGCGAATGAGGCGCAGAGAACCGTCTTCCATGAGAAGATAGGCCATGAGGGTATGGAAGTGCTGCTGGGTGGCGAAGATGAGGTGAGAAAATTCGCTAATTTCGTTTATAATTCTGTCGCAGCAAGCACTCGCGGCAAGATTCTGGAGATAGCCAATGAGTATGATCCGGACTGGAAGAAGCATGACCGCATGAATGTGGGAACGCAGGAGTATATCGCTCGACTGGCTGAGGAGGGTCCTAAGACTGCTGAGGACTTTTCTCTTTGGACCAAGATTAAGCATTATCTTATCAAGGTATTGAAGAAGCTGGGTATTCGTGTGCCGGGACTTCTCAATGACAAGGATTTGAGATACTACCTGATGAAGGCTGGCAAGGCTCTCCATGTATGGGACAATATGCCTAAGGAGAAGCAGGAAGCCATGATGAAGCAGGCTAGCAATGCTGAAATCAAGGATGCGCTATCTAATGGTGCAGGTAAGGGTAAACCACAACCGAAGAAGGGTGAAAGAACGATTCCGTATATAAAACGTGTACAGGAGTGGCGCAAGTGGAAGAATGCACGTGAGGATGAGAATGACCCTGAGCCTCCTATGTTCTATGACTTCGACAAGGATGAGGCTGGCAAGAAGGAATGGGCACAGCTTAATAAGGACTGGCGTGACAGCCACCACCTTGTTGGCGAGGAACCTACTGGTATGCCTATCCGAATGGAAAATGAAGAGGATGATGCCTACATGAATCGTATTCATGAATATGAGAAATGGCAGGCAGCCATGAAGGACCAGGAAGACCCTATGCCTGATATGTTTGCCTTCGAAAAGAAGAAGCAGGAGGAGGTGAAACGAAAGTATGAGGACTGGCTGGCCAAACATGAGCTTCTGGAGCAGCAGCAAGCAGATTTGGACTTGTATGAGGGTAAGATTTATCCGGCAGAGACCAATCCGAAGGCTGATGCACTGGAGCAGCAAGTGATGCAGGACTTGGTCGAGGTGACCAGTACGGACGTGAGCAAGGAAGGTGCATCAAAGACCGTTAAGCATGCCGTTATCCATCGTAGAAAGAATATGGAGGAGGCTAGTGCAGACGATGCCATCTATATCAATGATGTGAAGAACAGAATCGAGAAGATGGCTGATAGCGGTGCTTTTGATAAGTTGCTTTCTGACTACAAGGGCAAGCCGAACCGGGCAGAAAAGCTGGCTGAGGCTATACCTTATATAATAGAGGCTCCTAGACGTTTGCGTGACCTGGCGAATGATTTGAATGCCACTGGTGCTTTTGACAAGGGACATATCCATATCCAGCCTGCTGATGTAGAGGCTATCCAGCCTTTCGTGGCAGACTTGATTGCTCAGACTGGAAAGAGGCATACCGAACTGAAAGATGGCAAGGAAGTGGAGGTATATGATGATCCGCAGGCTGTGGGTGAGGTGGCCAGCAAGATGGCACAGGCCATCAATGCCAATCATCAGGGTGAGGAAGGTTTTGTACCTATTGATGGTTCAGATATTCTGAGCGAGCATGTATTGCCACTGGTGAAGCAACAGATTGTGCCGAAGGGCATCGATTACAAGAATCTCTCTCCTGAAATGAAATCAGCCATTGACTCCATCCGTGACTGGTATAACTATACTTACGACTGGTTGATGGATAATCATACTTTGAAAGCGGGAACTGGCTATAATGTTGACTATGTAAACCATATCTGGGATAAGGAGAAAAGTAACAAACGGGCTTATGCGATGTATGTTGAGAACAGACAGCGCACAAAAAGCCCTAACGAGAAGCCGAGAACCATCAGTACCCTGATGGAGGGTATCAGCGTAGGACTTGTGCCTAAGACTACCGACATCACGAAGATGATGGCTTACTACAGCAGAAGCAATATCGAGGCTTGGGTTAACAAGACGATGCTGCAGGAGTTGAGCGGATTGAACGTGATAGAGCGCAATGAGGATGGAGAAATTGTTTCTTCAGACCCACTGCTTTCTTCTACGCCTCCTTTTAACTTGGAGCAGTATCAGTACTTTGAGATTCCGGGTGTGGGTCCGGTATGGGTATATAATGTATCGCCTAAGCAGGTGAAGGTGAAGAATCCTATCACTGGCAAGGAGAGGGTGCTTTATAGCGAGGCTAGTGCCGGAGACCGATTCGGTGTAGTATTCGAGACCTATCAGTCTTCGCCTTTCTGGAAGGCTTTTGATACGCTTGCTTCGAGTGCCAAGAAACTGGAGCTGGGATTTAGCGGTTTCCATGCCGGAGCATTGACGGAGGTTTATATGGTGCAGAACATGGTGGAGTTTGGACCCAAGAAGGCTATGGCCAACTTTATGAAGTATATATTTGTAGATACGATGAAGAATCATGAGCTGCCTTGCTTCGCCAATCCTGAGGACTTCCAGGAGGCTGCTACCCACTTGGTGAAGTTTGGAGCAACCAACGACTATGCTGCAGCAGATGTGCAGAACATGTTTGACAATATGCGCGATGCGATGATGAAGGTGCAGGAGAAGTTGAAGGACGGAAATGGAATTTCCGGAACGGTGGCTTTGGCTACTATGCCATTGAAGGTGGCAACGCAGATGCTTTCGCTCATCAACAAGGGCATGGATAGAGCCTTGTGGGATTTCCTTCATGACGGACTGAAACTTGCGACCTACCGGATGAGGGCAGACAAGACCAAGGAACGTGCCAAGAAGAAGGGATGGACTGAGGAGGAACTGAGCCGGGCTTTGGACGAGGACGGTCAGTTTGTGAACGATATGTTTGGCGGTCAGCACTGGGACATCGTTGGAGCAAGTCAGCGTACAATAAGAATTGCAGGAAGATGCCTACTCTCTCCAGATTGGAACAAATCAACAACTAGCCATTTCCTGGCTATTACAGGTTTTGGATCAGTATGGAATGAGGCTACCTTTGAGAACTTTAAGCAGTACTACCAGAGACTCTGGCATAAGGAACTTATACCGGAGGATGAAGGCAGAAGAAGCAGACAGATTTCGGCTTTGCTCTGTTATGGTATCGGATTCATGGTATTTTATGAGGGTATTGCCAATGGCATCAATGCTGCCTTCCGTGCCTTGGACGAGGAGAAGGAACGCAAAAAGGCTGAGGAGATCAGAAAGACCAACCCAAGCTATAAGAGCATGTATGAACTTGCTTATCCTGATGGTATGAAGTGGTATGACTATCTAATGAGAGGCAACAGCCTTGGCCAGCAGAGCAAGATCTTCTTAGGCAGATATGAAGATGGTACAGAAATGTATGTGAGACATGGTAAGCAGTTCCGTGAGGTTCCGGAATATCTCTTCAATCATAAGGGAGAACTAGAGTTCCCTGGACCTATGGTACAGCGAATGATAGGTAAGGCTAACCCTATGGTGAGAATGACCTTGGATGATATAAACTATCTGAGCGATTTTCAAGCCAGCCATGCGGATCAGGAGATTCAGCGCAAGTATGGCAAGGCCATCGGACTGCTTTATAAGGATGCTTTGTACTGGGCACCTTTCCTGATTCCTAGTCAGGAGAACAAGGAGTTCAAGGCTGTGGATTTCTTCTTCCCATCATCGAAGGGATTCTCTCCATGGAAGGCTCAGAGTTACTTCAAGGACTTTATCCTTAGCGGTGACATGGAGGGCGTGGTGATGACTTATCAGAGCTGCCAACGCAACAGTATTGATGCTGAGGCTCAGATTAAGGCTGCCATCGGCAGTGTGAAGGCACTGGAGAGTGCAGAAATGAGCGATGGAGTGACTTCCTTACAGGAGGCTAGTAAACGCTTTGATGCTGCCAAGAGTATCACGGAAAAGAAGAAGATGCGCCAGAAGATGAAGAAATTCCTCTCGCAAAGTGATTACAAGGCTTTCACCCAGAAGGAGGCTCTGGATATGGTGCAGGGCTATCTGAATGGTGATGAAGACTTGAAGGAAATGGAGAAGGCTGAAAGCAAGTACCTGATGAAGGCTAAGGCAGAGGACGTGACGGAGGACTGGAGAATACAGAACGTCTGGAACGGAACCATGGAGACTTATCAGGAGTATCAGCGCTTGAAGGATGTTGATAAGGCGAAGGCAAATGCCTTTAAGAACAGCAAGACCAACAAACGGCTGTTTGCGGCTAGAAAGGCTATCTCTGCTGCAAGAAGAAAGATGAATAAGGCTAAGAAGCAAATGGATGGTACAAACGATGCTGCCAAACTGGTAGAGATTCGGAATACCAGAAAGGAGCTGCTTGAAAAGCTGAACGGAATGGAGTAGCCTTCGGGCTACTTCACTTTAGGAAATGTTCTATATTTCTACAAACAGAAAAAGGGACTTGCTTCACAGCGAGTCCCTTTTTGATAGTCGTAAAATTCTAAATTCCAAATAAATTTTATTTTTAAAAAAAGATTAAGATCGTATTTTGAAAATTGAAGATATTGGAGCGATGTTATCCGAGAGAAGTACCAGATGCATTCTCTGGTTCCTTTTTCTTTGGTGATGCCCAGCGTATGTAATCAGCCATGCTGTCATCCATGCGCTGCTGCTCACTCTTCGGATTCTCCTTCTTTTTTTCGCCCCAGAGCCGTTGGACGATGCTATCCAAACACCAGGACCAATCGCCATCGAGCGTGACGAACTTGGATCTAGGAACAACGGTAACTGTAGAATCATTCTTCTTCTCGCCCTTTTCATCTTTACCTTCTGGGGATTCCCCCTTTGCGGTGATAGAGGTAAAAGGAACATTATTTTCCTGAAGGAACTTTTCTACATCATCTTTTTTGCTATCGCAGAGTTTGATGTGGATAGCAACCTTGTGCTTATCTAAGGAGGTAAGGGCTTCTTTTGCCTTTCCTACCAGAGATAAGTTGCCTTTATCATCTTTAGTAATGACGCAGGCTTCATGTACATTGATTGATTTACCCATGATTTAAAACGTTTTAAATGAAATGCGGAACAAAAATAAGGAGAAAATATGGAAAAGTAATGTTAAGTTGCGCAACTTATCACTAATAAGCGAGAAAAATGCGGTATTTTTGGCGAAAAATTAAGAATTATGGTTGACAATCATGTAATAAATGACATATCGAACTATGCAGAGCCGGGACCTGACTCCCTGGAGGGAGTGAGCCGGGAGCGGTTTGCCCAGACAGACAGCAACCTTCGGCTGATAGAATGGGCTTGCCAATACTTCTATGATGGCGCAGAGCTGAGAAAGAAGTGGAAGCGAGCACAGGACTTCGTGATGGGAAGACAGTTGGAAGAGCTGATAGAATGGAACGGAAGAAAAATTACCATCCGGCAGTACATGGAAATGAAAGGTATGCCTATACTGGAATATGACGTGATAGGCGACAAGTTGCTATCTCTCGTAGGACTTGTGCGCCAGCAACGCAGTACAGCCTCTTGCAGTGCCGTAGATCCGAACGAGGAGGACTATATCAGTTTCTTCAATGAATATCTTCGTCAGAACGACAACTTGAACGACAGGCAAGAGTTAGATGCAAGAATGTTTTACGCCTTCTGCTGCTTTGCCTTTATAGGCATGAAAACCTATTATGGCAGGAGGGATGGTAAGAATGGCATCTTTGACTATTCTGTAGACATCTTTAAGCTAGCTTTACCACCTTTCTTTAAGTATGACCTGAGCGATGTGGAATTTATTGCTGAGGCTCATGATTTGACTTGGCGAGAGATTATTGCTACATTTACAAATGGAAGCAAGGAAGAGGCTAATAAACTCAGTGAGATCTATCTACAGACGCAGCACCATTTTGCGCCCGAACAGACTTATCACCCGACTGGTGAAGCCCAGTATGCCGGAATAGATGATTTCACCCATTCTTCAGTAGTAGGCAAGTACCGGGTATTGGAAATCTGGACAAAAGAAACCAGACCAGCTATTTGGGTACATGACTGGGAGAGTGGAGATTGCGGCTATGCTGCTCCTGACCAGCGAGCCTTCTATGAGGAAAAGAAGCGCAAGATAGAGGAATCCAACATCATGAAAGATGAAAATGGCCTACCTGTGCTCGATGAGAATGGTGAGCCTATCTACTATGTAGACCCTTCTGAACTTAAGACCATCGAAATTAAGGATGAGGCTGAAACATACTGGTTCAGAAGATATATCACACCGAATGGCTATCTGCTGGATGCCAGGGAATCACCATACTATGTGCTCAGGGACGGATTCAGAACCTCTATCCATCCATACACCTTCGTTGCCTATCCATGCTTGAATGGCGAAGTAAGAAGTTTTACGATGCGAGCTGAAAACAATCAGCGCACCTTGAACCATTATATGATGATGATTAACTTCATCGTGGCCAATGGTGCCAAGGGTACGATGCTTGTGGATGAGAATGCTCTGAGCGAGAAACAGAGCATCGATGAAATGCAGGTGAACTATACCAAGACAGATGGTCTTATCTTATGGAACTCCAAGAATGGAGGTAAACCACCTCAGACACTGGTCAACAAGAGTATTCCGGCAGGTGTTGACTTCATGGTGAACTTTGCCAAGACGATGGCAAGCGAGGGAAGTGGTGTGCAGGGTGCTCTTCAAGGACAGCACCGGAATACCAGCGGTAAGCAATATCAGTTGGAAAGAGAATCATCATCTACCACCATACAGGACTTTGTTGAGAGTTTCAACAACTTTAAGGTACGTGTGGCCAAGAAGAAACTGTACCTGATTCAGGAGTTCTGTACCGCAGCGGACAGCGTGAAACTGACCGGGGATGACTTCGAGATACATTTCAATCCTGAGACCATGAGGGATATGGATCTGGACGTAGCCATCGACCTAGATGCTTACAGCCCTGTCATCAGAGCCATCAACAACGATATGGCTTGGAACTTCATGACCAGCGGTAAGATGGACCCATATACGATGCTGACCGTAGGACAATTCCCTGGTACGAACAGAATGAAGAAGTACTTCAAGGAGCAGTTGGAGAAGCTAGAAGCCATGCAAGCGCAGCAGCAAGCAAATGGCGAAATGCCTATTGCTGGAGCAGGGCAACAGCAGACTGGTACGCCAGCAGCACATCTGAAAGATGGAAACGGTGGTACAAATGATTTGGCTGCTTTGCCATCGGCATCTACAGCTACATAAAAATGATAACGTTGTATATAGACTTTAAGTTTTTTAGTTTAAAGGTAAAAAGGTTGAGGAAGAGGAAACCGTGATGGCTTTCTCTTCCTTTTTTTGTGTGGGCTTAAGAGATTCCATGTTTCTTCTTGTAGGAGCGTAGCTTTTCCATCTGGACGGAAACACGATACATGTAATACTCTTGCCATTGCTTCAATTTCTTTGCTCTGACCTTGTTGTCGGCATCGCAGCCGATTGCTCCCCACTTGGAAGGGGTGTAGTAGTAGGAGGCAGCCTTGATGTCTTCCACGTTATGGAAGTAGCGTGTTGCCTTCCATTTACCGAGCTGGACTAGGCGACGGTAGGCAAGGAGCTGCTTGCGGTTGGGGTCGTAGGTCATGATAGCCCAATCCTTGTGGGACTGGTCGTAGAGCATGTAGAAGCGTGGAGCGCCTCCTTCCTGGTACTTGGCTAGGGTGGCTTTTACGCCTTTCTGCCACATGCGAGTTGAGCGGAAAAGCTCGATACGAGTGATTACTGGCTGGTAGATGGCTATCAGCATCTTACGCAGCAGGTTTGAATAACTTTGTTTCATTTTTCTTTTTACTTTTAATTGTTAACTTATATGGACAGGCGATGGAATCGCCTGGAACGGTGGCTCAGAGAGAGGGCTAGCTGCCACCACCTATGCCTGACAGCTCGGCTACTACAGGTGGGCGGTTGCGGAGGCGTTCTCGCTCTATATCGGACTTTGAGCGGAATGGGATGATTTCCGGGGCAGGCATGTCCTTTTCTACGTAGAGGGCAATGGCTCTAGCCATCACTCGGTCATCATGCTTTCCGGCTATGGCACCGTAGCAGTCGTTTTGCTTGTAATAGAGGAAATAGGTGCATTCATCTATGGCTGCTAGTTCTCGCTCCATATAACCACCATCACGGATGATTCTTGCCATCGTCTTTACTACTGCCACCTTGGTGTTCTTGTTGGTGTTGAATCCCCATTTCATCTCTATATTCTTCACCTTCTTCAACTTGGACTGGGAAGCACTATACAGGTTGTCGTAGAGTGGGAGGAGGATAGGGAAGAACAGCTCTGACTGGTTGCCCTCGGTATTGTTCATGCGAGAGTAAGCGGTATTGTTCTCAATGACCAGATAAGCATCATTATAGAAATGGGCTATCTGGGCGCATCGCATGGCTAACTGATCGGCATCGCAGTGGCCATGCCATTCGGCTACCAGCTCAGGAACGCCACCGTAGATTTCATCGTAACGGTCGAAGACTACTATATCTGAGAAGTCGGAGGTTTTATGTGATCCACCAATATCGCAGGCTACAATGTAACGATGCTTGACAATCTCGGAGTTGTCGGGTCCAGCCCATACCTTAAGAGGTCCACCGGAACGCTCAACAAAACGGATATTATTCATGCAAGCATCATCGGCAGCATCATAGGAGTCACCTTCGATGTCGCCCACCATGATAGGCTCAATACCCTTGCAGTCCTCTTCCATTTCCTTCAACTTGTATGGGTCGAAGACTGTAGTACCAGAGAAGAGGAAGGCCTCTACATCATCAGAAGGGTATTCCTGGCGCATACCGTCTAAATCATTATACTTCTTGCACTCGTTCACATACCAATGGATTCCTTCGAGCGTAGCACCCTTGATTTCCCAAAGCCACCAGAAGTAAGAGCCATGATATTGCTCATCTTCACGATTCTTGTATAACCAGATAACAAAGTCTATTTTCTCTTGCTCTGTCTTGAAAGGAAGGATATACTTCTCAATATCGAACCATGGCACGAAGTATGGAGTGTAGATAGAGAGGCGTTTTCCATCCTTATCGAAAGAGTTGGCACGGACCCATTCATCATGGAACTCATTCTCACGTCCGTTTGGTGTTGACTCTCGGACGATGAATGTTAATGGCACGGTGACACGGATAGAAGAAACCGCAGCGTTGATAACCTTCTGGGGAGTCCACTCGGTAGTATTCGGGAAGAAGGCTTCCTCTGTGATATGTGCCATGGCTGCATCGGCAGAACGGCATGATTCTGGGTTACGAGCGGAACCAGTCTGTATCTTGCAATCGCGTGGTATGAGATACTTGATGTTATTCTGTGTGCTTGATGTTTTGAGTTTGCGTGAATCCTCTTTAAAAGGTATTCCAATATCATAGAACAGCCATGTAGGAATGGCATTCATCAATTTCTCGTACATATCGAACACCTGGGTGGCAGATGATGACTGGTGACCAATGATGTTACTATTCCAGTTGGTCATCCAGAATATCTGAATCCATCCCATATATACATCTGTAGCAGTAGATCCACCCCACTGGCGACATTTAAGGAGAATGATCAGGATAGAGCCTAAATCTCCATGAAGGCGTTGTCTTTCAAAATCCTTTACGAGACCAATCTGTCCATGGTTGAGGAGAAAAGGTATATCCTCACCACCATCCTTATTCTTGATTCGGGCATAGGCATAGGCGAAGAAATAGAAATCGTGCTTACAGCGCAGACGTATGAGATAGCGGAAGACAGCATCGCGAGCCTTCTCTTGGTCGAAGTCTGGCATGTACTTATCGCAAAAGGCCTCTATAGAACCACATTTGATGATGGCGCAGAACTTCTTTTCCTTCAACATTTCTACCGGGAGCCAGAGTTTCTTTCCATTCAAGAAATCTGTAATGATGCATTCGAATCGAAGTCCAGGGGCATTCTCTCCAGTAATGGGACGATAACTAGCGAGGAGACTTTGGAGTCTTCTCTTATCTTCTTCAAGAATCTCTTTGAGCTTCTTATCAGAAATCTGCTGCTGAGGTCGAACCTTTAAGGAGGATTTTGCTACTGGCATTCGTTATATATAATAATGTTCAGTGTTGAATGTCAAATGTTAAGTGTGTTGGCATGTCGGATAAATCTCTCTGCCTTAGCATAAATGAAACCTAAACAGAATAGGACTATGTGGAAGATACCAGCTATGTAAGGGAGAAGGAAACCTATAGCCATACCGAGCATCATCTGCCAGAAGTAGATGCGGTGATACCGATAATACCATTGCGCAGAGAATCCCATGAAGAAAGAAATCAATACGGAAGCACCCAATACAGGTAATGCCGGATAGTATATGAACGACAACAACACGGAACAGAGCCAGGCAGCCAGTAGGCGATGGAAGCGGAACTGATGATGAACCATCAATATGCACCAGCCGTTGATACCCCAGTGTATAAAGTTGGCATGACCGAACATATAGGCGAAATGGGTGTATAATGGCGATGATGGAGACACAGCCAGCGAGGCATGAAGCGGAATGATGAAAGCCATCAGGAGGATGATGAGAAGTGTAATATATAATGTACGCATAATGGAAGTGATTTATCGAGTTATGAATGATGTTTTCTTATTGCGGAAATAATTGTTTATTTTCATCTGTATGTAGCGTGGAGCCATACCCAAATTGGGCGCAGGAAGATTCAGGCATACATACACAAGATTTTTGGTATTGTACTCCTTGTATTGATCCATTTGCCGGAGACGCAAGAAATCCTGATAGAAATCTTCAAAGAGTTTTTCTTTCTGGGCTTGGTATTTGCCGAATTTAGGCTTATCCCCCTTGATGCGTTTACATACATACCGATAGGCTGTGCTATCGGCAAGATAATAGCAAGAGGCAGGCATCTTGGCGATGTAATCGCATATCTTAGCCATGGTGGTAGGATATTCTACCATCCTCTTGGCCTTGCGAAAGAGCAGATACATTTCTTGGTCTCTTTTAAGGTAAATTTCGGATATGGAATTTAGATGTTTCATACCAACAAAATTAATTCGTCAAGATGCAGAACTTATCACAAAGTAATGCGAAATTTTGCTTAATTTAGCACACAAATATTAAAAATGAACGTTTATGGCAAAAGAAACGATTGATAATCAGAATGTTAAATCAAAGCGAGATTCTTTCAGAGAGCGTCTTGCTCAGCGTTATCCCGACCTAAATATGGACGATGATGAGGCTGTTTTTAACCAAATTGCGACCGATTACGACCAGTACGACCAAAGCAAGAAAAAGATGGACGACTTCAACAATATGCTGAAAGAAAATCCTCATGCTCCTGGGTTGGTGACAGGTCTTGTGACCAAGAAAAATGCTGATGGTGGCGACTTTAACCTTATCGACTACCTGATAGACGAGCTGGGTCAGGACTACATCGAAGCTATCAATGGTGACGAGGAGGCAAGGAAACGCTTGAAGGCTAGCGAGAAGGAAAAGCTCGATGCGAGTGAGAAGCTAGCCAAGGGCAAGGAGAAACTTGCAGCCAACATGGAGCAAGAGGATAAGGAGCTTGATGAAGCCATGAAGGAAGCCAAGATTAAGCCTGAGTCTATCAATGACCTGATAGAATGGATGTACAAGCGTAGCGAGGATGGCGAAGACCACGATGATGATGGATTCGTATGGAGAGCTGTCCGGTATGACTTGAAGAAGGCAGACTTCTTGCGCCTCTTCCAGATCAAGGACTTTGACAAGGCTGTTACTGATGCTGAGGAGCGAGGCTATAAGCGTGGCAAGAACGAGAAAATAGACCAGCAGAGGCAGCTTCACGATGGAAGACAGGGTGGCAAGAAGAACATCAACATCAATGGTGGCGGTGGTGCTCCTGCACTTCCAAAGGAGAAGAGCCGGACGGAACAGGTGTACAGCAAGATGGTTGGCATGTAGGTTTCAATTAAGAATTTATAATTAATAATTAATAGTTTAAAAATTAGCAGATTATGAAACAGTTTAAGAAATGGTTTGGATTCATGGTGTCGATTGTCGTCATGATCCTGAGTGGTGGCAGCTCTTATGCTATGGCAGAAACTCCTCCTAATATTCCGGCAGGTGAAGGTGGCGGTGGCCCTACAGGTCCAACTGATGGGCCAGGTGTTGGTGGCACGGGTCCAAAGTGGCAGGGTGGTAGCCAAGAGCAGCAGGAGAAGATGAACAACTGGGACTACTATGTGGCTCATGTGAACCCTACCGTGGTGGAAATGAAGCTGGAGAGTTGCCCAATCGACCAGATTCTTCGAGCCTCGAAGCGAATGACTCCTGTGGACAGTAACCGCATCGAGTATTATTCCATCGGTCAGCGACCAATCAAAACAAAATTGACGGAAAAGGTTAATAAAACCACAAATGGTGGTTCTGTAACCTTGAAGGTGGAGAACCCTACCGTATTCGGTGTAGGCGACATTATCATGGTGAACAGCTATCTGGGCTTTAAGGACAATGGTACTGACCGAAGCGAAATGATTCCTTTGCAGTTGCGTGTAACTGAGGTAGACAATGACGGAAACCCTACATGCTATGCGCTGAACGGTAAGAAGAACAATGCACGCGGAAACAGAGACCTTCCAGAGGATATTGCTGTAGGTACTGTTGTAATGCGACTGGGACGAGCTGCTGGTGAAAAAGAGGTAGAGACAGGTAGCTACTACTCTATGCCTGATAAGAGCTTCCAGTATTGCCAGCGATTCATCATGCAGGTGGAGGAGTCTCTTATCGACCGTATGAGCAAGACCCAGGTACAGTGGGACTTCACACGCCAGGAGAAGATGGCTATGGACGATATGCGACAGGGTCAGGAATTGAGCGGACTGTTTGGTTATCGCTCTATGTCGAATGGTGGCAAGGATGTAGGTCTTGTTTACACGATGGGTGGCATCTTCTGGGAAGCAGGTAAGGATTTGCAGATTGGACACTGGGAGCCAAAGATGCGTAAGCAGGCTGATGGTACTCTTGTTCCTGTAACCGTAAAAGTGACCGTACCTGATGGGACTTCTGGAACAAAGGAAGAGGTAAAGCAGGTATATGAGTATGTGATTAGCGAGAAGGAGTTGACCCAGTTTATTGCATCCATGTTGAAGGGTGCAGGTAACTCCAGCCGTACCAAGTTGCTCTTCGTAGACAACCTGATTTACCAAGCTTTTGCTAATCTCCGCTCTAACAAGCGTATCATTACCCAGACCGAAAAGGACTACCAGGGATGGAAACTTGACTTCGAGAAGTTTGAGAGCATGGGAACTAAGATTCTCATCTATCGCCATGATGCTTTTAACTCCTGGGGTATGGATGGTAGAGCCTTCTGCCTGGATGCTCGTTATCTTGACAAATATGTATTCGGTACATGGTCACGAAACGAGTTCAACGCTAAGGATCTCCTGATTCGCAACACTGCAGGTGTGGTGATGGAAGAGTATAGTTGCTGGGTTCTGACATTCCCTGATGCCCATGCACGTGTATCTCGTCCAACCTTCACCGAAGACGGTGTGACCGATGAGCAGATTCATGAGGCTGCTTAATCAAAGCAAATGGAGCTGATAGTTTTCTAACATATATCAAAAATCGGGGATAGTTGAGGCTGTAATGGTCTCGCTATCCCTTCACCCATAAACACAAAAGATATGTATAGATTTGTAGCAAACAGTATGCTCATCTTTGTGGTGACTCTGCCTAGCGGACTTATCAAGAGCGTGGAGTTTGAACGGTGCAGTAACAATGCTTATTCATACCTCACGGACAATAAACAGGTGGCAGACTGCATCAGAAAGCATCCGCTAACGAAGGCTGGGCGTATCATTGATGAGAGTCAGCCCGAAGAGGTGCAGGTGCAGAAGCATGAAGAAGAGCATGTGACGAACGAGAACGCCCTTCACTTCGAGAATATCACCAAGGCTAAGAACTATCTTGCCAAGACCTTTGGCGTAGATACGAGAAAGCTGAAAAGCCCCCAGAGCGTGAAGAACGAGGCGAAGAAAAACGGCGTGGAGATGGATTTCTAACATTTATAATATAATAATGTATATGGAAGCGTTGATGAGCGAACTAGTTTTAGAGGTGCGGAAGGCCATCAGTGAGATAAGCCATGATGACATGAATGACCTCATCGTGGATGACACTGATGTCATCATCCGTCAGTGCCTGGAGTCGGCGGCTAACATGTTGCTTGTTGAGGCTCCAGCTGATTTTCTTATTCCACAGCATGTGAAGGCATCCGTGTCGGGCGTGGAGCAAGATTACACGTCAATCCAGTACAAATACACCGATGGACATGGCTATCTCATCGTTCCCGAGGACTTCTTGCGCCTATATGAGTTGAGGCTGAGAAGTTGGCAGCAGAGCTTGTATGAGTTGTTGCCGATACAGAGTCAGGATGCTAAGATGCAAGCCACACGGTGGGGGCGTGGCACGCCTCAGAAGCCAAGGGGATTCCTGACCGTGCGCAGCGGTGGCAACCGTGTGCTGATGTACTTCACGGCAGGGCGGTACAGCAGCCATGTCTCTGGTACGGTGGATAATGTCTATGACCATCTAGTGGAAGTCTTTACATATATTCCGAAGGCTAAGGTGGAGGCCGTCGGCGATGATTCGAGACTGACCGTTGCGCTCCTGGACATTTGCCGCCAAAACGTGATATACCGTGCGGCGAGCATCTACTTGGGCAGTAACCAGCAAGCCGATTTGGCTGAGCGATTTAGTAAACTTTCAAATTTTAGCTGATATGGATAAGAACTCCCTGCATTTTAAGGGAACGTACAGGAACGTGTATGAGGTCAACAGGGCATATCCGAACGGAGGTGTCGATGGGGACTATGTGGATATTAACGGATGGCAGCATTGGTGGAATGCTGATCGTGGGACGTGGTGCGTGAACGAGAACCGTGATTCCTATTGGGACGAGGTGCTTTCAACCGTTCAAAACTTATTGTTTTCAAAGGCTTGTGTCAGCGAGAGCGATTTTCCTCTGAACCCAACGGACGAGGAGAAACGGTTTGGCTATTTCTACAATGGCGAGCTTTATCTTTGGACTGGTACGAACGGAACGGTTCGAAACGGTCAGTACAGAAGCTTTGGCGTGGTGCAAGGTGAGCGTGGTGTGGGCGTGAGCAGCATCGCACAGACTTCCACGTCAAACGTGGATGGTGGAAAGAATGAAATCACCGTGACCTTGACGAATGGTGATTCATACAAGTTCTTCACATACAACGGCACAGGACGCAACAAGGGATATTATTACAGAACCCTTGACGAGCTGAAGCAAGCAGTGCCATCGCCTACCGTGACCGATTGGGCGATAGTCGATGGCAGTGTTTACGTGTGTGACGAGGCAGGTGTGTGGAAGGACACCACCTATTCATGGAAACCCATCAAGTTGAATCCGTTTGTGACGGAGCTGAACAAGATGGATATGCCGACATCAACTGGCTACCTCTATTGGAATGGTCAATCTTTCGGATGGAAGACTCCTGTTGTGAACAATGGTGGTGGCAATACAGGCGGTGGTACAAGCATCGACCTCTCTGAGTACAGTTGGTGGGGAAGAAAGTTTGACCCTGCGTCTAAGTCGATTACAGGCGAAATGTCTGGTGTCACCGGTATAGAGTTCCAATCAACCAATGGCGAAACAGTCATCAGAAAGAAACTCCATCTTGACAAGAACGGTGACTTGTGCTTTGACGGAAACTTATATGCAACAGGTGGCATAACGGCACTTGGTAGTGGTGGCAGCACATCGGGCGGCAGTAGTGTTTCTTTGGGAACTCTTCTTACCAAACTTAATAGTGACAATCCTTTTCCTACTGCTAGTGGTCAAGTACTGACTTATGATGGTAGTAATTTCGTTTGGAAAACTTCTACTGGAAGTGGCGTTGCTCTAAGTCCTGTTATGAGTGCAATGAATGACCAATTAGGAAAGACTTCGTATGGTACTCCTCAATTTCTTTATTGGACTGGTTCTAAATATACTTGGAAGAATGAATCTGAGATTAGTGGTAGTGGTGGTTCTATACAAGTTGCACAAACACCAGAATATGCTGGAGAAAGTGAGAATTGGGTTAGTACAACTAAATTACGTTTTGTAGGTATTACTGGTACAAAACCAACTATTAGAACAAATTCTGAAAAAAGTTGTGTAGATGTTGGTATTCCTGTTGGTGGTGGAAGTGGCTCTAGTGGTACTACTGCTGGTAAGTTACGTTTCTACCAAGATAGTTCAGAAGAAACGTGGAATGGTGAATCTGACTTCAAGATAATCTTTGGTAATGGACTTAATGTAACTTGGGATAGTCATTCACAGATTACTTTATCTGCTTCAGGCGGAAGTGGTGGTTCAACGTCAACAAGCGTATCTTGGTCAGACGTAACTAACAAGCCAAGCACGTTTACACCTAGCAGTCATACTCATTCAACAAGTGACATCAATGGTCTCTCTAATTACGTGCGGGGCATCACAGTAAATAATGCCGACAAAGCAACGCAGTTGGCAAACCCACGACTCATTTGGGGACAGAGCTTCAATGGAACTGGTGACATCAATGGCAACTTGAAAATGGGTTCTGCAGGAGGTGGTTCCATTCAGCTTTGGATGAACAACGGCAATATGCTTGACCGCACAGACAATACACTCCATATTGGTTATGGACTGAAAGAATCGTCTGATGGAGAGATAAATTTGGATGCCAATGTAACGAAGATTTATACCGACAATTACAGCAAGCATTATGATTTCAAGAGCAATGTCTTCGATGTTAATTCAAACCAAATACACTTTGGTTCTGAAACTAATGGTGGAAGAATATCTTGGGATGCAGCTAATAATGCTTTCAAAATAGAAGGAAATATTTATGCGACAGGTGGTATAACTGCACTTGGTGTAAGTAATAATGCTACTACAAGTAATAATGTTGACTTTACGTTCGGGAGTGTTACTTCTAAAAGAAATATAATTTATGCAGATGATAATGTTCCTTTTAAAATATATCCAAAAAATAACACTAAAGCTGCGTTACTTTTTAGTTATAATGGTAAGAATTGGAGTATATATGATGACAATTATGAAGACTTATATTTACAAGCCGAATGCCATATAGATAGTGATGGTTGGATATATAGTCCTAAGTTTCTTTGTTATGAATATGGTAATATGGAACTTGATGGTGCTAGTTTTCTTCTTGGAGATACAGACAATAATGTCGATGTAGTCTTTTACTATAATGGCAGTTCCTATAAATTAGATATGTCGAAGGCAATTAGTGTAGGAGTGTTTGCAACGCTATCAACACAAGAGCTATCAGCCTTACAGGAAAGAAAGACAAAGAAAAAGGCTGTGTTATAAGTAAGATATATATAATATATAAAGCTTATGAAGAAATTTATTCAGTGGTTGGCAAAGGTATTCAATGCCAACATAACAACAGAGAAAGTAGTAACCAAGGAGGTAGTAAAATATGTATCTGCTGGTACTATTAGTGGTGATGTTTATGTAGATGGAAATCTTGTTGTAAATGGCAAGATTGAAGCTACTGGTGGTATAACTTGTTTAAAGAATTAAGGCATGAGTATAGTAAATGGAATTATAACTGCTCCAGTTAGTATTGAGGATGTAAAGAAAATCCTTAATGAGAGTAGTAATGATATTGCTACTCTATGTAAGAACCACAATATAAATATGTGGTCTAAGTATAAGCCAGTAAACCTTAGAAAGAAGTTTGTGACTGATACTTTAAATTCTGATGGTAGAAGTTGGACTGCACCTAGTGGAAAATTAGGTTGGTGGTTAGGAAATAATACTGTTAATGATGCAGCTTTGGTTATTCCTTTAGTGTCTAGAAAATCAGACTTTGATAGCGATAAAGCAAAATGGATATACAACAGACCTTATGGAGGTAATGAATCTCCTTATCGTCTTTCTGATTTTGCAGGCTATTATGATGACGCTCAACCACCAATTTATCCAGCATATCCAAATACTAATGAGTTTTTCATATCAGAGACTGCAACATTTAGTATATATGCTACTAATACAAGCGATATAGACTATCCTAATCAATGTGTATCATTAAAAGATATATTCCAAATACTTACGCAAATTACAGATGGTGAAGTATATCCTGCTATTTATCTATATAATGTAACAAAGAAGAGAGGTAGTTATTATTCTAAACCTGACCCTATCGATACAGGTCTTGATGATGAAGGTTATCAATTTTCTGTCAAGTTTAGCTCTGGTGCTCCTATATCAGAGGGAGGTTGTGGTTTTAGTTGTAATGTTGGTGATGTTATAAGAGTTTATCTTCTTCTATGCACAACTGGAGGTGTAGAAGATAACTATTTCTTCAATAGTTTTTCGTTGCAACACAGTGTTTATGTAGGATATAAGGAATACACTTTGAAGTCTGACAAAGATAAACCTTATGATTATGATACAGCAACAATTAATATAAGAGATAAAACTACTAATCAAAGAAATGATTATGCAGGTAAATATGTGCTTAATGGCGATGGAAATCCTATGTTGCTTGCTGGTATTCTAGAAGTGTCGGGCAATTTCAACTACACATTCTCTTCCTCTCATCCACCAAAGGGAATGACATATACAATTCTTGCTCAATATCAGGATGCTAATGGTGATGTTTCTACTTGTGCTTCTGAAAGCAAATATGTTCGTGCAGCAAGTACTTTGACTGGTTATGATTTTAGTAACTTAGGTGTTACAGTATATCAAACTTTAAAAGATGCAGAGAATCAAGAAGGAGGTGTTAGAGTTGAAGGTATTCCACTTATAGAAAAAGAGGCTGGTAGTAGTTCTTCTATTGTTGCAACAGATATTAACTTGCATGTATATTTCGACCCTTATGAAGGAGATACACTTATTACTGCATATAATGTATCATATATTGGAAATCCTTTATATTCTTATGGTGATTTTACAAAAGCAAAGCCTGTTGAATTTAAACTTATAAATAGTTCTGATAAGATAGAATAAAATATTGAAATAACAATAACAATTTAAATATTATAATTATGAAGAAGATTAATTTCGCTGCGTTGCAGATTGCAACAAACATCAAGAAGGACGAGTATATAACCAAAGACATCCGAGAGGAGTTGGCAAATGCCATGTACCAGAACGCCAGAGGCATCGGCTATATGGCATTGGCTATGAAGATATACAAGTCGGATGGTGAGGTTGAGCTTGACGATAAGGAGTTCAAGCTGTTGAAGGACTTCGGACAGGGATTCCCTCTCTTCTACCAAGATGCTCTGGGACTGCTCGAAGAGGAGAAAAAGTAACGCAAACTACTATTTGTTTCAAAATGAGAAAAATAGAAAGAATTTTTGTTCATTGTACAGCTGGCTCGCAACGTCAGAGCATCGAGGATCTCAAGGCTGAATTTCGTCTGAAGGGTTGGAAATATCCTGGTTATCATTACGTGGTTGACATCAATGGTGGCATCCATCAGCTTCTCGCCATAGAGCTGGTCAGCAACGGAGTCAAGGGCTATAACTCCTCTGCTATCAACGTTGCCTATATGGGTGGCATCGACAGCCACGGCAAGCCTATCGACAACCGCACTCCAGATCAAAAGGATGCTCTCATTTTGCTGCTTCATAGACTTAAGCAACAATTCCCGGATGCAAAGATCATGGGGCACAGAGACATTTGGGGGACAGACTGCAAGAAATGGAAGAAGTATTGTCCTTGTTTTGATGCCATGTCTGAATATAAGGATATAGAATAAAAGATGTTAGATAGATAAAAAAAGGGGAGTGTTGCTTAGCACTCCCTTTTCTTGTATATAGGCTATAATTTTCTTATTCATAAATTTGAATGTTTAATTAGTGCAAATATACGAATAATTTGCTTACAGATTGTTATTTTAGCAAAATTTAACTTTTAAATTTTACTCAAAATGAATTGATTTGAGCAAAAAAATGTAATTTTGTCAAAAACGTAGAAAAATTAACTATAGGCAAAAGGAGGTTTTTTAATGACAGAAGAACAAAAAGTCGAAGTCCAACGGTTGATAAAGGACATTGATGTGACGGAACTGATGGGAATGCTTATGAAGCATGGCAACAGGTATTCAAGGAGAATCTTGAAATTCTTCAGATGGTTCTGCAAGTATGTGCCTTTCATCATCATGTGTTTTCATGCGTATGGTATATGGGATTTTAGCCAGCATCCTCGTGAAATGTTTATTCCTTATGAAGAGAATTTTCCCTGTTATCTTTTCATTTATTTTATGGTCTATATTCTTCCGATGGTGACTATTCTGGCTAGTAGATTTTTCTTTTTGTGCTGGTGGTATAGAATACCTTTTTACTACTTTTTTGGTATCAATGCAGCTCACATTGTTGAATGGAACTGGTATACCACTAAATCTATGGTAGATTCTTGCTATACGGTGATGGCTATAACAGCTATGTTCTATCTGTATGCTTTTGCAGATATGATTATCAATAGAACGAAAATCGGAAGGAAAATTTGCAAATAATAGAGGACTTGTAAAATTATTGATATATGGAAAAAATGTTGAATTATGAGACCCTGGGAAATGCGTTGAAGGCGATGAGCGATGCTTGCTTCAAGGCTGCAGAACAGCAGAAGAATGGAGAGAAGGTTACGGCTTGCGGTATGAGCGATGACGATCTGGACAATCTTTGTGAGCAGATTCCGTATATGCTGAACCCTTATATGACTGCCGGGCAGGTGAAGAAAGAGGCACATATCAGCGAATCTACGCTAAGAAGGGCTATCGCTGATGGAGAACTGGAAAGCGTGGGAAATGCTGGGGATCATTCTCATTTCTTCAAGAAATGGGATGTTAGAGAGTTTATCAAGAGAAGACTGTACTTCCCTGAAAAAGGTTGTCACTTAGGAACAAACAGAAGTGACAATGAAACGTAAGACAAGAATTGAACGTGTGTATAATGAGGACACTGGTTGGTTTGAGACCCGTGAGGTAGAGTTGAATAGCTACTCTTTTACAGATGATGATCGTATCATGATAGTTCGAGAGTATATGGAGAGTGGGCTCCCAGCAGAAGAAATCATCAAGAAATACTATATAAGCAGTCGTACAGTGCTATTTT
>CDZB01018896.1_pt1 | contig 64392 bp, 60 predicted proteins | sample 554961 | NCBI WGS metagenome assembly CDZB01 (sample SAMEA3182106, study PRJEB8094) | gut metagenome | biome: human; feature: gut; material: Stool; isolation source: human stools | place: Canada | collected 2013-02-26 | reverse complement strand
CTATGAAGGAGATGGGAATGGAATATTCTATGTCTTCATTTAAGTCACTGATGACCAACATTTATCTAGTGAAACGAATTTTTAAAGCAAGTGGGTACACCCCGAACCGAACTTTAATTAGTAAGATTTTCAAAGATCTCTCGTGCTTACAGCGTATAGCTGCTTAGCACATTATTGAATTATTAACGAACTATTGCTTTATGATACAAAAGCTGAAAATGATGTCTTGGATTTCTTGACAGGTGGAAGAAATTTTGAAGGCAAGGATCAAAAAGGGCGTACCCCTCTTTATTCGCAATTAATGGCTGCCGTCGAAGATGTCCTGAGCATCGACGAAAAAAATGCTTTGTATTTTTTGAAGACTGGAGGCGTTACAACTTTGCATGACTCTGATATACCAGAGCCAGAAAAGGTGACACGAGATGATTTGGATTTATGTTATGCCCATTCTCAGAAACTTACCACATGCTTTTATAAAAGAATGAACAAAACTGCCAATCATAAGTTGCTTGATGCATACCAAGGTAAGGTTGGTGAGTCGGTGCTTTATGATTATGCAGATTTTAGTGAGTTGATGGATGAGGTTGACTTGTTTAATCCACGAAATAAGTATATATTGATTTCTCCTGATAAGTTTGATTCAAGAGTCTCTTTCGAACAGAAGAAACTTCTGAAACGTGTACCTTGGTCCATCATTGTTGATTTTGATCTGGATAGCAAGGGAAAAAATGGATTATTCACGTCGTTTGATGCTAAGAATGACAATCGATATGTACCACTTACAATCTCTCAGTTTGAGGATGGAGTCTTGCCAATATCTACCAGTTCCAAGCGTTTGAATTGGGTCTTCGCCAAAGGGTTGAAACAGATTCCCGACACACTATGTGCTGATGTAAAGGAGTGGAAGCAACGAAAATATGTAAAATTCATCAAGTCTGTATTTTCCAAATATTATACAGCAACGACTGGCGTTTTTTATGTTATCTGTCTGTCGGACAGTATAAAATATCTGCAGGCAATCATTGATGCTTTTGAGGATATAGATGAGGTAGAAGCTGATTTAATACATTTTGTTTTTATTTCGCCTGATGACGATTTCCTTGCAAAGATTTCGGATGTGGCTAAGGAGGATAGTTTCAATAGCTATTGTTATCATTCGGACACAATGCGTTTCTTGATGAATCTGGCAGAATCTACCGCTTGCGTTTTGAGTGAAACAAATTCGTGTATGATGGTGCCAGCTAAGTCTGGTGACTCCATGACTTTGACAGACGTTTCTTCTTTTTATGCAAATTTTGTTGATGGTGGCATCGAGGTTGTATATACAGGAATTGCCAATGGGAAAACATCCAATGATGATGTAGGCAAGTCTTTCTTTGACGGAAATATCATATCTTGGGTGGAACTGTCACAAGAAGTATGCGCATCAAGAAATATATATAAGCGTCTTATAGAGCTGATTACTCACAGATTGTCACTCAAACAGAGCAATAAACTAGTCTTAGGACATAACGCTGGGGCAGGAGGTACTACTTTATCTCGTCAATTGGCATATACACTACGCCAAGAGCATCCTGTTGTAGTTTTGAACAAGTATGTTAAGAATGTAACCCAGCGTATGCTCAGCAATTTATATTCAAGAGTACATACGTCAGTGTTGGTAGTCGTTGAGAGTTCAAATGTTGCAAACAACTATATTGACTCTTTGATTCGTGACATGAACTCCATCAAGCAGATCTTTGTTTTCTTGGTGGTGGAACGCAAAAATCGTGATAAACATGCCAATCCGCAAAGTGAAATTTACCTTTCTGCGAATATGCAGGATGCAGACGAGAAGAATCGTTTTGAGCATAAGGTGGAACTTTATGGTTCTGATGAGACTTTAAAGCAGCAATTAAGAATTCGTCAACCTAAAGATTGTGAAGTGATAGACTTTACGTTGGCCATTAGTCAAAATTTCGACAGCTCCAAAATACAAAGTTATGTAAGATTCCATAACGACCAGTTATCTGAGCCGTTAAACAATTTTGTGATGTTTGTATGCATGGTTTATCATTATTCGCAAAAGGGCATATCAGATGTGGTTTTTCGCAATTTGTTTCACCAAGGTGATGGAACTCCAATCTCTCTTTCCAGATATTTGCGTAGCAGATTGGACGAAAAGAAAAATTTGGATGCACTTCTCACAATGGATTGCGATGAGAATGGGACTCCCGTTTCTTGGCGTCCTCGCTATGCTTGTTTTGCAGAAGCTTTGCTAAATGAGTCGAGCGGAACTGGGAAGTGGGTAGATATTGTATATGAAATATCCCTGAAGCTTATAGACTGTATCAAGAGCAATCAGAAATACTTGATAGACGAAACTCGTGAAATTCTGAAATGTGTATTCTTGCAACGTGGAAAGGAGGATTTGCTGGGTGTAGAGGAAGAGTGGGTCACAAGGGAAAGCAATTCTCATTTTTCTCAGCTATTAGCAGATGTCGGGGTGGAGATTAGCCAAAGAAACATACTTGCCAAGTTAGCTAAAAGTTATCCTAACGAAAGCCATTTTTGGCTGCATTTGGCTCGTTTCTGCTATGAAAAGGCATCCACACCTCATGATTTTGACGAGGCAATGGGCTATGTGAAGCGAGCCTTTGATGCAAGCAGCAACGACGACTTCAATCTTTATCACATTGCAGGTATGTGTAAACGCAGAACGCTGGAGTACTACAAGCATGAGAATCAGATTCTTGATTTTCAAGATTTGCGTCAACTTGTTGAAGAAGCCAGGGGCTATTTTGAAAAAAGCCGCCGTATTAATGCCAAGAATATCCATGCTTATATTTCTGATATACAGCTATTGGTTATTTTGATGGAATATGGACAGGAACATTCCGGTTACAAGACTTATCGTAGCTTCCTTTTTTCCTCGGAAAATGAATGGTATCTTGAACAATATGTTTCGATGACTGAACTGATAGACACGGCAAAGATATTATTGGGACAGATGGAGACATTGGGAAAAACAGGAAAGATTATAAAGTCAAATTCTTATCTTCATGTAAGTGAATCAAAATCCATTCGCTTTATAGATGATATACCAGCCATGCTGAAATATCTTTCTTCCACCATTGAACATGCGGCTCTGAGTGAACGTCCACGTTTGCGTTATCTTTATGTCAAATATCTGCTTCTGTCAAAACTGAAAGATTCAAAAGCCGTGATATATACGGCATTTGACTCTTTAAGCAGACAAGAGCAAGATAAGGTTGAAGATTATTTAAACAAGAATATTCAGCAAGGTAATACCAATATATATTCCATGCGCATGTGGTTTCTGTTCGTGCGCCACTGTAAGACTACCGTACCTGTGGAAGAAATCATTTCTCGACTGATGATGCTGGCAAATTCATCTGAAAATCAACCGATATTGCACTTGGAGACGATGTATAACCTATATGTCTTGAAGGCTTTCCGCTTGTTGCGTGAATCAGATTCGCTTAATCGCGACAAAGTGAAAGAAATAGAGGCTTATATCGACTCTTTCCATGACCAATCTGTCAGTCGGAAATATATCTTCGACTTATTGGAACATACAAAAGACATCAGTGGTATTGTACCTTTTTCTCCAAAGCTTGATTATGCAAAATGTGAGCGTTTTGAAGGAACTATCGTTAGTATAACAAGTGAAACGCAAGGTACAATCCGATTGGATTGTGGATTGATGGCATTCTTTGCCCCTTCCGTAGGTAAATTTATTATGGGGCAAGACGAAACCAAGAGAGTAACATTTGCCATCGGGTTTAGGTATGATGGACTTTGTGCTTTAGATGTGCATTTGGTGGACGAACCGGATATAGAACAGCATTCAACTTTGACGGAAGAAATCTCCGACCAAAATGATGTTGATGATATAGACAATGGTGAAGAGGTTGTAGTGGAATATCCAGAAATACCTCGTCCACATCTGAAAATTTTAGGTTCCATAGACTTGAGTAAGATTAGAAAGCGATAAGATTACATGTTTACATATGAAATATCCATGAGCTAAAAAATCACGCCAAAGTGAATGTAAATTGGGAATAGCATGGTAGTATCGGTGTAAACCGTATGAATATCTTCTATATGTCACTATAGTCGTTTAGTAAGTATTCGGTGAAAGCCGTATTGTGCGCATAGATAAAGTTTCGTACCTTTGCATCGTTAATTTAAATATTCTAATTATGGTACAAGATAAGAAACTATTAAGCAGCAAGCCAAGGTTCGTTGAGGTTGAAATCGGTGATTACTTAGATCTCCTAGTGATACCATTGGATAACAATGATACAGAGTCTCTAATCCGCAACATGGTAAAGGGCAGGAAGTTTTACTCATTATGTGTTGGAAAGCATAAAGACAACGTCAGAAGATAAACTTTATACTCTTCTTCCCGAGTTTTGGGGAAGATGAAGAACAATAAAAATGAAATTTAAATTTAGTCAAATCAAGGTATAACCTCCACTGGCATTAGTTGGTGGATGGCTAAACACCATATCGTATAGGCAATATGAAGTGATACCGAATACTTATGGTGTATAAAAATATAGCTGATTACATATAATATTGGTAGTCTTATTATGGAAGATGTTTTCAAGTTTATCGATTTAGATTGTTCGCCTAATTGTATGGATCAAAGTTTCGAAATATTGGATGAGGAAATTTTGGCTCAGTACATAGCTTATCTGGTTATGGGGCATTCTCGTCATTTGATGAAAATCATAGAGACTTTAGTAAAGCCTACAGATAAACTCTCCTTTTCAAAAGGGCATAAAAAGAAAATTATTTCTTACTTAGAGTTAGGTGATGAGTCTAAGGACAATAAGAGGTATAAGCGAGATGGATGGTTATTTCAAATGATTTCATGGCTTGTCGTTTACTTTAAGTATAAAGGAACAAAAATGAAAATGGCTCCTCCGCATGACCAACCTTCTATGCATGGAATTGATGGCTTGCTTGTTGTCGTGAATGATGGACATATTCAAAATATTGTAATAACAGAAGATAAATGTACAGAAAACCCGATTTCAATTATTCGAACTCAAGTCTTGCCAGAATTTGAGGAATACGAAAATGATTTAAAGGATACTCCCTTATTAAATAATGTGGGTACTCTTTTGGATTTATTAGGTGAAGATTATGATGAGGCGCATAATGAAATAACGAATAAAGATATAAGACAATACCGTATTGGAATAACTCGTGAAGAAACACATAATGGTCTTGATGGACGGAGGAAATTATTTGAAAATTATGAGCAATCTGTGAAAGGTACTATAGATAGAAGAATAGGTTCTTCTATCTATATAAAGGAATTGAGGGAGTGGATGGATAGTCTTGCTTCCAAAGTAATAGCATGTATTACTAAAATGTAAGAGACTATGTTTGATTCAATAACAGAAAATTTAATTAGGCAAATTCCTCATTTAGACAATATAGATGAAGAAAGACTGCCTTTAGTCTTGACTAAAATATATTCCAATGTGATAAGCTTAAAATCACAATTGGAGACGGATAGACTACGACTTACAGAACAAGATTCTAAAGAATACCTTCAAGTACTAAATAAGTTGATAGTAGGGCTTGATGTTTTAATATTTCAGAAGAACTTTGAAGCTGTTCGTAAAAATATAGCATTTGTGATAGCTACAGCTTATCACTTAAAGGGCATGTTGGTCTCAAACGAAAATAGCACAATAACTTTAGACTATGTGTCATCCAACTTAATGTCTGTATTGTTATTTCTTATTGCAGATGATTTTGCTGATAGTTTAGAGGAAATTCAAAAAATACAATGTCAAAAAGGCATTTGTAAGGATTTGGTAAGTCTTGTCCATTTGTTGTTGAAAGGCAGAATTTCTGACTTGCAAGGAATGCCTTTGACTGAGCCAAATTTAGCGGATGATTATGATGAATATGCTAATGATTTATTGCTATATCAGTTATGTTTAGCTATAAAAGATATAAGCCAGTTTTTTTATGGACAGACTGGTCAGTTAAATGCTGAAAAAATATATAATGTCCTTGATCTATGTAGATTTCAAATAGATGGCATAGAGCAAGATGATGTTTTCTTAGGAACTCAAAAATTATGTAAGTATTTCATTTTAGCATTTGAAAGCATTAAGCGATACTCTATATTTCCTATTCTTAAATGCATAGCTCCAAATGATACAGCATGGGCTGAATTCTTACGTTCATTGTGTAATCATGGCCGTGTTTTCCTCTGGGAAAATCATTTGGAGGCTATAAGGCAAGGATTTCTATACAAGGGAATTTCATCAGTGATTACTTTTCCTACAGGAGCTGGAAAATCGACAATAGTTGATTTAAAAGTAGCATCAAGTTATTATCGTAGTGAGAAAGTCGTCTATATTGTACCAACGCATGCATTGGAGAGTCAAGTTCGTAATAAGTATCAAGAATTATTCGGAGCTACTAATACAATGCGGCATATTGAAATAGATGGAGAATATTCTAATGCTGTAAATCCTAATGAAGGTGATGTGATGGTTATGACCCCAGAACGTTTTTTAGCATTGTTGTCAGATTCTTCATTTCAAGTAGATAATATAGGGCTTGTGGTATTTGATGAGTTTCATATTGTCGGATACCAACAAAGCGACAATTTGAGAAATTTATCTTCCATGTTGATGTTGTTGGAAGCAATGCAGAAAATTAATAATGCAGACTTTGTCTTATTATCTGCAATGGTTGAAAATGGAGAGGATGTCAAAAACTGGGTATCAGATGTAACTAATCGTGCATGTCTTTTGTTAGACAATAAATGGAAACCTACAAGACAGTTACAAGGATGTCTTGTTTATCAGAAAAAGCAAATAGAAGGTTTGGAGCAAAAAATAAGTTCAAGTAGTAGCATAAATTCGATATTAAAAAGACAATTATTGGCAACCCCTTATTGTCTTTTTTCTCTGAAAACTATATGGAATACGACAAATGTTTCCGACTTTAGTTTAGTCAGGTTACTGAATCATGACGTTTTATTAAGCTTGGGTTCTTATAGTAACTTATCTGCCAATCGAAATCGTGTAGCTGCAAATATTGCTGTTGCTTTTGCAAAAGCTAATTTGAAAGTTTTGGTATTTGTTGCATCACCTAAAGTTACGGGTGCAATACAGAAAGATTTAAATAATAAGATTAATAAGTCCTCTCTGGTTAGTTGCTTGACAAAGGAAGAATTACAACAGTTAAATGAAGAATTTGGATGCTTTGATGTCTCATATTTGAAAGATGCTTCTTGTGCTGTACATCATAGTTTGCTGCTTCCTTTAGAACGCAAGGCAATGGAAGATAGCTTTGAAAATGGTGATGTTAAAATAATGGCTGCTACTCCAACCTTGGCACAAGGCATCAATCTTCCTGCTGATGTTGTTGTGATAGCAGGTGATGACCGTTATGATGCTCAGAGTAATAGTATGGAGGCTTTACAAGCTCATGAAATTCTTAATGCGGTAGGTCGTGCTGGTCGTGCAGGTTTAAGTGCTTATGGCACAGCAATTCTTGTCCCAGGGAAAGTTGTATCAATAGATAACGACAGAATTGACGAACCTTGGTTTAAATTAAAAGATAATATATTTTCTAAAGGTGATGCTTGTTTAAAAATAGAAGATCCTTTAGAGAAATTAGTTGAAAATATTCTTCAAAATGGACATCCTGTTAATGCTGAAGAAAAGGTCTTTGTACATCGTCTGAATGGTAAAAAAGAAGATGTACAAAGACTGCTTCAAAAATCTTTTGCAGCATTCATGGCTGCAAAAAATAATCAACAACAAGTGTATCAGGACAATTTGGGTAAATTTCTTGAAATGCAGAAAAATGACACTACGCAAGATGATTTGATGGTTCAAACATCTGTTCGTTTTGGAATCTCGGAACTAGTAGCGGAACAACTGTATAATTTTGTTTGTCAATATAGTGAGGAAGAGATAGAAACGTTGTCTCCAGTTCAGTTAGTTCGTGATTTTTTTGTCGTCTTTCTTATGGAATGGTCAATGATATTTCCTCTTCTTTTTACGGATAACAAGATCTTAGAGTTGCTGCGAAAAATATGCTCTTGCAATGAAGGAGAAAATTTTTCTTCACAAAATATAGAATTGTTAGGGGAACTTATTGTTGCATATATGGAGGGATCTAACTATCAAGATTTGTATGCAAAGATGAATATACGTAAGAACAATGATGCACATTTGGAGGTTGTTAGAAAATTTGTTTTAAATTTTATTCCCTCTGTTAGTTATATTTTTGGAATAATTTCCTTCTTGATGCTTCACTATTATATGTCCTATGGTCATTCGGACGATGAATTCCCGATGGAACTCAAATGTGTTGCAACTTTAGTAAGGGAAGGAGTGAATTCTGTCCAAATGCTAAAATTTAAGAGAGAAAAGCAATTCATGCGTGTTTTTTGTCATAATCAATTTAAAAAATTGGTATCGTGATGAATTTAGGTGACATTTCACTAGTGTCCGGATAAATTCTCAGAAGAGGTAACCCTCTATATATTGAGACTTCGGACTATTAATACTTAATTCTTTAATTACTTTGAATATGGAACGGATATCATCTTGCTTAAACAGAAGGGACCAATAGACTTAGATATAGTGTGAAGTGACTGTGGAATATTGAAGTGTTTCTTTGCTATGATGAGTAGCAGATAGTAACAAACAGCAATCCACAACTGAAGATAAACGGCATTCTCCGTAGTGCCATAGAACTTCTTGATATGTAGATGTTGTTTTATCCAGCGAAAGAATGATTCGACACGTAACCCCCCAATACAGCGTAAGGTGGCTTGAATGAAAAATACTATTTTTGCAACCGTTTTAAAATTCACATAAAATGGAAAGCAAAGAATATTTTGAAAAGGTGATGCAAGACTACAACCAGAACCGCAAGGGTCGTAGCTTGCGTAGGTATTGCAAAGATGAAGCAGTTGATTATGACTGGCTCATCCAGTATAAGAAAACTTATCCTTTACAGGAAAAGAAACAAGAGCAACCGCAAGATGCTTTTATACCTATTACTATAAAGGATGAAACTCCTAAGCCAACAACCTGGCAAGTGGAGACCTTGATTTTGAAATCTCCAGACGGAGAGCAGATTGAATTAAAGAGCAACAGTTTGTTTGTTGTGGCAGAATTGCTTCATAAAATGTCTTAGCCATGATAAACTTTGATATTGATAATGTCAACGTCAGTTCAAACGAAAATAAGGATATGAATATACAAGATAAAATATCAGCATTGGAGGCAGAGATAGCTGCCGCCGATGCCCGTATAGCTAATGCAAATGCTCAAATAGCCGCTGCTAATCAGAGAGCATCCGAAAATAGCGCCCGTGCCTCCAAAGCAGAGGCAGAGATTCTAAAGTTGCTTTCGAGTCCAAACTTTCCAGAAGACAAGAAACAGCAAATTCTATCGAAATTGCGAGCTTTTGGAAGTAAAGTTTGATATGGCTTAACAGTTATACAATTATGGCAAATGATAAATATAAAACTCGTGTTGGCATCAATGTGATAGAGAAAGTGATTTCGTTGAAAGAACAAGATCAAGAGTTCTTGACGAATAAAACCATCTTGCCTTATCTTGGTGGTGTAAGCAGAGATTTTATAAGAAATCTGCGTGAAAGTGGTGAACTTCCATATTATAAGATTCGTAATACCATATTTTATAAAATCTCTGATGTCAGAAAAATGGTAGAGAAGCACCGAATTTGATAATGAAATAAGCCTATTGTCATGCGGTCCCATCCCGCAAACCGTTTTAGCAAGTCTTCTCCCTGCGGGTTCATCTCCGCTAAAACACCCCTGGCGAGGCTCTGATGCCCCGCCAACCTTATAGCGCAGCGGTTAAGAGCGACGGGGAGGAGCGGTTACATCCCTTGTCCCCTAAGGGGAAAAGGGCTTGGGAAAAGCGGTGGAGCCTTCCTTAACGGTAAGGAAGGACGGGTAGGTTTTCGAAAAAGCCTTTTTTAATGGTAAAGAAGGACGGGATGATTTTAGAAAAAAAGAAAAAACACAATATCATTATGAATAATTTCAAAGATATAAAAATAGCAGTAGCCGGAACAGGCTACGTTGGTCTGAGCATAGCCACGCTATTGTCTCAGCACCATCACGTTACAGCAGTAGATGTAATCCCCGAAAAGGTAGAGAAACTCAACAATAGAGTTTCACCAATCCAGGATGATTACATTGAGAAGTATCTGGCAGAGAAAGAGCTGAATCTGACAGCAACCCTTGATGGCAAATCAGCTTATACCGATGCCGACTTCGTGGTAATCGCAGCACCAACCAACTATGACCCTGTAAAGAACTATTTCGATACAACCCATGTCGAAGAAGTGATTGACCTGGTATTAGAGGTGAATCCAAATGCAGTAATGGTCATTAAGAGTACCATCCCTGTGGGCTATACCCGTAGCCTTTATCTGAAGTATGCCAAGAAGGGCGTCAAGAAGTTCAATCTCCTTTTCTCCCCAGAGTTCCTTCGTGAAAGCAAGGCACTCTACGACAATCTCTATCCCAGTCGAATTATCGTAGGCTATCCCAAGATTATCGACCGCCCTGAGTTTGCAGAAGAAAACGAGGCCATCATGAGAGTTACCGATGTCGAGGAGATGAAAGAAGCAGCCAAAACCTTTGCAGCACTCTTGCAGGAAGGTGCTATCAAGGAGAACATTGACACCTTGTTCATGGGCATGAAGGAAGCCGAGGCAGTGAAACTCTTCGCCAATACCTATCTAGCCCTTCGCGTAAGCTATTTCAACGAACTCGATACTTACGCCGAGGTCAAAGGTCTCGATACCAAGGCCATCATTGATGGAGTAGGACTCGATCCACGTATCGGTACACACTATAACAATCCAAGCTTCGGTTATGGTGGCTATTGCTTGCCAAAGGATACCAAGCAGCTCTTGGCAAACTATGCCGATGTCCCAGAGAATCTGATAGAGGCGATTGTAGAAAGCAACCGTACCCGCAAAGACTATATCGCAGATGCCGTATTGCAGAAAGCCGGTTGGTACAGCTATACCGAGAACAACCAGTTTGGTGCCGAAGTCAATTCATGCGTCATCGGTGTCTATCGCCTGACGATGAAATCCAATTCCGACAACTTCCGCCAGTCAGCCATACAGGGCATCATGAAGCGTATCAAGGCAAAGGGTGCAGAGGTCATCATCTATGAGCCTACACTCGAAGATGGCAGCACCTTCTTTGGTAGTAAAGTAGTCAATGACTTGGCTACTTTCAAGGCACAGAGCCATGCCATCATCGCTAACCGCTATGATACCTGTTTGGATGATGTCAAGGATAAGGTATATACTAGAGATATATTTAGAAGGGATTAAGCTATATGAGCTGGTCTTGAGTATATATAATCATATAAGTGTAGATTTTAATAAGTTATAGCATTATGTTTAAAATACTTTCTATAGACGGAGGAGGAATTCGTGGCATTATACCAGCCAAGATTCTCGCTCTTGCTGAAGAAGAATTGAAGCGAACTAATCATGCTTGTCGAATTTGTGATTATTTCGACCTAATTTGTGGTACTTCAACTGGAGGAATTATTGCAATAGGTTTAGCTTTAGGTATGCCGGCTCATGAGATTTTATCTCTTTACCGGGATAATGCCAAGACAATATTTCCTAATCAGAGTAACTTTAATAAAGTATTAAAGATACTATTTAAGAAAGAGCAATATAAGCGTGAAGCTTTGAAGAATTTTTTGTCTGATTCCTATGATAGGTATGCGGGAGAGAGTCCTGCACGATTGGGACATTGCTTAACTAGGGTCTGTATACCTGCTTACGATGCTGATCGGGGTATGATGCACGTCTTCAAGACTTCTCATCATCCACAGTTAACTCGAGACTATCAAATTCCTGCATGTGATATAGCTTTGTCTACTGCAGCTGCACCTGTATATTTTGATAGTTATGATTTTGAATATACGATAAAAGATGGGACGGAGAAATATAGGTATAAATCTATGATTGATGGGGGCATTATGGCTAATAATCCTACATTGATTGGATATACAGAGGCTGTTCATTCACTCAATATACCAGTTAGTAATATAGCAATACTTTCTTTGGGTACAGGTAATAGAATGTTTAAGGATGATCCTCAAAAGATGACTGGACGCTATTGGCTATATAATAAGAAGCCATTACCTCTTTATGATTTGATATCTTCTGCTCAAGCAGATTATACAGACAACTTGATGAAATTTTATCAGAGAGGAATTGGTGTAGGTGGTGAACAGCATTTCACTTATTGTCGCTTGCAGCATTCTTTTGAAAATGATAATGTCATTGGTTTGGATGCTTCTGATAAACAATCTATTGAAACTTTGGAAAATATTGGGCAGTGCCTATTTTCTGATAATCAGACACAGATAATGGATTTTTTTGAAAATCAAAAACAAGTATATACACCATTTCATACATTATGATTCAAGATTATTCAAATCTTATTCGACGGATTGAGGATCGTTATAATCCCGATCAAAATCGATTGGTAGAACAAAGAATGTTCTCAGATTTATCTACAGAAGGTAGAGATGTTGCCAAATATGTCAAGATGGCAATGTCTGCTGTTGATGAGCATTATACGGCTATTACCAAGGAAGCCGGAGAGGCTGTAAAAAAGCATCTTAAGGATGAGCAGCAATATATGAATGTCACTTATCGTTATCAAGGTTCTGTGATGACAAATACACATATTAAAGGTGCAAGTGATATTGACTTGCTAACTTTTACTAACAAGTTTGTCTCTACGGAAATCCTTGAGATAAGAAAAATATTGCAATCCCCTTATACTGGTGCTTATGATTATTATGATTTAGCCAAGTTACGAAATTATGCAGATAATTTCTCTCAGTATACAGGTGACTCTCTTCAAGATTTGCGTGAATTAAGGGCAAGTAATGAGAGGATTATGCGTAAGTGGTATGCTGAGTGTGACATTGAAAAGGCAAAAGCTATCCACATATATAATAAAAATCTGAAAAGAGATGTGGATATAGTAACTGCGTGTTGGCAAGATAATATAAGTTTTGTAGTGAATGAGGAAGAAAAATACCGAGGCGTTGCTATCTATAACAAGAAAACCAATAGCAAGGAACCTCCAAGTTGCCCATTTTTAGCTATAGAAAATATCAATAACCGTAGTGCTGTTACAAATGGGCGATTAAAGCAAATGATACGCTTTTTGAAGAATGTTCGCTCTGATTCTGACGTTAAAATAGATTTAACGAGTTTTGAAATCAATGCTGTTTGTTATTCTATCCCCGTAGATTCCTACAGAAATATGTACTATCTTGATATGGTATACCTTTTGTGGAATTATATGTATAATCTATTAAAAGATGAAAATCAACTTTTACAGATTAAGTCGGTAGATGGTACAGAGTATGTATTCCAAAAGAATAGAGATAAAATCGCAGAACTCAAAAAGTTAGAAGATGAAGTTTGGCAAATATATCAGAATTTAAAATAATAAAAAAATGGTTATGGCAGAATCAAATGGAGCTATCTCTGAATAAGATTATTATAGAAGCTTTGAAAATGCTGATATTACGATGGTAATATATAATCAGGCGGTCCCATCCCGCAAAACTTGGCGTAGACCTTTGATGGTCCGCTAACTTTAGAGCGTAGCGGTTCCGAGCACCGAGTAGGGCGGTTCCCCTCTTCTTCCCTGAGGGGAGAAGACTGAGAAGAGAGGTAGAGCCTTCCTTAACGGTAAGGAAGTCCATGTCGGTTTTCGAACCCTTTGATATGAAAGAATAAGCTTTATGACTAATTACAACGACATACAAATCATAATCATGGCCGGTGGCATAGGCGGCCGCTTCTGGCCGATGTCAATACCCGACTATCCAAAACAATTTATTGATGTGATGGGAGTCGGACGTTCCCTTATTCAATTGACAGTAGATAGATTGAAACCCATCTGTCCTGTAGAGAATATGTGGGTAGTGACAAACGAGAAATATATCAGCATAGTCAAGGAACAAATCCCTGATATACCAGTAGATAATATATTGGCAGAACCTGAAGCTCGCAATACTGCACCTTGTATCGCCTATGCTTGTTGGAAGATACAAAAGAAGCATCCGAAAGCAAACATAGTAGTGACACCATCCGATGCTCTGGTAATCAATACCACAGAGTATCAGCGAGTATTGAACAAGGCTTTGAGCTATACCTCCGATAAGGAAGCGATAGTTACAATCGGTATTAAACCAAGCCGTTCTGAGACCGGTTACGGCTATATTGCTGCAGCAGAGCCAACGGTCGTAGATGAAATCTATAAGGTGGAAGCTTTCAAGGAAAAGCCAAACCTGGAGACAGCAGAACAATATCTTTCTGCTGGTAATTATTATTGGAATGCAGGAATCTTTGTTTGGAATATCGATACCATCAGTAAAGCAATCCATACTTTCCAACCTAATCTTGCCAGCATCATGGATGAGATGGCTTCTTCTTTCTATACCGATAAAGAGAAAGAGGTTGTAGGCAAGTTCTTCCCAACCTGTGAGAAGATCAGCATCGACTATGCGGTGATGGAGAAGTCGAAGGATATCTTTACTCTGCCAGCTGAGTTTGGATGGAGCGACTTAGGAAGCTGGGGCAGCTTGCGTACCTTACTTCCACAAGATGAGAATGGCAATGCCAAAGTAGGTAAAGACATTCGATTGTATGAATGTAAGAACTGTGTGGTTCATGCTGTCGATGAGAGTAAGGTGGTAGTTCAGGGCTTGGATGGTTATATCGTAGCTGAGAAGCACGGCCAGCTGCTTGTCTGTGAGTTAAAGAAAGAACAGAGAATAAAAGAGTTTAGTAAATAGGTATAGTTTACCTATTAGAAAATCATTCAAACAAACTATTGCTGTTGTAAAAAAGAAGGACAGTTTGAACAATTAACGTAATATTAATATTTTTATCTTATTATTAAATAAATGAAACAACGACAGATTTATCTTGATAATGTTTGTGGATTATTAATAATTCACATGATATTTATTTGCCACCAGCCTTTGTTTTGTAATTATACTGATTCTGTAGTAGAATTTGTCTTGAAATTATTGTCATTTTTTATGGCATGGTTTTTCTTTAAGGCAGGAATGGTTTACAAAGAACGTCCAGTTAAGGAAGTTGTTCGATCTTCTTTCAAACGCCTACTTGTGCCATATATGATATTTTCAGTTTTTGGCTTTTTGATTATGGCATTACAAAAACTACTCCAAGGCTTTAACCCCGTGTCATTGGAGTTTTTGAGTGAGGAGTTTTGGTGGTTAGTAAATAAGGAAACATTTTTCCCGACTCAAGCATGTTGGTTTTTGCTCTCTCTCTTTGTCGTTAGAGTAGCATATTCTTTTTTGCAATCAATCAAATTCCCCCCCTATACTATTATCGTGGCAATATCATTGATGATTGCATGGCTGGTTTACGAATTGTCTGTCAAGAATGATATGTATTATCCGTTAAACATAGGAAATTCGACTTTTAAGATGCATATACCTTTTTATATAGGAAATATGTTTCATGGATTAGCGTTTTATACGTTTGGTGCTTGGCTGAAAGAGAATCAATTTAATAGAAAACTTTTTTTATTAGCCTTGTGTTTTTTCATCCTGAAATTTTTTTATTTTGCTTTCATGGACTTTCGAGGAAATGATAGTGAAGGAAGTAATTATTTCTTATGTATTATATATGAATTGGCTGGTTGTATTGTCGTTAATAATGTGTTTCGCAACATTGCCAATAAAAAAATAATGTTGCTTTCACACATCGGTCAAAATAGTATGATTTATTACCTCGTACATTATCCTGTAATGACCTTTATCGTTATGTTTTTGAATCCATTTCCAAATTTGAGTTCATCTATTCGCTATTTTTTGTTATCTGCAGTATTAATTATTATTTTGATTATTTCAGATTATATGTTTAGGATAAAATGGCTTAAATGGATGATAGGTGGATAGTTTTATAAACGTTATGCCGTGTAGCGAAAAACTGGTATAAAGTGAAAAAAATAATTTAAAATAGAATATTTAAAAATGAAAGCTGTAATTTTTGCTGGTGGTCTTGGCACTCGTTTTAGTGAGAAGACACAATATATGCCAAAGCCAATGATAGAAATAGGCGGAAAACCTATTCTTTGGCATATTATGAAGATATATTCCGCATACGGAATCAATGATTTTGTGATTTGTGCAGGATACAAACAAAATGTCATCAAGGAGTACTTTATGAATTATTATTTATTGAATTCTGATGTGACTTTTGATTTGTCTGATAATTCTGTTCAATTGCTTGAAAATCATTCAGAAAACTGGAAGGTGACAATTGTTGATACAGGATTGTCAACCATGACAGCGGGACGATTGAAACGCATACGCAAATATATTGGTGAGGAATCATTTTGTTTGACATACGGGGATGGTGTTGCAAACGTGGATATTGCAGATACGATAGAGAAGCATAAAAAGAGCGGCAAGCTGCTTTCGATGACAGTCTATAAGCCTTCAGGCCGTTTTGGTTCTGTGCATATCAATTCTGAAACTGGTACGGTGGAGAGCTTCGAGGAAAAGCCTGATGGAGAAGGTAACTGGATTAATGCAGGTTTCTTCGTATGTGAGCCAGGAGTGTTTGACTATCTGCCAGAAGATGCAGATCCAGTTATGTTTGAGCGTGAACCACTTCAGCAGATTGCTGCTGATGGTGTTATGCATGCCTACAAACATACAGGTTTTTGGAAGCCAATGGACATGTTGAAGGACAATTTGGAACTGGAGAAAATGTGGAGCACAGGCAATGCTCCGTGGAAAGTTTGGTAAACTAATAAAATAATCAGATAGAAATATGTCACAAATAGACAAGGTTCGTATTATTCCTCGACGCCTTATTTCAGATGAGAGAGGATGGTTCCTGAAGGCTATTACAGGAACAGAAGAGCATATCCCTTCACATACAGGCGAGGTGTATTTGACTATGGGTAAGCCTGGTCAAGGTAAGGGAGGACATTATCATCCAGAAGCTGTTGAATGGTTTACGGTGATAGAGGGAGAAGCTGTCCTTCAACTCGAAGATATAGCAACTCATGAGCGACGTGATATTGAGATGTCTTTAGAAAAGTCAATCACTGTTTTTATTCCCAATAATGTTGCTCATATAGTCAAGAACAATTCTGATAAGGAATTTATCCTTTTGGCTTATACAGACAAGTTGTATGATCCCAAGGATACCATTTCTTATACCATTAAATAGTTTCATAAAAATGATAGATATATTTGATAATTTTTATAAAAGCAAGCGTGTCCTTGTTACGGGACATACGGGGTTCAAAGGCTCCTGGCTTTCCATTTGGCTTCATGAACTTGGTGCCGATGTTGTCGGTGTTGGTTTGGAACCATATTCTGGTAAAGACAATTATGTCTTGTCTGGCATTGGCAATAAGATAAAGGCTGACATTAGGGCAGACATCCGCGACGGTCAGAGGTTAAAGGAAATCTTTGCGGAGTATCAGCCAGAGATAGTTTTTCATCTGGCAGCTCAGCCTTTGGTTCGATTGTCATACGAAATTCCTGTTGAGACCTATGAAACGAATGTCATGGGCACTATTAATGTGATGGAAGCCATTCGTGCAACCAAGAGCGTCAAGGTGGGTGTTATGATAACCACAGATAAGTGTTATGATAACAAGGAGCAGGCAGAAGGATATGTAGAGACAGATTCTTTTGGAGGCTACGATCCTTATTCCTCTTCTAAGGGAGCTTGCGAGATAGCTATTCAGTCATGGCGTCGTTCTTTCTTTAATCCTGCCGACTATGGCAAGAATCATACAGTATCGTTGGCTTCGGTCAGAGCTGGTAATGTGATTGGAGGAGGCGATTGGGCACTCGATCGCATCATTCCAGATTGTATCCGTGCCTTGGAAGCTCATCAGCCAATAGAAATCCGCTCGCCAAGGTCTGTACGTCCATGGGAGCATGTATTGGAACCCCTTTCTGGTTATTTGCTTCTTGCCCAAGAGATGTGGGCTCATCCAACGGAGTTTTGCGAGGGTTGGAATTTCGGTCCTGAAATGGAAAGTGTAAGTACCGTTTGGGAGGTAGCCACAGCCCTTGTTAATCATTATGGATATGGGGAGTTGAAGGATGTATCTGATCCGGAGGCTCTTCATGAGGCTAAACTTTTGATGCTTAATATTAACAAGGTAAAGACCCGTTTAGGTTGGAAACCTCGATTGAATATGAACTCTTGTATCTCTCTGGTTGCTGATTGGTATAAGCGTTACAAGACAACCAATGTCTATGACCTTTGTGTGGAAGAAATCAATCAATTTTTAAAATAACAATGAAGATAAGTATATTGGGGACCAATGGGTTCCTATCAACAGCTATTGCCAGATATGCCATAGCAGAAGGATGGACTCTTGAAATGTATGGTTTGCAAGAGCCAAAGTTTCATTCCTGCCATCAGTTTCATCAGGTAAATTTGATGGACTCCGACTTGGATTGTACTACGCTTTTGGACTCAGATATCATAGTTTATGCTATAGGTGCAGGCATTCAGGCAAATTTGAAGGAGGGATACAATTTGATTTATAATTTAAATGTATCAGCGCCTGTGGCAATCTGCAATAAATTAAAGGAGCTATGTTACCAAGGTCGTTTTGTAACATTTGGCAGTGTATTTGAGATGGGGGCTACCAAAGAAGAACGTTTCTTTACAGAGCAGGATGTCCTCACTTCTTTGTGCGAGGCACCTAATGATTATACAGTTAGTAAGAGAATGTTGAGCCGTTTTGTGGCATCTTATAAGCATGATTTTACGCATTGGCATTTCTATATTCCTACCATCTACGGAGTAGGCGAGAATCCGAAGCGACTTATACCATACGTCGTAAATGCAATCAGAAACGGTGAAGAACTTCATTTCACGGCAGGCGATCAGGTACGCCAGTATGTCCATGTGTCTGAGATACCTCGTATGTTGGACGAGGCTATAACAAAGCAGCTTCCTTCTGGACTTTATAATATTCAGGGATATGAGACCCTCACCGTTAAGGAAATTGTCACAAAGATTCATCATGCTTTGGGCAAGGAAGTGCCGGATGGTTGTTTTGGCTCTGTTCAGCGTGCCGATGCCGGTATGAAGTATCTTGCTCTTGATGGTACCAAGCTGAAGAACGCCATTGGCTTTGAGGCGCAAAAGAGCATAAAAGAGTCATTAAAGGAATATTGATACGTTATGGATAAAATATTACTAACGATAGCAATACCCACATATAAGCGTTGCAAATATGCGGTTCAAAATGTGAAATACTTACTTCCTCAGGTAATGGCTCATCAAGATAAAGTACGCTTGATAGTGACAGACAACCATTCGGAAGATGGTACTTTTGAGAAATTGTCCGAGATTGCCAACCAGCATGCTGATTTATTCAAGTTCTATGAGCAAAAAGAGAACATAGGTTGGATGAACAATTTCTTCTTTGGCATAGAGCATTCAGATTCCGAGTTTGTTTTTCTCTTGGGTGATGATGATATAGTAAGTCCTAATTTCCTGGATATTGTCATTCCTCTGTTGGAGCAGGGAGGTGATCATTTGGGTATGCTCCACTTCAACTACATTATGGCAGACGACAATCTGTCTGGTGGCCGCCTTCTGTATCCTAATCTTGAGAACGAGCAAATGGTTCTTACCTATAATGATGCTTCCGAATTCGTAAGAAAGTATCATAAAGGTCCGAGTTTCATTTCTTCTGTCATCTTCCGCAAGTCGTGTATGTTGAAAGGAAAAGAACTAAACTTGCAGGCAGACACCATCGACTATAGTTGGTTTCTTTGCCTTTACACCGGAATTGTTGGATATGAAGTGATGTTCTACAAGATGCCTTTATGCGTGCAGCGTGTTGGCGGTTTTTATCCGCGATACTGTATGAACTATGTCATAGGTATGTACAATGTGTTTAAGTATCTTGATCCGTATATGCCAGGAGTTTTACAATTTTGGAAAGAGAAGTTCGCTAAAGAGCATGATACAATAGCCATGTGTATCAATCAGATAGTAGAATATAGAGAACTTTACTTACCATACGAGCAATTATTTATCGAAGCATTACCCGTTGGAGATTTGCCTAAGTTGCTGAATATAGCTCTCCATTGGAAAAAAATCTGGGCAAGGAAGTATTTCCGTTTTTATTGGATGAGAAACAAGTAGCGACATAAAACATAACAAAAAACTATGAGTTTAAAGAAAGAATTAGTATCAGGAACTGTCTACATGGCAATAGCGAAGTATTCAGGCATGGTTATGACTATCCTTATTTCTGCTATATTGTCACGTCTGCTAACGCCTGAGAATTATGGCGTGGTGGCTCTTGCCACAGTCATGCTTGCTCTGTTCAATCTGTTTGCTGATATCGGCATCGGACCGGCAGTTATACAAAACAAAACATTGACTGCTGAGGATATGAACAGCATCAATACTTTCAATAGCTATCAGGGATTGGTGCTCGGAGTTGCATTTTTCTTTTGTGCCCCTTATATAGCCGAATACTACGGGAACCCTCAAGTTACGTTGGTGTGTCAGGTGATGAGTGTCAATATATTGATGGGATGTGTCAATGCTGTACCTAATAATATATTGTATAGGCAACAACGTTTTAAGCTAATAACCATTATATCGTTGTGTTCACAGTTAATAGGTGGAGCTATATCCATAGCGATGGCATTTCATGGTTGTGGACCTATATCATTAGTATTGCCAACAGCCATTATGTCAATACCCACTATGTTTATTCTCCGTTACATCACAAAAGTACATTTTGTTTGGCGCATAGATTGGGCACCTTTGAAGAGAATCTTCTCTTTCTCTGCATTCCAGTTTTTGGCTAATATGGTAGGCTATCTGTCACGCAATATGGACTCTATGCTCGTAGGTAAATACATGGGTATGAAGCAACTGGGATATTACAACAAGTCATACAATCTTCAGCTGATGCCTCTACAGTATATTTCGGGTGTCTTAATACCAGTCATGTTGCCTGTATTCAGCAAATATCAAGATGACTTAGAATATATACAGCAGAAGTATTCTCAGATTCTTCGGTTCTTTGCCTTTCTTGGTATTCCGCTCTGTGCCTTGCTCTATTTCTGTGCCGATGAGCTGATACTATTGTTCTTTGGAGACCAATGGGGGCAGTCTGTACCCTGCTTTAAAATATTAGCTATCAGCGTCCCCTTTCAGATTATGGGTTGCTCCAGTGGCTCTATATTTCAGGCTACTGGTCATACTAAGGCAATGTTCTGGAACAGCTTTATCGGAGTCTTCTTCACATTGGGATCATTTGCAGTCGGTGTTATTGTATTTGGCTCAATTGAGGCTCTTGCATGGGGATACACCGCAGCAATGATTATCACCACCTTCATCTGCTTCTATATCATGTACACTTATGCGCTGAAGTCGTCGTTCAAGGTTTGGCTTCAACATATGGTAGCACCTGCTGTGTTCGGCATTTTCCTCTGTGTTGTATTATACATCACATCATTCCTTCCTATTTCAATTCCCTTTGTCGCAATGGTTGTTAAAGGTATAGTTGGCATTACATTCTCTGTTCTCTATGTCCAGTTGTTTGGTTATTATGATGTTTTCGCTTTCTTGCGCAAAGGTTTGAAAAAGGTTCATATTCTTAAATAAAACATCGTTATTATGATAGCAAAACTATTAGACTTCTTGGATGGAATCTATCCAAGCGTCAACTCCCTTTCTCCCTTCGTTGGGCTGAATCTGTTACGCCGTGTCATCCTTTCCGGCATATACCATACAAACAACTTCTTGTGTTGGTACTATCACAACATCAAGAAGAAGTCAATCTCCTCACCAGAGGAGGCCGACTATGTAGTGTCTCTTACTACCTATCCTGCTCGTGTAGGTAATGTCTGGCGTGTTATCGAGATGGCAGCAAACCAAAGAGGTATACAAGATAAGTATGCTATTTGTTTATATTTAATAAAGTCGGAGTTTGAAGGCATCGACCTGCCTGCAAAGATTAAAGAGCTACAGGCTCGCGGCTTGACAGTTAAGTTCAATGAGGAAAACCTCAAATGTCACAACAAGTATTTCTACGCTTTTAAGGATTATCCTGAGAAAACGATTATTACGATTGATGATGACTTGCAGTATAACCATCATTCTATTTCGGGATTGATAAAGAAAAATAAGGAATATCCTGAGTGTATTACGTACAATCTCGGCTCCTTTGTTTTGAAAAACCGCCCTTTCCAATCATGGCCAGATGCTATAGCTCAATGCACACCACACATTGATATCTATCCTTTAGGTGTCGGTGGTGTACTCTATCCTCCCCATTCATGCCATAGTTTGGTTCTAAAGAATGATGTCATCAAAAAGACTTGTCTTTGTGCAGATGATATGTGGCTCAACTTTTCAAGTAGAATGAATCAAACTTATGTTGTACAAACAAAATTTAAGTCAACATATATGGTTCTACCAGATTCAACTCAGGAGAATGCTTTATGGAAAATAAACACTAATATTGAAATTGCAGGTAATGACAAGCAGATTTCACAAATTTCAGATTGGGCAAAAGAAACGTTCGAGTGTGATTTCTTTGTTAGTTTATAACAATATAGAGCATAAGTAATATAATATTCTAATAAGAAAATGAAAATATCCGATCTAAGACACGACCTTACATATTTCAAATTCTATGTAAAAGGTCTATACTATTTAATGACAAGGAGCAACTGGAAACGGACTCAGCGAAAAGAACTGGTAAAAATGCTCCAATATGCTATTAAGCATAGTGCGTTTTTTAAGGAAAAAGTAGGAGACATTTCAATAAACGAAGATAATGTATTGTCTGTATTGAAGAAGTTTCCTACAATCACCAAGCAAACCATAATTGACAACAAGTGGAATATTTTTAGTGATGAGGTTCCACACGATTTCAAATATTGGCGTGAAACGGGGGGATCAACAGGTGTTCCTTTGAAATATCCTTCATTAGCTTCGTCTTATTATATAGAGGATGTTTGCCAAATGATGCTGTATCATATGATGGGATTCTTTTGGGGAGATACTGTCGTTTATTTTGGTGGAGATAGAGTGACTGAAGAAAAAATCAACAAAAATGAATATTGGTTTAAGAGCAAAAATCTTCCGTATGGAAAATACATTTATTGTATAAGATACTTGAATGACGACACTTTCCCATATTATATAGAGTCTCTCAATAAAGTAAACCCAAAATTTCTTAGAGGTTTTACTTCTTCGGTAAAAGAATTTTGTAGATTTGTAAAGAAAAAGAACATTAAACTTCAGTTTCAGCTTAAAGGAATATATCTAACAAGCGAAAGCGCAACATTAGAAGACCGTAAATATATAGAGTCTGTTCTACATTGTCCTGTTTGGGGACAATACGGCCATACAGAATGTTCAATATTTGCAATAGCAAAACCAAATGATCTGACGTATTATGCAAATCCACTTTATGGATACACAGAAATACTTGATGAGGACGGAAATCAAGTTGCTGAAGGCTCTATTGGAGAAATTACTGTAACTGGATTTAATATCTTGGGTATACCTTTCGTAAGATACCGCACTGGAGATTTGGCTGTATTTGGTGGTGAAACTAAATATGGCGAGACGATTCTAAAGGAATTATTAGGAAGATCTCGTGACTTCTTATACGATGACAAAGGAAATAAAGTGTACGCTTTGTCATTATTGTTTGATGCGGGCAATCTGAACTTGTTAGATTACATCAAAGCTTGGCAGATAGAACAGAATGAAGAAGGATTCATTATTGTAAGAATCATTAAAGATGATACATATAATAAAGCTATAGAAAAGGACTTAATAAATGTCTTTAAATATAAAAACATTACTATTAATATAGTATACGTTGATGATATAGCTAAGACAAAACGAGGAAAGCATAAATTCATCATTCAAAACTATAAGAAATGACATACGCACCAATAGCACTTTTCACATACAATCGTGCTGACCATACACAGAGAGCGGTAGAGTCTTTGCTTCAGAACGCTGAAGCAAAAGATTCCGACCTCTTTATCTTCTCCGACGGAGCAAAGAACGAGAAGGCGATAAAAGGGGTAGAGGACAATCGCAAGTATATACATACAGTCACAGGCTTCAAGTCTGTCACCATCGTGGAGCGTGAGAAGAACTGGGGTTTGGCAAACAGCTTGATTGCTGGCATCACAGCCGTTATCAGCAAGTACGGCAGAGTGATTGTTGTAGAAGACGACCTCATCTTGTCTCCTTATTTTCTGAAGTTCATGAACGATGGTTTGGAGAAGTACAAGGATGATGATAGAATAGGAACAATCACCGGTTTTGTACCGCCGATAAAAGAAACACTGCCAGAGACATTCTTCTTGAAGTATTTCCAGTGTTGGGGCTGGGCCACATGGAAGCGTGCATGGGATTTGCTTGAAACCGACTCTAGACCTTTGCTTAAAGGATTGCGATTTAAGGTGAAGAAGTTTGATGTAGGTGGCGGAGTCGGCAACTACGGCAATCTCTATTGTCAGAAAGTTGGTCTTGTCGACTCATGGTACCTGAGATACTATGCTTCATTGTTCCTTAAAGACAAGCTCTCGCTATACCCAGGACGATCTGTAGCAGCAAACGACGGTCTTGATGGTACAGGAACGCATTGCGGTGCCGACCTGAAGCGCTCTTTCAATGCCCACAATACGCAGACTCCGATTGTGCTTAAAGACATTGAGGTAAGAGAGGACGAACGTGTATATCAAATATTCAAGAACTATTTCTCGCCCTCGAACCATAAGAGGTCTATGAAGTCTTTATACAACCAATTCAAGTCTTTTGTCAGAAGACTCTTATATATAGATTGTAAATAATGCTGAAACAATTTCTCATAAAACTCCTCAACCTCCCTACAACCCTTCGCGTCAAGCTGTATCCTCGTATTAACCGCATGACATTAAAAGCGTATGGCGTTGTGTTTGGTAGAAATCTTCAGATTCCTGGCAAAGTTTCGTGGCTACTTGGGGGGGCAAGGATTTCAATAGGAGATAACTTCTACTTCTCTTCTGGTGATGCAGTGAACCCGATGACGAGCAATCTGCAAGGTGCCATTTATGTAGAGCCAGGTGCAGAGCTTACCATTGGCAATAATGTGGGTATGAGTAGCACACGCTTCTGGGTTCACTACAGCGTTGCGATTGGCGACAATGTAAAGATAGGAGCGTGTGTCCTGATAACCGACACCGATGCACATCCAATGGATTATATGGCTCGCCGCACTTCCAACGAAGGCACGAAGTCTGCACCGATAGTGATAGAGGACGATGTCTGGGTGGGTGCTCACAGTATCATCCTCAAAGGTGTCACGATCGGTGCAAGAAGCATCATCGGTGCTGGTAGCGTAGTGACAAAGAATATTCCTCCCGATTGTGTGGCTGCAGGAAACCCTTGTAAGGTGATAAAGTTGTTGAAATGATTGTTGATCAATTCTATAATTTGCTTTTCTGTAGTTTGGAAATAAAATACAATCGTAAAAAGAAGTTATTATAAATGTAATAAGAATGCTAAAAAGAAAAAAGAACATAGGTTTAAATGAGCAAAGAAGGATAGGCGAATTATTTCTAAGGCACGATTGGACTTTAAAGGGGGATAGGTATGAAAAATTTTGTTCTCTTGGAGGAAAGATGGATGCTAATGAATTTGAGCTTTTATTTGAATTAGTGGATAGGTTCCATTTACTTGATATCTGTAATTTCATGGATGAATTCTTAATGGGATATTATAGTTGTAATGATGCGATTCTTCAAAATGCACATTCTGTTATAATTACTCCTATGAAAGAAGTTGATATACATGGGCATCATAAACTTAGAGATAAGAGCGGGGATGTGGTTTTTTCTATGTTTCAGGAAAAGAGAACTCTTTGTGAGTATGAGGAAAAATTCGTATTTTGCAACGATGCTGCTGATGCTAAAAATGTTTTTCAAGATAATGATGTTATTTGTTTTGTAGATGATTTTATTGGAACCGGAAAAACATATGATGATACATATAAATCTTTTGTTTCCTATTTAAAAAATCAGAATATAGTAATAGATAATAGGAATGTTTTTGCTGTAACAGCATGGGCAATGCGTCATGGATATGATTATTGTAAAGAGAAAAAATTAAGGCTTTTTTGTTCAAGGTTTTTTGATAAGGCTATATCCGAAAGTCCTAATTATACGGCTTTAGAGATAAATTACAAAAAAGGACTTATGGTTCAAATGGAGAAATCTTATGGAAATAGAATCACCTCAACATTTTCCTTAGGTTACATGCAGAGCGAGGCTTTAATATCGATAATGGATAAATCTCCCAATAATACATTTCCTATTTTTTGGAAAGCAAAACATAATTTTAATATATTCCCAAGATTCAAAAATAATGAAAACAGAAATAAAACTTCAGCTGTTAGTAACAGTTAAATACAACTTGAATGTCAGCGGCTTAATTGAAATGGGGCTTAGCTATGCAGAAATTGGTCAACAATTAGCTTTGTTGACTCGTGCAGGTTACATTGATAAAGATAAAGATAAAATTGAATTGTCCCCGAAAGGGGAAGCTTATTTTAAAGGATTGAGTGAAAAAATGAATAGAAATGTTAAATTTCTATGGATAAATCCACTTTATGATGAAATGATACCGAAAAAAGATAAAAATGATGTATATTTGCCAAAGAATTGGAGAATATAGATTATATACAAAATAAAATAGGAAACTATTTCGGTGGAGCGAGTCGCTCTTTCTGTACAGAGTATGTAATTTCAAGCTTTTGAGACAATTTGCTTCTCATGCGCCCAGAGGTCGCATTCCCAGCAAATTGTCTCAAATATCGAAAAATATGGAGGATAGTGTGCTATCCTCCCTCAAGATTTTTTTATAATGGAATTTGATAAATATTCTTTTCAATTCGCCCAATTGGCTATCTTAAATGGCTATACGACAGAGTATGTGGATAGTTGTTTGAAATATGCTAAAAAATTAGCAGATAACAATCTGCCAATTATTTATGATTCCGAGCATTTCTCAGAATTAGTAGGTTTTAAATTGTCATATATTAAAACTGTGGTAGAATATCCAAAGTCTTTTTATTGGATATATAAGATAAAAAAACATAGTGGAGGTATTCGTAAGATAAACGCTCCTTTGCCAAACTTAAAGCAAATTCAATATTGGATATTAGAGAATATACTGAATACCCAAAAAGTGAGTCCTTATGCTAAAGCTTTTGTGCAAGGGAAAAAGTTGAAGGAAAATGTTCGTTTCCATAGAAATCGAAAGATAGTTATCAAGTTTGATGTTCATGATTTCTTCGGATCGATACGTGAGAATTCTATTAAAGCAATATTTCGGTCATTTGGATACATTAACCCTGTTGCTGATTTATTGGCAATGTTGTGTTGTTTAGATCATGTTTTGCCTCAAGGTGCGCCGACTAGCCCATATTTGTCTAACTTGTATATGTTGGATTTTGATGCCCATATTGCCCAATATTGCAAGGAGCATACTATTTATTATACTCGGTATGCTGATGACTTGACTTTTTCTTCTGATTCTAATATAGATGAATATGAATTGACCAGTCTTGTTAAAAAAGAACTAAATATCATTGGGCTTTATTTGAATAACGATAAAACGAAAGTTATGCCAAGAAATACCAGGCAGGTTGTAACTGGAATAGTTGTCAACCAAAAACTTCAGGTAGATAAAGATAAAAGGCGTAAAATTCGTCAAGAGGTCTTTTATATAAAGAAATGGGGCCTGAAAAGTCATTTGCAAAAGATAGGTTGTTCCAAGAAAAACTATCTGAAACATTTGTTAGGTGAGTTGACTTTTATGTTAAGTCTGACTCCGCAAAATTTGCAGTTGAAAGCTGATATTGAATATATACGCAAATTATGGGAAGAGAATTTAATGTAGCGGATAAGTTGATGTTGTCTAAAATTTATAAAGAGCATCACCTTTTTAAGGAACTTGATGAAATGATAGATTTTTATGAAGCAGTTTCTGATAGGGCTTTTTTCTTTCTTCCTTCAGGCACCAAAGGATTTCCTAATTACGAGAGCTACTATTTCATGTCTATTCAAGGTACCCTTGATTCAATTAAAACATTGTTGAAGATTGCCAGGATTAATGATGCATTTGTTCTTGTTCGAAAGGTATTTGATGATATTTTGACAGAAATATATTTGGACATCACTCTTAAAGATAAGTTTGACATCAAAAAAGGCTTATATGTAGAGGAGGTCCAAAAATGGATAGAGTCCTCTTTTAGAATTCCTTCTGTTAAAAATATCTTAAAAGCAATAAAGAATTCTCCGCATACGAAGGATTTGTATCCTTTTTTCGGATGGGATACATACTTGGAGCATAATCGGAAATTATTGGATGATTGCGTGCATGCAAATAAGTATAGTAGTGTATTGCTTAATTGTAATACAGTGTGTCTTGATGGTAGAAGAGAGAAACAGTTGAATAACATATCTATAATGTTAAACCAATTGATGATGATTCAGGTTTCTTTTATTTTCTATCTTAATCCTGCTTATTTAATGGCATCAAATTACATGGATTATTTGGAATTTGGTGAAACCCCTCCTGCAGGTTCAGATCAATGGATAGCCCCATTTGCGCAAGAAGCTTTTGACAACCATATAAAGAACCATAGTAAACTTGCTGAGTTTATAAAGAATAATTGCAGTTTGGAAATAAATTAAAGTGATGGAATAACTGTTGATTTCTCAAACGTTACGTGATGCGATTTATACTTATTCGGTACAGTTGACAGAAGAAATAAAGTACGAGATTGAGTTTATGAATCTGCTGTCTTCTCTATGTGATGTTTATTGATAAGAAATACTCTATGCCAGAATGGTCTGTCTTTGCCAAGAATCTAAAGCCTCATGAGCGCAAACTTCTTGTACCTGATGGTAAGAATTATATAATCGTAAAATGATATAATGAAAATTGTAAAAGCCATTCCACCTTATATATATAAAGGTGCGAGTAATTTTAAATATTATCCATGTGAAGCATGGGAAAAAATAGGGGGTAAGGTTTCAAGGAACTTCTATCCTCCTCAGTTTCTTCATAGCTTGATATATAGAATAACTTTGCCTTCTGTCTTTAAAAATAAGAAGGAGGCAAGGTTGAGGTTTGTTTCTGGATATAGTATCCAGTTTGATACATTCCCTGATTATGCTTTCTATGAGGTGATTCCTATTATTTGGGATTGTTGGCCTAAGCAGGTGGAGAGTGTAGCTGCATTTTTCCGTAAGCATCAGGTAAAAACGGCTATTTTTACTTCTTCTCAAACAGCTGATGTGTTTAGGGGGCTATTTCCCCAAATGAATATCCTGACAATAACGGAAGGAATTAAAATAGATTTGTATTCTCCTGGAAATGTATTATCAGATAGGAAAATAGATATTCTTGAGATAGGACGTAAGGATGGTAATTTCTTCAAGAGTCCTCTTCCTGAGGGTATCAACCATATTAAGACCGGAAACTTTGCGCGGACTTTCCAAAGTGACGAGGAGTTTAGAGCAGCACTTGCTGATACTAAAGTGACAGTTACTGTGCCCAGATGTGATGTAGATAAGAAGACTGCTGGCAACATTGAAACGCTGACTCAAAGGTATTGGGAATGTATGCTGTCTCGTATCGTGATGGTAGGACGAGCACCGAAAGAACTCATTAATTTAATTAGTTATAATCCTGTTATTGATTGGGATGGGAATGATGCATCTCCATTAGTTTCAGATATTTTAAGGAATATCGGGAAATATCAGGAACTGGTCAATCGTAATTACGAAACTGCTAAGAAAATGGCATCTTGGGAGATGAGAATGAAAGATATAATGATATATTTAAAAAATAAAGGATATAGCGTATGATACGTATATTTCAGAAAGTTGCTCATGTTATTCAGTTGATGTGTTCTACAACATATAACCATTGGATTTGGTTTATTCGTGATATCAGATATGGAATGTTATGCCGTAATCGGGATAATTTGGAAAATCGCTTGTTAGTGGGCGGACATATCATTGAAAAGGGCATTACCATGCCTAACAGAAGATATGGTTTTGGTATAGGTGTTGTGAGGTTGATTCAATCTATGTGCGACAAATATATGGCAAAGTATGGCTCGGATAATGAACAATTGCAATTTGCTATTGATGACCTTCGCGAATATCTGCAAATCCATAAAGATAACAGCTATGAACTGCCTGCAGATATGGTAGCAAAAATAGAGAGGACAATCGATATGGGGCAAAATTCTCTTGGAGAAGTTGATTGTTTAGAGTTAAGCAAAGAAGAATTATTCAAACAAACTTCGGATTTCAAGGAATTTGCACATAGTCGCCATACTTGCCGCTGGTACAGTGGAGAGCCTGTAGATAAGGAACTTATTTCTAAGGCTGTTGAATTAGCAAGAACATCTTCTTCAGCTTGTAACAGGCAAAGTATTAAGGTGTATGCTGTTTCTGGTGAGAAGAAAGATGAGGTAATAGGGCTGCAGAATGGTAATAGAGGCTTTGGTGAGGATATCGGTCAAATGCTGGTTGTTGCATCCAACCAAATAGATTGGGATGCAGATTTTAGGACCTCAGCTTATTTGGATGGTGGTATCTTTACCATGAATCTCCTATATGCATTGCATTACTATCATGTCTGTGCTTGTACCCTGAATGCCCATCTGTCTATTAAGAAACAGAAAAAACTAAGGGAAATCACCGGTATGAAAGCTTCCGAGATACCTGTATGCTTTATAGGTATTGGCATGCCTACAGAGAAAATGAGAATTGCCAAGAGCAGACGACTATCCATAGAGCAAGTGTTGAACTTTGTAGATTAAAAGTTTATCTCTCTTTTAACCTGATATCTTATTCTTTTGAAATCCAAGTGAAATGGAAAGCTTGGATATGAAATTATATACGAATATCAAGTCTTATTCAGTTACATGGCAGGCAAAATATCTTTTCGGTCTTAATCGCTATATGTGGTTGGATTCTGCTGCCCATCTATGTTTTGATGATTATATAGAAGTCATCAATCAATTATATGTTAAACCAAGATTAGAAATAGAAGTTTGGTAATTATGAAAATAGGAATAGTAACCTATCATCGTGCGTTGAATTATGGAGCTGTATTGCAGTGTATGTCTCTGTATTCGGCTCAGAAAAGATTAGGGCATGATGTCGAAGTTGTCGATTATCGTCCCGAGGCGATAGAGGCATACAGAATGTATTTCAGATGGAAGGATTTTAAGAAATGCAGGGGTGTCATAGCCAAGTTGCGATATTTGTTTTCCTGCATGACGCTGATTGTTTCGAGATTTAAAACAGTCCGTAAGTTTAATCGCTTTCTGAAAGATAACATCAAATTGTCTTCGGTTGTTTCTTCTGTGAATGATGCACCTAAGTATTATGACGTTGTTTTCTTTGGTAGTGACCAGATTTGGAATCCTGCTATTAATGAGGGAGTAGATCAAATTTATCTTGGTCAGATGCCAAAGGGACATGCTAAGTTTTATACTTATGCGGTGAGTATGGGACGTCTGGATTTATTCAAGGGCAATGTGGAAGCGGAATATCGTAAGTATATATCTTCTTTTGATGGACTGTCTGTGAGAGAAACGACTATGCAGTCTTTTCTCAAGGAGAAGCTGGGCAGAGATTCTGACGTGGTTTGCGATCCTTCTTTGCTGATTACCAAGGAGGAGTGCGAGGCTATGGCTGTAAAGCCAAAGGATGAGGGATATGTACTCTTATTTATTCTTGATGGAAATCCTGATGCATTAGGATTTGCCAATAGAATAGCCCAACAGTTGGGTAAGAAGGTAATTCGCATAGGCGCCGTACAGAATCCATTCCATCGCTACCATAGTGAAGTACGTGCTGAGTTATCTCCTGCAGAGTTCCTTGGTTATATTCAGTATGCAGATTGTATCGTCACCAATTCTTTCCATGCAACTTCTTTCTCTCTTATCATGCAGAAGAACTTCTATACCATATTGAGAAAGAACAATAATGACCGGGCTAAAACCATCCTGAGTGTTGCTGGGTTAGAAAACAGACTGGCAGATGCTAAGGCTCATGTAGAATTCAAAGAAATCAATTATCTGGGAGTTAGGGAAAGACTGGAAGGATATAAGGAGAGTTCTATGGAATGGATTCAAAAATGTCTTGAAATAGACAAATAGAAATTTTATTAAATTCATATAAGATGAGAATAGCGCATATTCACTGGTCGCTTGGGACTGGAGGTATAGAAACGATGCTTCCCGATATTGCCAATGAACAGGCAAAGACAAACGAAGTGGCATTAATTATTATCAATGACTGGGTGGAACCTTCAATCCTTGCAAAGGTGGATCAAGAAAGAGTGAAGGTCGTATTGATAAATAGGCATGAAGGGAGTAAGAGTCCTTGGCCTATTATCAAACTGAATCTGTTCTTGATGAAATTCAGACCGGATGTTATTCATACTCATGCTCATCATTTGATTAATCTTGTAATTTATCCTTTTGGTAAGCGAGTAAGAACTATACATAACACTCATAATGTAAGTGATGAGTATCCGAAATATGATAAACTCATTTCTATTTCTAAAGCTGTTTATGAGTTTACTTTAAATCAAGGCTTTGACTCTGTGGTTGCTGATAATGGTATTCCTGTGAGTAGAATAGTTCATACTAAAGTTGCTCCTTTTTCTGATGGCAAGCTTCATTTTGTTCAAGTGAGCCGTTTGTATATAGAACAAAAAGGGCAGGATATCCTTCTTAACGCATTAGGTGTCTTGAAAAACAATGACGGTTTTACGAATTTCAAGATGCATTTTGTTGGGAATGGTGAAAGTGAGGATATGCTAAAAAGTATGGTACAAAATTTACATCTTGAAAATGAAGTTGTTTTTGAGGGTTTAAAAGATCAATCGTGGGTATATCAAAACTTGTGTAATTATGACCTCTTCATTCAACCCTCCAGATATGAAGGATTTGGGTTAACTGTGGCGGAAGCAATTGCTGCAAAGGTTCCTGTTTTAGTTAGCAATATTGAGGGACCTCTTGAGATTATTGATGGAGGGAGATTAGGAATGTCGTTTGAAAATAAAATGGTGAAAGATTGCGCAGAAAAGATAAAGCAGTTCATTCTAAATGGAAGAAATGACAAACAGGTTGAAGATGCCTATCAATATGTGAAATCACATTATGATGTTTCTGTGACTGCACAGAAATATTTAGAAGTTTATGAATCAATATTTAAAGCATGAAAAGATTTTTTATATTAGTTGTTTCCTTGGTTGTTTTAATACCAAGTTTGTTTGCAAATGATAGTACAAAGGTTGCTTCTCCTTTCTCAGCGTCTTTGGAGTTAAGTACCAAGTACATGTGGAGAGGTATAGAATATGGTACTGCTCCTACGGTATTCCCGATGATTGGCTATGGCTATAAGGGCTTTAATGCCTTTGCTATGGGTGCCTATGCTATCAACGGCAGCCACCAGGAGGTGGATTTAGGTGTTTCTTATACCGTAAGTGAATTTACCATTGGCGTGTCTGATTACTATTATCCTTCTTCAGTAGGTGAGAAGGATGAATACTTCAAGTTGAGTAATCGTAGTACCGGGCATTGGGTAGAAGCATGCGCTACGTGGAATGGAACAAAGATTCCTCTGTGGGTCACGGTTTCTACTTATATCTTCGGTGCTGATAAGAATGAGGACGGAAAGCAAATGTATTCCTCATACGCAGAAGTAGGGTACACCTATTCCTTCAATGACAACAACAGCATGGCACTCTGCATTGGTGCCAACCTGAATAAGAGCTTTTATACTGACTACCAAAGTGGATTTAATGTAGTTAATATCAATGCCAAGTATAATACGGCATTCAAGTTTGGTAATTATAAATTGCCTGTAAGTGCCAGCTACATCCTTAATCCCTACAAGAATAAGTCATTTTTCACCATGTCACTCTATTTCGGAATCTAATGAAAACAGCCGTAATTTTATCTGCAAGACAAGATAAGGATACATCTGTTCCTTATCCATTGAAAGCTTATCATGATAACGTGTGTTTGATGGACAGAACCATAGAGGCTTTGACTGCCCTCGACTATACCAACATCTATCTCATAGTAGGGGGGCAAGCTCCTTTATATCAGAAGTATGCTTCGGATCATGTTCATCTCGTTTTGAATCCTGATTATAAGTTTACTTCCTCCATGGGCTCCTTAGCTTGCGCTGCTCCATATATCAAGGAGGACTTCCTGCTGGTAGAGGGGGATACCTTCTATGAATATAAGGTGCTGAAAGCTTTGTCGGAGACTGATAACGAGAATTGCTTTGCCATCACTGAAGAGTCGGGTAGCGGAGATGAAGCCTTTGTTGAAACCAAGAAAGGGTATATCACCAAGGTGAGTAAAGACCGCCATCAGATTTGTAATTTCGAGGGTGAACTTTTAGGTATTGTAAAAATATCTAAGCCTACCTTCGACAGGATGATGTTGAAATGGAAGCACAGCAATAATCCTTATCTCAATTATGAATATCTGTTGCTGGATTCAACGGATGTATTGGAACGTCCTTATATCCGCTTTACCAATCTGATTTGGGGCGATGTGGATTGTGAGGATGATTTCAATAAGCTTTGTAATTACATCTATCCAAAGTTAAGAAGAAAGGAAAATCCTTTTGACTATGATAATCTTGTGGCCTATCTCAGTGAAATTTTCCCTCATGACCAGATTAGAAATGAGGTGAAGATTACACAAATTGGAGGTATGTCCAACAAGAACTTCAAGGTGGTAAAAGGTATTCATGAGTATGTTCTTCGTGTGCCTGGTAATGGTTCTGAAGGTATGGTGGTGCGCAGCAATGAGGAACAGAATTCCATGCAGGCGTGCAAGATGGGTATCAATCCTCCTGTAAGATACTTCAATGCAACTACTGGTATCAAGTTGGCTGATTATGTGAAGAATGCCGAAACACTGAATGGTGCTACTATCCAGCGTCCTTCCAATATGCAGAAGATAGCTACCATCTTCAAAACCCTTCATCACTCACACGTCCGTTTTGGCAATGAGTTTAATGTATTCAAGGAAATTCTCAACTATGAGAATCTCCTGAAAATGACAGATGGAAAGATGTATGATGGTTATGAACCTGTCAGGGAAAAGGTTTTTAAGTTGGAAGATTACCTCAACCAGTTGGGCGTTTCTATCAAACCATGTCATAATGACCTCGTGGCAGAGAACTTCCTGAAGGCTGAGGATGGCACCATCTATCTCATCGATTGGGAGTATTCCGGTATGAATGATCCGATGTGGGATATAGCCGCCTTGTTCCTGGAGAACAACTTCACAGAGGACAATCAGGACTATTTCCTGAATCACTATTTTGAAGGTAAAGAACCTAAAAATGCCAGAAGAAAGATTTTGGTTTACCAGATTCTGATGGATTATCTCTGGGCTGTATGGACTGTTATCAAGGAAGCGCAGGGGGATAATTTCGGAACTTACGGTATGGATAGATATAATCGAGCAATAGAAAACTTAAAGAAAATAGAATTATAATGAAAGCAAACACATCTGCGCTGATGCGCAAAGGTTATACTACGGGAGTTCTCTCTGGTATGACATGGGGCTTGGACACAGTTTTGATTGGTGTGGCTATGGCAATGGCTCCTTTTGTAGAAAACCCGGTACTTCTGATTGGTGGAACTTTTATCTGCAGTATGCTCCATGATGCCTTTGCAGCTTTATGGATGTTGATCATCATGGGATTCAAAGGTCGTCTGAAAGAACTTTGGCCAGCATTTAAATCAAAGGATGGATTGTACTGTGCTTTGGGCGCTTTGTTTGGTGGTCCGCTTGCCATGACTTTCTATATGTTAGCTATCGCCAAAGGTGGTGCTGCATTGACTGCAACAGTGACTGCCTGCTATCCGCTTTTAGGTTCGGCTATGGCAATGGTGATACTGAAAGAAAAGGTCCGTCTTCGTGGCTGGCTTGGATTGCTGATATGTATCTTGGGCATTATCTACATTGGTTATACACCAGCAGGTGATACTGATGTCAACATTGTCGGGGGCATTATGCTGGCGGCCATCGCTGCTATCGGTTGGGCAACAGAAGGTGTAGTCTGTGGATATGGAATGAAGGCTGGTAATGTGGATCCTCAAATGGCTTTGCTTATCCGAGAGTTGACTTCTGGTATTGTCTATATCTTATTGGTAGCACCTATCATGGTGGGTGGATACGGAAATTTGGTGACGGGTACAAGTGCTGTGTTCTCTGATACTGCTTGCTGGTTGACTCTGTTCTTTACAGCTCTGATTGGTATGATTTCCTTCTTCTGCTGGTACACAGCCATTGACCTGATAGGTGCAGCCAAGGCACTTTGTCTGAATGTTACCTATTCTTTCTGGGCAGTGGTATTTACCTTCATCATAGTGGGCAGTACATTATCTGTGAATATTATCGTTGGTTCCATCTTAGTGGTTGCAGGTGTAGCTGTAGCTACTTTGGTATCTCGAAAGAAAAAATAATCTGAATATGAATGCAATTATATTGGCTGCAGGCATGGGAACACGCCTGCGCCCTTTAACCAATGACCGCCCGAAATGTCTGGTAGCGGTGAATGGTGTTCCGATGGTGGAACGCCAAATTCAGTTCCTGAAAGAAAAGGGGATAGATGATATCACTTTGATTTCCGGATATGAGGCAGAATCTTTAGCATATCTGAAAGATAAATATGGGGTGGATATCGTATTTAATGACAGATATGATACCTGCAACAATATTAATTCTCTCTATATTGTGAAAGAGCGTTTTCATGATACATACGTTTTGGAAGGCGATGTGTATATGGATAAGAATGTTCTTTTGTCCGAAGTATCTCAATCTACCTATTTTGCTCGTAAAAAGAAATATGAGAATGAATGGGGATTGGAAGTAAATAATAGCAACCGCCTTGTGAAAATCAACATCGGTGCTGGTGAAGGCTTTCTCATGAGCGGAATTTCCTATTGGAAGAAAGAGGATTGCCAGAAGATTATTTCTCACATGGAAGAAGTGTATGCTACTAAGGATTATACCAATCTTTATTGGGATAACATGGTTCTTGATATTTATCCAGAACTGGATATTCATGTGAGAGAAATAGAGGGTATCTATGAGATTGATACACCTGAAGAATTAAAGGAAGTAGAAAACAAATTAAGTCAAAATCATGAAAGAAATTAAAAATGATGAATTGCGAACTATTCAACTGGATATTTTGCAAAACGTGCATGATTTCTGTATGAAACATGACATAAAATATACTTTAGCATACGGAACCTTGCTGGGTGCAGTACGTCATGGCGGATATATACCATGGGATGATGATATTGATATCGCTATGCTTCGCCCAGATTATGAAAGATTCATGCAAGAGTATAAAAATGATATTTATAAGTTTACAGAATGCCGATTGGATAAGGATGTTCATATCGGTTTTGGTAAGGTAGAGGATACCAGAACCATTGTAATCGAAGGTGGCAATACGAAAAACTTGGGTGTGAGCATCGATGTGTTTCCTATAGATGATTTATGTGATACTTATGAGGATAGCGTAGCGTACTTTAAAAGCTTTAAGTGGAATTGGCTATTTCGAAAGGCAAAATACAGAGAACTCTCTATAGTAAAAACTTGGTGGAAAAAAATCGTTGTTTGTTTTCTTAAGTTGGTATCTTTGCCTTTTTCTGTTCATTCTTTGGCTTTGAAAAATATAGATATGGCGATGATGCATTCTAAAGTACGATCTAAATATGTTGGGCTGATATGCGATGTGAATGTATCTTTAGGAGAAATTATGGAACGTTCTATATGGGCTGGTTTTCAGCTAATAACATTTGAAGGTCGTGAATTCATGGCAGTCAAGGGGATAGATGCATACTTGCGTAGTGAATATGGTGACTATATGAAACTTCCGCCTAAAGAGCAGCAAGTGCCTAAACATGATTTTTATTCGATATACTGGAAGTAATTTACTATGAAGTTATGAAAGATATTTCTCGCTTTTTTACGATTTATTGGATTATCTATTTCCCAACTTGTATTGCATACAATGATCTTCCTGGTTTTTCCAGCATCGATGAGGTCATGACTGGAATATTGTTGGTTTATACTTTTATGAAGTATAATAATCGCAGCATTAACAGGCGTCCATGGAAAGAGTTTACTGTTTGTATAGGCCTAATTGCTTTTTACATTGTTTACTCGCTGCTATTTGGTGCAAATGTAGCTGGGGCAGTTTGGCTTGATTTAATGCAGGAAATCCGCCCATATGCAATTATATATTGTACGTGGATATTGAATCCTCGCTTTACAAAGAAGCAAAAGAAATGGATGTTAGGTACAATGGTTATAACTTTATTCTCTTGGATTTTCTATCATCCGCAGACCTTAGATACTCAGGTAGAAGCAGAATTTCCTGTTCTTGGTCAGTTAGCTATATGTACAGGTATGTCGTGGTATCTCTTTACTAAAGAAACAAAACGCAATCGAAATATCGCTCTTTTGTTGGTTTTAACTGGTATGTTGGCACCTAAGTTTAAATTCATGGGCGAGGTGGTTTGCTTTATAGCATTTGTATTTTTTATTAAACAGCGTTTGAATTTTAAATCACCAAAAACTATGATATACGTAGTTTTGTTGGTAACTGTCATATTGATGGTAACGTGGACAAGATTTGATGCTTATTATGTTTCTGGATTAAGCAACGATCAATTAGCTCGTCCTATGACTTATAAAACTTCGTTAAGGATTCTTTGGGATTATTTGCCTTTCGGTTCCGGTATGGGCAGCTTTGCATGTAATAGTGCTTGGAAGTTTTATTCTCCTTTATATTATAAGTATAATTTAAATGGTATCTGGGGATTGGATGAAGGTGGAGGTTTTATCTGTGATGCTTATTATCCAACTTTAGCACAGTTTGGTATTGTTGGTGTATTTTTCTTCTGCTGGTTCTGGAAGCGTCGTTTAGCAGCTTTTGACGTTATTGCTGATATGCGCTATTATCGAATAGCGATGATTACTTTCTGTTGTCTTGCTATTGAGCAAACGGCAGACTCTTCTTGGCTTTCTGGAAAAGGAATGGGGTTTTGTATGTTGATAGCCCTCTGCCTCAATGCCAATCGTAACCAGATGATGGAGATGAAGAGACAGCAAATGTTGAAGCGAAAGAAAGAGATGCTTTTGGAGCAAAGAAAAAGCGTGAAGGAAGAAATGGATTAATTTGATATGGGCAATTCACGATTATATTCTTTGGATTTTTTGAAGTTTATAGCAGCGTTGATGATTACAAACTCTCATTTCCAACCGCTTTATGAAGACGTTTCGCCTTCTCTTGCTACATATTTTCATTACGTTTGTCATTTTAGTGTGATGGTAATAGGCGGGTTGTGTTACTCGCTTAGGGATAAGATTAAATGCATGTCAATTACGAGAGATATGCTTTGGATGATTGTTTCTTTCATTGCTTATTTTGTCATTTTAAAGATAGGAAAGGGTGTAATGGGTATTCGATATGATATTCAAATCACGGCTTTGATTCCGTTGCATATCTTTGTGTATTATCTCTATAAGGTCGCCTCTTACTCCTGGTGTAAGAAGGCTTTTTGTTCATTGATAGTAGGAAAAATCATGTCGTGGATTGCCGCCTTGACCTTGGAAATCTATATTGTGCAATTCTCATTCGTTACCAATCAATTTAATTCTCTTTTCCCTCTCAACGTTCTTCTCGTTTTTGCCATTATCGTCTTGGCTGCTTATTTATTGAAAGTGATGACTTCGCTGTTCTTGGCAGTGTTGTCTAAGGAAGACTTGGAATGGAAAGAGATAGTGAGATTATAAAGTTAATATGTCAACTATAAAACAAAAAATACCTTTATGAAAATGATTAAACAAACCTTTGTAAGATGTTTCGCTGCTTTGCTTATCATGGTAGCGTTGTTCACTTTGTCAATCATCGCTGTGCATTGTATTCCAAAAAGTGTTGTGGCGGAGAATTTGTATTCTTCCACAAAAGTGATAGAACAAGAGGGACTTTACAGGGAGTTCTTCCATTTCAAGTTGTTCCAAATGGATAACTTCACTGATTGTTATATGTTCAACCTGATGGCATCAGCAGATGCTGATGAGCCTGTTCGCTCAGCCATGCTGAATGATGATTATAAGTCGAATGACTACATGAGTCTGGCTTATGATACGGAGAATGTTATCAAGGGCGATTTCAAGGGTCTCAGCAAGGAAAGCTATGGAAGATATTGGCATGGATACCAAGTGACATTGAAGCCATTGATGACTATCATGGATTATTCTGCCATCAGAATCCTCAACTATATTCTGTTCTCATTGTTGATTGTCGTATGCTCTTGGCTGATATATCGAAAGATAGGTAAAGCTGCATGCGGGTTGTTTGTCTTGTCTTTGGCATTGATCAACTTCCCGATTGTTCCTCTCTCTCTTCAATTCTCCACATGCTTCTATCTCTCCTTTTTGTCAATGATAGCAGTGATGGTCTTTCCACGTCTCGTAGAAAAAGATGATAACTTGTATTGCACGTTTTTTATAATAGGTGGAATTACCAGTTTTATGGACTTCTTGACAACACCGCAACTCACTTTGGGATTGCCAATGATAGTATGCTTGTTGATGAGCAATCGTAAGGACAAATGGAAGTATGTCATTTATATCTCCATCGCATGGGCTTTGGGTTATGGCTTGATCTGGGCTTCTAAATGGCTGGTTGGCTATTTGCTGACAGGAACGAATATTTTGGCTGATGCCATGGAGAGTGCCAAGCTCAGAACTTCTGATGTCTATAAAGGTATGCACATGACGATAGGTGGCATCTTGGCTTTTATCTGGCAGGCTGTGGAAAGGAAACATTTAGTCTTGCCTTTCTTTGGAGCCATTGTCGTTGTTGTGGCTTTGATTTTATTATATATCAAACTGATAAAGAGCAAAAAGGTTTTTAGTGAGTATGTCTTCTTACTGTTGATTGTCATGATTGTGCCAATATGGTTTTTGGTCATGAGAAATCACTCCATTCAGCATGGATGGTTCACTTGGCGAGCAGGACTTCTCTCACTTTATTCTCTTCTCTTATTGGTATATTATACCGTAGATTGGAATCGTTTCATTAAAAAATAATCAAAATCATGAATAAAATAGCTGTATTGATACCTTGCTACAATGAGAGCAAGACCATTGCAAAAGTGGTGAAGGACTATAAAGAGGCTCTGCCTGAGGCTGACATATATGTCTATGACAATAATTCAGTGGATGAAACTGATAAGATAGCCAAGGAGGCAGGTGCTATTGTGAGATATGAGCGTCGTCAGGGAAAAGGTAACGTCATCAGAAGTATGTTCCATCAAATTGATGCGGATTGTTATCTGATGATAGATGGCGATGATACTTATCCTGCGGAAAACGCTCGACAGATGTGTGACGAGGTCTTATCTGGGGAGGCAGATATGGTTATAGGTGACCGCTTGTCTTCCACTTATTTTGAGGAGAATAAGCGTCCTTTCCATAATATAGGTAATGTGACCGTGAGATATTTGATCAACAAGTTGTTTCATAGCAACGTGAGAGACATTATGACTGGATATCGTGCCTTTAGCCGTGACTTTGTGAAGATGTTCCCTGTTTTGTCAAAGGGATTTGAAATAGAGACCGAAATGACCATCCATGCTTTGGACAAAAACATGTTGCTCAAGGAAATCCCTGTAACATATCGAGATCGACCTGCTGGAAGTGTTTCAAAACTGAATACTTACAGTGATGGCATGAAGGTGATTTTTACCATCTTCCGTCTGTTCCGTGACTATAAGCCATTGCTGTTCTTCTCTTGCATATCAGTGGTGTTGCTGGCAGTGGCTGCCATCTTGTTTGTGCCTGTCTTTTATGAATACCTACAAACAGGACTTGTGCCTCGCTATCCAACATTGATAGTTTCTGGCTTCATCGTTTTGTTGGCTATGCTGTTATGGGCTTGCGGCTTGATATTGGAAGTGCTTGTGAAAAAGCATCGACAGATGTTTGAGATATTGAGGAACAAGTAGAACTGAAGGATTGAAAATGAATAGTTTTTCTTTGGAGAAGAATGGCAAGGGCATCTTGCTTATGATATGCTCTTCCGTCTTGGCTTGTTTCGGGCAACTATTGTGGAAATTGGCAGTGGATGGAAATCTCTTGTTGCTGTTGATGGGATTCATTCTCTATGGCATTGGGGCCATTGTCATGATTGTTGCCTATAAATTTGGCAGTCTGTCAGTTTTGCAGCCCATTTTGAGTGTCAACTACATTTTGAGTGTATTGCTCGGCTATTTTGTATTGGGCGAACAACTCACGATGGTGAATATAGCAGGAGTGATAGCTGTTTTTATCGGTGTTGTCTTAATAGCTAGAGGAGAATAGATATGGCTTATTTACTTTTGTTGGCGATGACCTATCTTGGTGCGCAGGCATCCGTGTTTTTTAAGAGGTTGGCAGGTGAGAGCAATATTCTTGGCATATTGTCTTCACCTTATTTATATTTAGGTGGTGGCTTATACCTTATAGCCGCTCTCCTTAATATCTATGTCTTGTCTTTGATGGAGTATTCCAAAGTTCTTCCTTTGACTTCTTTGACGTATGGTTGGACTATGCTTTTGTCATATTTGGTTTTCAAGGAGAAGATAAACATTCAAAAAATAGTGGGATTGCTCTTTGTAATAGCTGGAGCAATCATGATTGTTTCTAAATAAATAATGAATAGAGTTTTGATGGTAGGCTCCGCTGAACAGAGTGGCGGCGGAGTGGCGAGTGTGCTGCGCCTGATGAAGACGATGCTGTTCTGGAAAAAATATCGGTGCGGATGGCTAGGAACGCAGATTCAGCGTGGATATGGCGTGAAATTGTGGTATGCGGTGAAGGCTTACTTCAAGGCGCTGTTTACGATATGGCAGTATGATATCGTGCATTTTCATACGGTGCCTGACAAGATTTGCCTGATTATTCAGATGCCTGTACTCCTGTTGGCTTTGATTGGCAGGAAGAAGATTATCATGCATATCCACATGGGTAATCAGTTGGAAGATCATACGCATAATAAATTGTTTATATGGTGTCTGAACCGAGCTGATTGTGTGGTATTGTTGGCAAAGAAGTGGCAGAAGTGTTTTGCGGAGTGGTTTCCTACAGTGAAAGCCAAAACTGCTGTTATCTATAATGCCTGTGCTCCGACTCCAGCTGTGGATTATTCTATCAAAGAAAAGAGTATCATCATGGCTGCCTTTCTGAATGATAACAAGCATCCCGATTTGCTCCTGAAGGCATGGAAGAATCTGAAAGCGGATTTCCCTGACTGGCATGTTACCATCATGGGAAATGGTGAAGTGGAACGCTTTCAGGCTATGGCTCAAACTATGGGCTTGGATGATAGCGTTACATTTACTGGTTATATCACTGGCAAGCAAAAGGAGGATGTTTGGAATAAAGCAAGTATCTATTGTATGTGTTCCCGCCATGAGGGTTTCCCTATGGTGGTGCTGGAAGCATGGGCAAGAGGTATTGCTGTGGTAACTACTCCTGTAGGTGGTCTTCCTGATGTGATAGAAGAGGGAAAGAACTGCCTCACTTTCCCATTTGATGATGCTGATGCTCTTACCATGCAGCTTCGCAAGCTGATGGAATCTCCTGAACTTTGCAGGGATATGGCTGAATATTCAAAAAGTTTCGGAGAAAAGGTGTTCGCTCCTGTTAAGGTGAATGAGAGTATTGAGAAGTTATATGAGGAGATATTAAAAGTTTAATCTTGACTTTTAGAAATTATGAATATTTTTCAGATATTACAAAAGATGAGTCTTGTTCCGTCTTATTTGTGGGACAAGATGTGGGCTCCTGTATGGAAGCGGTGCATGAAGCACTGTGGCAAGGGGGTATATATCCGTCCGATGTCGTCGGATATCAAGGGCTTGTGGAACTTGTCGGTAGGAGATGGTACTTCGATTCCTAAAGGGAGTACTATCTATTGTACGGATGCTGCATGTACTATTGGCAAGAAGGTGCTCTTCGGCCCTAAACCTACAATCATCACTGGTGATCATCGTATTGACATCTTGGGTAAGTATATGACGGATGTTACCGTAGAGGATAAGTTTGTGGATGGGGTGAATGTATATGACCAGCCTGTCGTCATCGAGGATGATGTGTGGTGTGGTGCAAATGTTACTATCCTCAAAGGTGTGACTATCGGGCATGGTTCGGTAGTGGCTGCTGGTGCTGTTGTCACTAAATCCTTTCCTCCTTATAGTATTATCGGTGGTATTCCTGCTAAACTGCTCAAAATGAGATTTACGGAAGAGGAGATCAAGGAGCATGAAAGAATGTTGACAGTAAAAATGTGATACTATGAATCAGAATCGTTTATATTCATTGGACATGATGAAGTTTGTGGCTGCTATCTTCATCACCAATTCTCATTTCCAACTGCTGTATGAGGGTGTGAACACCGCCTTTGCTACTTTCGGGGTGCAGGGTAATTATGCTTATTACGAATAAGTGGAATAGTGTGTTCCCATTGAACATCGTTATTGTGTTTGCTATCATTTGCTTAGCTGCATATCTGCTAAAGGTAATGACCGCTGCTTTTCTTTCGCTGCTATCGAAGGATAAGTTTGTGTTGGAGGTTTAATGAAAAATCTGTAATGTATGAAGATATTAATCAATGCTTACGCTTGCTCTCCTGGTATGGGAAGTGAGCCGGGAATGGCATGGAACTGGGTGAGTAATCTCGCTAAGTTCTGTGAACTATATATTATCACCGAAGGGGAGTTTCGGGATAGGATAGAGGAGGTGGTGCCTACCTTGGAACAGGGGAAGAACATGCACTTCTATTATAATCCAGTATCGGAGGAAATCAGGAAGATGTGCTGGAACCAGGGGGACTGGCGCTTCTATAAGTACTATCGGGAATGGCAGTGGAAGACGTATCTCATGGCTAAGGATATCTGTAAGGTGGAGAAGATGGATGTGTTGCATCAGCTCAACATGATCGGATTCCGCGAGCCGGGCTATCTCTGGAAACTGTCGCAAGAGAATGGGGTGCCGTTTGTTTGGGGGCCTGTGGATGCCAAGGATAAGTTCCCTGTGGCTTATCTGGATGGTGCCGGTCTGAAAACCAAGTTGTTTATGCGTCTGAAGAATTTCTTGACTGGTATCCAATTGAGACATTCCAAGCGTGTGCTTCTTGCTGCGCATCAGGCATCAGTCATCTTCTCTGCTTCATCGAACTCGCAGCGCTCTTTCAAAAAATACATGAATATAGATTCGCCTCTGCTTAACGAGACTGGGTGTTATGTTCAGGATCATCCTATTGTGGATAAATCTGGCAAAGATACCTTTGATGTGCTCTGGGTTGGTAAAATGGATTTCCGCAAGCAGCTTGCTTTGGCTTTGCAATCTGTAGCTAAGAGTGGAAACGATAAGCTCCGTCTTCATATTGTTGGTGGCGGTGATGCAGAATCCTATCAGTCATTAGCAGAGAGTTATGGCATTGCTGATAAGTGTATCTGGCATGGTGCTGTTAGCCACGATGAGGTACAGAACATCATGCAGAAGTCGGATGTTTTCCTCTTTACCAGTGTTGCTGAGGGTACTCCTCATGTCGTTTTGGAAGCTATTGCCAATAATCTTCCTGTCGTTTGTTTTGATACTTGTGGTCAGGGTGATGCTGTAAATGAAAAAGTAGGCAAGAAGATTCTTTTGACCAATCCTTCTAAGTCCTCTCAATCCTTCGCAACTATCTTGAATGAATTTGAAGGAAACAGAGATCTGTTGAAACATTTGTCGGAGAACTGCAAGCAGAGACAGGTAGAATTATCTTGGGCAGAAAAGGCTAAGACCATGGTAGGGTGGTATGAGAAAATAGTAAAAGTATAATTTTCAAACATTTGCTATAGTGGTTGGATGAATACATTCAAAGCTTTGAGACTATGGAATTTAACTATATGTACATCTTATGGAATCAAAATATAAAAGAACTCCAAAGGAATTTTCTCTTTCTGTGATTCATATTCTCCCCAATTGTTCTCCTAATTTGAAAAAGGGGCTGCGTGATGAGTTCTATAAACTCAATGGGTGTTGCGAGATTAATCGCAACAAGGTTGAGCTCAGAGAGGAGAATCCATTGCTAGGATTCTATGGCAGTCGCATCAATGTGGAGGCTATCGTGGGGGTGAATGGTAGCGGTAAGTCTTCCTTGTTCGAAATCATCTATAGAGTAATCAACAACCTGAGTTGTTTGCTGAATAGAGGAAAACGTCGTAAAACGGCAGATGACCTCTATTATGTCAAGGACTTGTATGCCGAACTCTATTATGTGGTTAACGGACAGCTTGCCAGAATCTCTTGCCTGGGAGATAAGGTTGAATTCCAAATGGGCAAAGAGGCTTCTGTTACCTTGACAGCAGTCAAGGACGGGATGGTAAGCTCAGAGAAGGTATTGATGGCTGATTTCGTGAAATGGGCTAAGGAAAACTTCTTCTATACGATAGTTACCAATTATAGCTTGCAGGCTTTTAACGCCAATGATTATAAAAGGGAACGCTGCTTGATTCTGAAAGATGTTCTGGATGATACTATGGCTGAAACTCAGGCGGAAGGTCATGTCTGGATGGATAGCTTGTTTCATAAGAACGATGGATATATGACTCCTATCGTATTGAATCCTTATCGTGACGAAGGTGTCTTTGATCTGAACAAGGAGCATCATCTTACTCTTTACAGACTATCTGCCATCTTAATTTATGCCCAGAAACACTATAGGCATTTTATGGAGGATTATGACCTGAATAATATTCTCTATACTTTTGATGCAAGTTCTCTTAAAAAGAAGTACGTGGAGAAATATCAGATGGAGTTTAAAGTGTATGATGGCTATAAGTTCTCGCCACTTGAACATAACGACATCGGTACAGAGATATTAAAATGTTATGGAGTTATGGATGGCTTGAATTTCGATGATACCCTGCAAAAAACAGCCGCCATGTATCTTATCTATAAGACCTTTGCGATAGCCAATAGTTATCCCGCCTATGAGGAGTTTTCTGGCTTGGGAGAGCAAGATAAGTTTACCCAAGAAGTAGAACCAGAAACGATGGAATTGATATGCAAGTTGGTGAAGACCATCAAGAGGGACAAATCGCATATTTCACTAAAGATAAGACAGACCCTACATTTCTTAAATGCATTGAAGAAAGGGACTATCGATTCTCTGAAATTCTTGACCCGTAAAATTTCTCACCAAGAATATTTCCTGTGTGTTGATGAGGGTAAAGATTTGAGGAGTATGAGAGATATCCAGGAATATTTGCCTCCTTCGTTCTTCCAAATAGAAATCTTAATGAATAGGTTTGAAAATGGTAAACGAGTGAATGATACTCCTATTCCAATTGAGCAGATGAGTGCTGGTGAGAGGCAATACCTCTATACTTTCAGCACATATATCTATCATGTATTGAACCTATTGAGCATACAGGAATCGCATCGGGTAAGATATAGAAACATCAACCTGATACTTGATGAGGTGGAGATTTGTTTTCACCCTGAGTTCCAGAGGCGATTTGTCTATGAACTTCTGGGTTATATCAAGCGATTGAATATGAACAGAAATGCATCCTTCAATATTCTTATAGCTACGCACTCTCCATTCATACTATCTGATATTCCTCAGAATAATATCCTTTATCTGGAGGATGGAAAGATGGTAATGCCTAAAGGCATCAAGAATCCTTTTGCTGCTAATATCTGCGACATTCTCTATCAGAGTTTCTTTCTCAAACAGGGGTTTGTGGGAGAATTTGCCAGAAAGAAAATTAAGCGTGTGATAGAGCGTTTGCTTCCTAATGGCTATTTCCTAGATGATAGTGAAGCGGAATATCACTTGCTGATGGAATTGATAGGCGATCCATTCTTGAAGATGCAGCTGCAACAACTATATGAGGATAGGAGGAAGAGAAATGGTAAAGATTGAGATAGATGATGTGATAAGGAGCTATGCTCGTATTTATAGCCAACGAGTAATGGCTACATGTGATGACGTAGAGGAAAAATTGGCGGCTCTTGGAACTTTTGTTGCTGATAACAATGATTGGAAAGATAAAAGAGCAATAACGGATTACATCAAATTGTTGATGGCTGACTATCCCAAGGTCTTGACATTGGAGCCTATAGAGTGGAAACAATATATAGATAAGTATAACGAGGTGCTGAAACGTGAGCCTGATATGTTGACGACTAAGGTGGCATATCGGAAGACGAAGAAGAAAGTTTTTAAAGGAAAACTTTATGAGCGAATCATCGATTGTCTTCAATATGCTAAAGCCAGGGTAATACTGGGAGATGTTCATCAACAGATGGGATTGAAAACATGTGTATATTGTAATGCAATTCCTACGATGTCGAATAATGGAGAGGTGTTTTATCAGATGGATCATTACCTGCCTCAAAGCTTATACCCATTCCTTGGTACATGCTTTTATAACTTGCAGCCATCGTGTGGCGTATGTAATGACCATAAAAAAACACAAGACTGTGATTTTGGTCTTTATGTGAATAGTGAACAACATAAGGAGTTGAGTCCTTTTCGTTTCGTGCCAAAAATCGAAAGCTTGGATGGTCCTTATCCAAAATGTGAGGAAATACAGTTCAGAGGGAAAGGGGCAAATGTAACCAAGGAAAGCCAGGCACATGAAGAAATGTTCCACATCAATAACTTGTATGCTGGGTATAAAGATGAAGTGTCTGCTCTGTATGCTGATGCCTATAAAATGAATCCGACAATGGTTGAAGTGAATGCTGCATGCTGGGGAATTCCTGCAACAAAAGAGGATGTGTTGGCTTATATGTCGGGACATTTGTCCTTAGAAGAGAAGGATGTTCACCAAAAAACTTTAACCAAGTTAAAACAAGATACTATCAAGCAATTGAAAGAGGGTGGTGTCTTATAACAAATTAGGTGCTATTTTGTGTTCACTGAATTAATAAGTTTTGAGAATATTATGGGTAAAGAAGCTCACATACTGAGGGTTGTTGAATCTATGCAAGCCACTGTTGATAAATTAAGCAAAGAAGTCTTGATTGCGATAAGTAGAGAAGAGATGATATTGAAGGAAGAAGCCTTTAATACTCATGTTTTTAATGCTTGCCTTATGGGGATAGACTTTGTTTATATCAATGTCTGCATAAGTGCCCTTGCGGCATTGAAGACTGATAATGTGCATGCCAAGCGATATCATTGGAAGAACGTTGTTGCTGGTATTTCTGAAGGTATTAAGTACATTTACACCTTTAAAGAGGGCGAGAAGAAAACTCTGGTCGGGTATTTGATAACTATCTTAAACGACTCCGGCATGGTGACTCCTGAAATCTCAAACTCTCTTTCTGTTCTTCAGGATTTGCTCGAAAAGTTTAGGGCAGGTTGGGATGGCAAGGTTATGAGGGATATCGCTCTACATTATGACAAATCGGCCGAGAAACTTATCAAGGAAACGATGGCTATTACAAATGAAGAGCCTTATGCCTCCTTATTGTCTAGTTATTTGCTGATAATGAATATTCTTCATGCTATCTGTACAATAGGTTACCTGCAGAGCCTAATTGAAAATGATCTGGATCTTAGTGATGTCAATCTCGATGAAACTAGTCTGCTGGGTAATGATGGAAGGCACATGCATGCAATCCTGGATTTACTTGAAGGGAAGAAGTTTAAAACTTCTACTGAAAAATATCTAAATGAGTATGGTAAAAGGTTTCTGGATAGTATTGCATTATTTGAGAAAATCCAGAAAGGTTATGAATTCTTGGGTATCAAAAAAGGTGAGAAATCTTCTAAAGGTCAACTGGATAGGTTCTATCAGTTGAATAATCTTTATTCATTAGTGATGTACTCTATGTTGGATCTCCTTTCTGTCACGGACTCCTATTTGTCTTCTGATACAGAGTTCGAAGCTGCCTTGAATATGCGATATTTCTTGATTATAAAGACATCTGTCTTAACTCAGATAGTTGGATATACAGAGGAAGAAGCTCGTGAATCGCTATGGTATGAAATGAAACAGCTTGTTCCCGAATTAGATGTTCCACTCCATGATATGGCAGACAAGTTGGAATCTTGTTTGAAGGAGAGTGTACAGGACCAAAATGTTAGAATGGTCAGGGCAAAGCTGGTTCATCTGAAATTCTCTAAGAAAAGACCAGGTGATGTAAAGGGTATTTTGTCTATACTGAATACTTTCGATCCTCTTACGGAATTTTATAAAGTGATTGATTTGATTGAACTTTTGATTAAGGTTATAAGATTCTTAGATAGTCTGTTGGCATCAATAGGTAAAGAGATTACTCTTGAACAACAGACGCTGCAAGATAAAATCTGCAATATGTTCTCCTCTTTAAAGGGTATGATAGAAAACAACATTACAGATAGTGCACAGAAAGAAAAAATGCTGGCTTCAATGAGTGAAGAAGAGGATACTCTGAAGATGTTATTGGAGTAGAATTTACTAATGAGATCAAATAAGAAAATATAGATATGTTTAAATTAAAAACATTAACGATTTTGGGTAGTAAGGCGGAATTGGCCTCATTACCAGAGGGCAAATTGCTCATTAATACTGTTAATGCTCATTCCTATAATACGGCTCGCAAGGACTCGCTCTTTGCTGAGGCGCTGACGAATGGTGATGTGCTGATTCCGGATGGGGTGAGCATCGTGAAGGCGTGCAAATGGATCAAGGCAAAGAGTCAACCGAAGGAACGTATTGCAGGATGGGATTTGTTCTCTTTCGAAATGGAAAAACTTGAAAGAGAGTGTGTTAAATGTGAAATGTTAAATGTTAAGTTGGAGGATAATAATTCAACACTTAACAATCAACATTCAACATTGAAAAAGACGGTGATGTTTATGGGTAGTTCGCAGAAAGTGCTCGACCTGATTGTGAAGCGGGCGGCTGAGGTGTATCCTCATCTGAAGGTGGTGACCTACTCGCCTCCTTATAAGCCAGAGTTCTCGGATGAGGACAATAAGGCGATTATTGATGCCATCAATGCTGCTAACCCTGATCTGCTTTGGATTGGTATGACCGCACCTAAACAAGAAAAATGGACTTATTCGCATTGGGAAGAGTTGGATATTCACTGCCATGTTGGAACAATCGGAGCCGTATTCGACTTCTTCGCTGGTACTGTGGAACGTGCTCCGATGTGGTGGCAGCGTCATGGCTTGGAATGGCTGTATCGTTTGCTGAAAGAACCGAAGCGTATGTGGAGAAGGTATATTATTGGCAATGCGCTGTTCCTTTGGAACATCACATTGAAAGAATAGTTTTTTCGACTCCCCTGTTCCCCTCTTGCGAAGAGGGGATCCTTAACCCACTCCCAAGCCCTCTCCCTTTACAAAAGGGCGAGGGATGTAACCGCTCCTCCTGTCGCTCTTAACCGCTTCGCTATAAGGTTGGCGGGGCATCAGAACCCTCGCCAGGTTGTTTTAGCGGGGATGAACCCGCAGGGAGAAGACTTGCTAAAATCATTGGTTGTAAGGGAAGGGATTGACTTGCAGAAGGGGTGCTTGCTTTTTTTGTAACCTAAAAAATCCACACCTTGAATAGTTTCAAAATGTGGATTTGTAAATTAGTTTATTCCTTATCGATTCGTTTTAATTCTGTCATTACTTTCTTTCCGTAAGCCTCGCCACGGGAAGTGAGATATTTAAATCTGACAGTATCATCTACAAGTTCTATATGAAATGTAAAAAATGCACGATAGTCGCCGATACGAATGCGATAAATGTTACTATAACCAACAAGCTTAGTACAGTCTGTAATGTCTTTGATGTTCTCGGCTTGTTTTACCTCAGTAATAACACGCCGTATTGAATCAAGCATCTTTCCTGATAATTTCTTTAGAGATTTTTCAAACTCTTTAGAGTAATCAACTTTCATACGCCAAGCCAGTTTTCTAGATCAGCTTTTTCTTGCTCATTGAGCATAATGTTTCCATCAGGATTTTCCTTGCTCAATTTTGCATACAATTTGGCATCTTCATAGTTTTCTGCTAACTCATTTAACACATCTTCGATGTATTTCTTGAGATTGGTTCCTTTTTGAATTGCCATAATAGAAAGTGTTTTGAATGTATCTTCATTCAAGTCTATAATCTTTCTCTTAGATGGTGTTAATGTTACTGAACTCATATGCTAAAAAATTATGGTTTAACTTCGGTTGCAAAGATACATAATATATCCCATATATATGATATGTCTCTATGTAAAATTAATAAAGATTAATAGTTGAATGTTAAGTGTTGAATGAAGAAAATAAAACTTTTTGACTACCAACAGGAGATGTTGGAGAAGATTATCACGAAACTGACAAAGAATTCGTTTACTCCTTTTCGGAAGAGGAAGGAATATGTGGAAAACTACTCGGTGTTGGTGCAGATGCCTACGGGTACTGGCAAGACGTATGTGATGGCTTCGGTGGTGAAGTGGTTTCTTGACAACCATGAGAAAGGTGAGGTGTGGATTGTAGCGCACCGACGTGAGCTGGTGGAACAGATGCAACAAACACTTGACAGATTTTGCTTGGAGTATGGCGAAAAGGAAATGGTGATGGAAGCCAAAGTTAGGATTCGTGTGCTTTCCATCCAATGGCTCGGCAGACATATCGGAGAACTGGAACAGGCTGAATGCACGCCTGGGCTGATTGTGGTGGATGAGGCTCATCATGCCTTGGCTCGTTCCTATCAGGACTTGTTCCTGCGCAATAGAATGGCGTTGAAATTAGGCATGACGGCTACGCCTTGTCGTATGAAGAAGGAATCTTTCGGCAAGTTGTTTGGAAAACTGTTGACATCGCCTCCAACCCAGGATTTTATCAAGCGTGGCTATCTTGCTCCCTACGACTATGTGGTAATTGGACAGTTCTCGCAAGACCAGTTGACTATCAATAGCCTGAAGGGGCGTGGCAGTGACGGCGACTATTCTGTCAAGGAGATGGACGAGAAACTGAATGTGCCTCAATCCATCAAACGACTATATGAGAGTATAGTGAAATATGCCAATGGCAAGAAAGGCATCGTATATGCCATCGATATCGCCCATGCACAGATGATAGCTTCTTTCTACGAGGCGATGGGCATCAAGGCGGTAGCATTGGACAGCAAGACTCCTGCCAACACCCGACTGCGGATGGTGGAGGATTTCAGAAATGGAGTATTGGACTGCTTGGTGAACGTGAACCTCTTTGATGAGGGTTTTGACTGTCCTGACGTAGAGTATATCCAGATGGCTCGCCCTACGCTTTCGCTTGCCAAATACTTGCAGATGGTGGGGCGTGGACTGCGCATCAACCACAAGCAGAAGGACAAGGTGTGCATGATATTGGACAATGTAGGAAACTACCGTAAGTTCGGCTTGCCCGATAAAGAGCGAAATTGGGAAGCAATGTACGCTGGTTTGAGGGCAGGAAAGGGTACGATACCACCATCTGTCAAAAAGGCAAATGGAGTAATCGTAGTAAGCAACGACATGGTGTTTGTGGCGCAATATGACAAGCAGAAACAGGAACAGACACGCAAGCAACGCTACGAATATCTACAGAATGTAAAGCCATTTGAGGTTTCGGGCAGATGGGGACTTCGTGTGGGTGATGACATCATCCTGCAACCTGTGTATTGGAAAATTCATGATTTCGTGGGTGGTTTCGCCATCTTTGAGATTGCTCCAAACAGAATGGGTATCTTGATCAGAAATGGCAAAGTGTATTATCCTGCCGATTATCAGGAGATAAAGATTCTGCCGAAGAATCGAGCTTTGCTGACAAAGAATGTCATCAAGACTGTGGAGGTGCAACTTGATACGAAGTGGGGATATTGAAAAGTGGCATCATGAAATCTTCTATTTTATGGGGGATTTCCTGTTATTTTTGAATGTAATAAAAGAAAAGGAGAAAATTTCTTTTTTTGCATCATCTATTTCTTTATATTGTTCTTTATCTATGATTTCCCAGTTTTCTGAATTGATAGAAGGGAAATATGTGTCTGCTTTTGGCATTTTTTTATCCACAATAGTAAGATACAGATTATCGGCAAGATTCAAACATTGCTTATAAATACTTTCACCTCCTATGATAAATATGATGTCGTCTGTACATTTGTCAAGCGCATCTGTCAGAGAGTGATATACCTCACAGTTTTCCAGTTGTATTTCCTGTTGTGTTATCACGATGTTGCGTCTTAATGGGAGTGCGCCATGGGGGAGAGAATCGTATGTTTTCCTCCCCATGACTATGGTATGATTCAATGTAAGTTGCTTAAATCTTTCCATGTCCTTTCTGATATGGAAGAGCAGTTGGTTCTTGTAGCCTATCGCACCGTTTTGGTCCAGGCATGCTATGATATTGATTTGCATTTCAGAATATGATTATCACCCTCTGGTATGTGAGAACTTTTGATCTTCCATTCCTGTGGGTATAGATTATTGGCACGATTGCCTATATTTTTCATCCAACCTAATGGGACATTCTGATAAGTTACTATAATATATCCTTTAGGTGTTGTTGGAGGCAAAGTAATCGCTTCTTTACGAAGATAGTTGATAGCATCTTCGTATGAGAGTTCTACTTGTGGAATATCAGTCTTATCCAATTCTGTCGATAAGGCAAGTGACTGTGCAGGGATCAGGTCCTTACCTTTTATACTTCCGATTTTGATTCCTTCGTGAAGTACTCTTAGTGATTGGTTTGCTTCTTTCACTGCCTCTGTCCATTTCTTGCTGATTGCATATACATCATTTTCTGTTAATGTATAATTCCACTCATCCTTGTTTTTTAACCAGTTATTTTTTAATATGACAGGTTCTTTGGTCTTTCCTTTTGTAGTCTTCTTGCCATTATTTTTTTTCTTTTTATCTCCTTCGTATGTGCCATTTTTACGTAATACGGCAATAAACAATCCTTCTCCGCGGCTTATACCAGGGAAGAAATGATACATGGCTTCATCATTGATGAGGCTCTTTGTAATATTCCAACTTTTTTCGATATCCAGAGGAAGAATTTCGGCTCCAAGTTCCTCTTTTATCCAATCTACATTTTCTTCATCTTCGTGGGCATTAAAAGTGCAGGTAGAATAGATCAGTATCCCACCAGGCTTTAAGCAGTTCCAAATGTCACTTACGATTTCCCGTTGAAGTTTCCAACAATTATTTACATTGGCTTTACTCCATTCATTGATAGCTTCTTCATCTTTTCTAAACATACCTTCGCCCGAACATGGGACATCGGCAAGTATAATATCAAATTTCAATTTTGTTTTTTTGTAATCTTTTGGATAATTGTTGGTGACAACAACGTCCGGATGCCCAAACTTTTGAATGTTTTCTGATAAAATTTGAGCCCTTGTCTTCATGGGTTCATTGCTGAAAAGAAGACTTCCTTCTGGAAGAGCAGCTCTTACGCATGTAGATTTGCCACCTGGTGCAGCACAGAGATCCAGCATGGTGACAGGTTCTTTGACATATTGTCGGATGGCTAAATCAACAATCATTGATGAGGCTTCCTGTACGTAGTATAGACCCGCATGGAAAAGAGGATCGAAAGTGAAGTTCTTTCGTTCCGATAAATATTTGCCTGTTGAAGGGCACCAAGGAATGATTCCAGAGGTCGTTCCTTCGTTTAAAACCGTCTCTTCAGAACATTTGAATGGATTGAGACGAATGCTGACAGTTGCATTCTCATCAATTCCTTTCATCAGTTGATTGAAGAGGTTTTCCCCCATAAGTTCTTTGGTATAATTTTTGAAATCCTCTGGTAATTTTGTGCTTCTATCTGTTGTCATCTTGCCATTCTTTTTCTTGTTAATTCAAAATCATTTGCAAATTTAAAAAATATTTTGTTTCTTTGCAACTAAAATCGCAAGATATACGTCTTAGTAGAAGAAAAAAATCAAAATAGTGGATAAAATAGTAAAAATATTCGATATGAAAAAAGAAATAATCGTTATGGCTTTGGCGATGAGCCTTGGTGTATTTCAGCAGTCATTAGCTTCTTCTGCACCTAAACACCGTTACACACCATCTACTCAACAGGTAGATAAAAAAGTGGGAAATCATTCTGAAAATGATGAGGGAATAGATGCATTTTCTGACACAACAAGCGTAGATACTTCGTCTGCGGTATCTGCTCATAATAATCCTGCTTCTTATACATCTAATAATCCTTCTCAGTTTAGTTTAGATAATTATGATGACCCATTTGATTTTCTGGGTACTGTATTTGGAAAAGGTGTACTCCTTTTTGTTATCATCCTACTTGGTCTGATTGGCTTGCTGACATTCTTAGCTCCTCTTATTGCCCTCTTTATGATTATTCGTTATTTATATAGGCGCAATCAGGATCGGATGAAGTTGTCGGCTATGGCTTTGGAAAAGGGTATTGAAATACCGGAAAGTGCGCGCCCTATAGATAAGCAAAGTAATGAATATCTGGTTAAAAGAGGACTGCGAAATGCTTTCTTGGGTGCAGGCTTATGCGCTATGTTTGCTATATGGGGTGCTGATTTTCTGGCAGGTATTGGCGCTTTAGTACTTTTTTATGGTGCAGGACAGGCTACCATTGGTTCTCTGCCTTCCATCAAACAATGGTGGTGCAATAGAAATAGTGGAAAAATTGGATGATTTTGCTCTTGTAGCTAAAGTGGTAATGTTTCATGACCGTAAGTCTTTTGACTTGTTGGTCAGGAAATATCAGGCGTCTATTCGTAGCTTTTTTCTTCGGCAAACTGTTGGAGATAAGCAATTGAGTGACGATTTGGCTCAAGATACATTTATCAAGGCCTATACCCATCTGGTGGGATTTAAGGGGAAGGCTAACTTTTCCACCTGGTTGTATCGTATAGCCTACAATGTCTGGTATGATTATGTGAGAAGTCATAAGATAACTCAAGATATCGACAGTCCAATAGTGGTTCATAAGCAAGCGCAAGCAAGCAGTGACGGATTAAAATTGGATTTAATAAGTGCCCTCAAAATACTGAGCGATAAAGAACGTACATGCATCACTTTACAATTGATGGATGGAATGTCTATAGAAAAGATCGTAGAGATTACAGGACTTGCTTCTGGTACCGTCAAGTCACATCTCTCACGTGGTAAAATGAAACTTGCAAGTTACTTAAAGCAAAATGGTTATGAAAGAAAATGAAGTAAAAACTACGATATCAGAGGAAACTCATCATCAGCAGCAAGTTACTGCTGATGATGAGCAGATGTTGCAATCTTTCTTTGCAGATTGTTCTTTGGATATAGCTGATGATGGCTTTTCCGAACGTGTAATGTCTTCTCTTCCAGGAGGGGTTACTTATCATCGTTTGGCGCATATATGGAAAATAGCTTGTATTATGATTGGTATCAGTATAGTCCTTTACTGTCAGGTTTTGACAAATCTTCTGGATACCCTTTATCTAATACGGATAGATGCTATGATGTTTTTTCCCAGAGCCGTATGTCGCTTGACGGAAGTATTGGGTGCTTCCCATCATTTATTGATGATCGTATTAGGGATGATTACGATTTTTTGTGTATGGGGATATAATAAAATGATGGATGCTCGCATATAAAAAGTGAGCATCCATCATTTCGTTATAACGAGGCTTCTATGCATTCTCGATTGCAGTTAGCTTCATTCTTATTCAAATATAAACAAATCTTCCTCTTCTTTGGAAATCTCCTGCTTCTTAGGCTTAGGAGGATTTTTTAAGTTGCCTTTTTCATCAAATAAACCATAAGTCGTTCTGAGTACGATAAACTCTGTGCGGCGATTCATTTGATTGCAGATTTCCTGATTTTCTTTATTCTGTTTCAGAATGAAATCCGTCGTCAGTTTATCTCCTTCCTTGAGCCATGGATATTTGGCAGCCACTTTTTTGCTAATAGTCTTAGGTTGCTCTTTGCCATAACCCATTGGTGTAAGTCTGTCTTTGGCAATTCCGTGTTGAATCAGATAGTTGACTACCGATTGTGCTCTCTGTTGAGAAAGATGTTTATTATATTCAGCACTTCCTTTATAATCACAATGTGCACTAAGTTCGATGGTGACATTCGGATTTTCTTTCAATAAGTTTACCAATTCATCCAATGCTTTTGTACTGTTGGCAGTAAGGGTAGCCTTATCAAAATCATAGAAGATATTATCTATTAATACCGGTGCCGTGATGGAAGCCAATGGGAATTGTAAGGTATATTCCTTACTTTCCTTAGCAGAATCTACTCGAATTTCTTCTTTATGATTGAGGAAACCTTTGCAAGAAGCCATCAGAAGATAATCTACCTGTGGCTTGATGACCATACTGAATGAGCCATCACCTTTGACTGGTAGTTTCTTATATGTTCCATCGTTTCCGACAACCATTACTTGGGAAGCAGGTAATTCATAACCACCCATTTCGTAAACCCAGCCTTTGATGGTTGTTACGATTTCCGGGTTTTCAAAAGAATAGATGTGGTCGAAACCTCTTCCGTCCTTTCTGTTGGAGGAGAAATAGCCTCTGTTGTGTGGACCTTCGAAAGTCATTCCAAAGTCGTCACCTTCCGAATTGAGAGGGTAGCCAGGATGGAAAACCTTATATTTTTTAGTTTTTGAATCCACTTTGGCAATATAGATGTCCAATCCACCCATTCCAACATGTCCATCGCTACTAAAGTAAAGGTCTCCGTTGGGTCTGAAAGTAGGGAAAGATTCATTTCCAGGAGTATTGATAGGTTCCCCCAAATTCTCAACACCTCCCAAGCCTGCAGCTGTAATTCTTACTCGCCAGATATCCAAGCCTCCCATTCCTCCAGGCATGTCTGAAGTAAAGTACAACCATTCTCCATCAGGAGAGATAGCAGGGTGCGCAAAACTGCTGAGGGTGTCTTTGGTGATTTCCAGTTTGGTGGCTTTTCCCCAAGCCGCATCCGAGCGTGGGGAGGTTACTATTTGTGCATATCTTGGTGAAGACGGGTCGGTTGTGCATTGTGTGAGATACATGTCCCGTCCATCAGGTGTAAAGCAGCAAGCCCCTTCATCATATTCCGTATTCAGCCCCGTACTGATGGCTTCTGGTTTGCTCCATTTACCTTTGTCATCTTTTTCAGATATAAAAATATCGCCATTTTTTGTTCCTGTAATACCGCTCAGTTCATCTCCGAGCGCTTCATTTCTGGTAGATGTAAAATAGAGTTGGTCAAATTCATCTCCTAAGAGCATTGGAGAGTAGTCTGCTCTTCTGGAATTGAAAATATCCATTTTCTTCACCGTATATCTGCTCCCTTTTTTCTTCCATTCTGGTGCAGCTTGTGCCGATTTTAGTCCGTTCCTGGCTAAAATATCATAGCCATTTTTGCTCATTTCTTCGTTAGGAAGAGAATCTAAAATGGATTTAAATTCTGTTTGAGCAATTTTGTAATCGCCGTTTTTTAGAAGTTGCTGAGCATAACTTAAGCGATCTTGGATATTAGCTTGTCCATATCTGATAGCATTTCTATAGGCTGCCACTGCTTTAGGTGTAGCATTGATCTTCTCGTAGCAGTAAGCCATTTTTAAGGCTCGCTGCCCTCTTTTTTCTCTTTCTTTTGTCGGCGTTTTTGTATATGCCTGCTTAAATTGGTCGGCAGCATCATAATACTCACCTAAAGCAAGACACTTTTCTCCCTTTTTGATATTCTTATCAATACCGCATGCGGTCAATAGTAAGCTACTTACTAATATTGACAAAAATGCTAAGCCGATATGAGATTTATTCTTCTGTTCCATGTTTTTAAATAAACTCCAGTTGTTATTGCTGACTGAATGGTAATCTGAACTGACAACCACCTTTCCAGTTGCTGCAACCATATGCCGTTTTTCCTTTGATAATGATTCCTTGTCCACAGATAGGGCAAGTTTTTCCGATGATGCTGTCATCTGCAGGAAGTTTTGGGGATCTTGACTCTGTCTTTTCAGCCGTATCACCATTTTTAGGCGTTTTTTCAGCCGTATCATCCTGTTTGGGTGATTTCTTTGGAGCGGTTTTCTTTCTTGGCTCTTTTTTCTTGAGATCCTCTTCCGTTGTAATCGCCACATGGCGAGCACTATTGTCAGACAATACGTCATTGACGATTTGGTTGATTTGTTCTTTCAGACCATTGATAAAGTCGGCTGGGTCATAGGTCTTATGCTCGATGTCTCGGAGCTTTTTCTCCCAAATTCCAGTCAACTCACAACTTTTCAACAGTTCCTCGTGGATGGTGTCGATGAGTTCGATTCCGGTAGGAGTAGCCATCAAGTTCTTTCGCTGTCGCTTGATATAGTGGCGCTTGAAGAGCGTCTCTATAATGCCGGCGCGTGAGGAAGGTCGTCCGATTCCGTTCTCCTTTAATGCCGCACGCAGTTCTTCATCCTCGACGAATTTTCCTGCGGTCTCCATTGCTCGGAGTAAGGTAGCTTCAGTATAATACTTAGGTGGAGTGGTCCATTTCTCTGTGAGAGTTGGGGTATGTTCACCCGATTCGCCTTTTACGAAAGAAGGGAGCGTTCTTTCTTCTACCACTTCCTTCTTGGCGCCGTTTCCGCCATCGTTTCCGTTGGCATTATCAGTTGCATCATCGTCATCGGCATTTTTCGCATCCTTCGCATAGACAACTCGCCATCCTGGTTCCAGAATTTCCTTGCCGCTTACCTTGAATTCGATTTTCTCTGGTTTAGGCTCATCTTCATTGATGACTTCGCCCAATACGGTGGTTGTGGAGAATTTACAATCCGGATAGAACACACTGATAAAACGTTTGGCGATAAGGTCATAGACATTTGCCTCCATATCGGTGAGTCCTGTAGGTGGAACACCTGTTGGGATGATGGCATGGTGGTCGGTCACCTTACTATTATCAAATACCTTCTTGCTTTTAGGCAACTTTTTGCCGGTAGCGGCGAGCTGCTGGATCAGCGGGAGGTACTTTTGTTGGCTCATGATCTTGGCCTGGCTCACACCGTTGAGGATTTGAGGACATTTCGGATAGATGTCATCGGTCAGAAACTGTGTATCTACACGAGGATAAGTCGTGTATTTCTTCTCGTAGAGACTCTGGATGAGTTTCAGCGTAATATCAGCAGAGTAAGCAAATTTCTTGTTGCAATCCACTTGTAGTGAGGTGAGGTCGTAGAGGTGAGGTGGAGCTTCATTTCCCTTTTTCTTGCTCACGTTTGTAACGGTGAAAGGTTTACCTGCGATGGTACTGAATGCTTTTTCTCCTTCCTCCTTGCTGGTAAACTTGCCGCTGGTAGCCGTAAACTGAGTATCGCGATAGATGGTAGCAAGTACCCAGTATGGTTCGGAAACGAAATTGTCGATTTCCTTCTGTCGGTTTACGATGAGGGCAAGGGTAGGGGTCTGCACTCGACCGATGCTGAGCACCTGTCGATTCTGACCATATTTCAAAGTATAAAGTCGGGTGGCATTCATGCCGAGAATCCAGTCGCCGATGGCACGGGAAAGGCCTGCAAGGTAGAGTGATTGATACTCGTTCTGGTCTTTCAGCTCCTGAAATCCCTGTTTGATAGCTTCGTCAGTCATGGATGAAATCCACAATCTCTTGACCGGGCATTTGGCTTGCGCCTTTTGCATCACCCATCTTTGGATGAGTTCACCTTCCTGTCCGGCGTCACCACAGTTGATGATGCTGTCAGCGGCTTGCATGAGTCTTTCGATTGTATTGAATTGCTTGCGGATTCCTTCGTCGTTAATGAGTTTTATTCCAAAACGCTGGGGAATCATAGGCAATGCGGACAGGCTCCAGCGTTTCCACATTGGAGTATAATCATCCGGTTCTTTCAGCTCACAAAGGTGGCCGAAAGTCCAGGTTACTTGGTAACCATTACCTTCCATATAACCGTCGCGTGCAGTTGTTGCTCCAATAATCCGGGCAATATCTTTAGCTACGCTTGGTTTCTCTGCAATACAAACTATCATTCTTTATTATTTCCTTTTCTGTTTGCAAAGGTACAATAAAATAATGAGAAAGCCATCATTTCGGCTCCTTTTTCTCATAGCAGGGAATAAAAAAAGCCCTGTAAGGCTTGGGCGCAATCTGGAACTTGTGCCTTACCTTACAGGGCGTATTTTATAAATATCTGCGTAATCTGCGTGAGAAAAAATAATCCCGCGTGAGATTACTCGTACTCCTGCCAGCTCTTAATCTGCAACTGATCCTGGCTCAATGTGCAGAATGCCTCGATGAAGGCTGAAGCTAAACGGGCATTGGTGAACAGAGGAATGTTGTGGTCGATAGCGCCACGACGGATTCTGTAACCATTGGTGAGCTCACGCTTGGTGTGATTCTTAGGAATGTTGACAATGAGGTCGAACTTGTGATCAGCAATCATCTGCATCACGTTAGGAATATCCTTGTGCTCCTCATCAGGCCATCCTACGGCTGTAGCCTTCACGTTGTTCTCGTTCAGGAACTTCGCTGTGCCGGCTGTAGCATAGATGGTGTAACCGTTCTTCACCAAAGCCTGGGCAGCGTCGAGCAGAGAAGCCTTCTCCTTCGCACCACCGCTTGAAAGCATAATGCCCTTGTCCTTTGAAGGAATCTTGTAGCCGGTGGCAATCAAAGAGTTGAGCAATGCCTCCTCGAAAGTATCACCCATACAACCTACCTCACCGGTAGAACTCATATCCACACCGAGAACTGGGTCTGCGTTCTGCAAGCGGGCGAATGAGAACTGTGATGCCTTCACACCCATACGGTCGATATCGAAGGCAGACTTGTCTGGCTTCTGATATGGAGCGTCGAGCATGATGCGGGTAGCAGTCTCGATGAAGTTGCGCTTCAATACCTTGCTCACGAATGGGAATGAGCGGGATGCACGGAGGTTACACTCGATAACCTTCACATCGCGACCCTTAGCTAAGTACTGGATATTGAAAGGACCCGAGATGTTGAGCTCCTTGGCAATGGCACGTGAAATCTTCTTGATCTGACGGGCTGTAGCGAAGGAAATCTGCTGAGCAGGGAAGGTCATGGTAGCGTCACCGGAGTGAACACCTGCATACTCTACGTGCTCTGAAATACCATACTCTACAATCTCACCGTTCTGGGCAACACCGTCGAACTCAATCTCGTTGGTCTCTGTCATGAACTGGGAGATAACCACTGGGTACTCCTTGGAAACCTCAGAAGCTGCCTCCAGGAAGCGACGCAACTCATCATCATCGTGGCAAACGTTCATGGCTGCACCAGAAAGAACGTAAGATGGACGAACGAGAACAGGATAGCCTACCTCGTCGATGAACTTCTGAACATCCTCCATAGAGGTGAGGGCGCTCCACTTAGGCTGGTCGATGCCGAGCTTATCGAGCATGGCAGAGAACTTACCGCGGTTCTCTGCACGGTCGATGTTGACAGGAGATGTACCCAGAATTGGCACAGACTGGCGATGGAGCTTCATAGCCAGGTTGTTTGGAATCTGACCACCTACTGAAACAATCACACCACGTGGTGACTCCAGGTCGATGACGTCGAGTACACGCTCGAATGAAAGCTCATCGAAGTAGAGACGGTCGCACATATCGTAGTCGGTAGATACGGTCTCCGGGTTGTAGTTGATCATGATTGACTTGTAACCCAACTTGCGAGCTGTATTGATGGCATTTACTGAACACCAGTCGAATTCTACTGAAGAACCGATGCGGTAAGCACCCGAACCGAGAACGATGACAGACTTCTCGTTCTTGTAGTAGTTGATGTCGTAACCCTCTACAGCGTATGTCATGTAGAGATAGTTGGTGAGGTCAGGATGCTCGCTTGCCACGGTAGGGATGCGCTTTACGGCAGGAAGGATGTTCAGCTTCTTGCGCTGGGTACGAACTGCGAGCACTTCCTTCTCCATGTTGGTATCTTTGGTCTTCAATACGAAGCGGCCAATCTGGAAGTCAGAGAATCCCAATACCTTAGCCTCGCGCAATACCTCGGCAGGAATCTCCTCCAGAGTATTATATTCAGAAAGCTTGTGCTTGTAATCTACGATATTCTTCATGCGCTCGATGAACCAAGGGTCAATCTTGGTCAGCTCCTCGATGCGCTCGATGGTGTAACCTTCCTCCAAAGCCTGGGCGATGGCGAAGATACGGAGGTCGGTAGGGTT